>Ga0182008_10000568_pt1 | contig 27281 bp, 37 predicted proteins | sample Sormic07211129_1_FD_120482 | JGI IMG/M metagenome (GOLD analysis project Ga0182008, IMG submission 120482) | Rhizosphere microbial communities from Sorghum bicolor, Mead, Nebraska, USA - 072115-129_1 metaG | ecosystem: Host-associated > Plants > Roots > Rhizosphere | place: USA: Nebraska...
AGGCCGTCAATTCACGACATCATGCGAGCTATAGAAGATGAAACACCGGCCACCAAGCTGACCGTGTGGGATGACTCCAAAGCGTCAAACGTCCAGTTCATTGGGAGTCTGAGCTGCAAGATTGACCCGTTCGTCTCCGCAGCTTGAACAATCAACATGACTTAGATACTGTTCATTCATCCAGTATAAGCAGTGCCAGTGATGCCACGATGAATGATGCAATCCAAGATGATTTGATCGATGAAACAGGGTTTGAGCTGGGCATGCCCACGCATGCGGAAATGCTCCGTCATTACAACTCACTACTGGAAGCCGAGCTAACGACATGTCAACGAGACTTGTTGAAGGCTCACAAGGACATTGCCGGGTTGATCGTCATGTACCGGGAATGCTCAATGGAACTGGCTGCCCTTAAAGCTACAGTGAGCAAGCAGGAAACTAGCAGCTCCACTCCTACACTAGGCTACGCATATGGCGACTACAGCCAGCGAGATACAAAACGTTAAGCCGCATAGTTGTAGCAAGTAGCCACCACTCAAAGCCCCGTCCCAAGCGTTTATCCTTCGCGCCTCAGCTACGACACGGAACACAGAGAACTGCCAGCAAGGCTTTTGGGGACTAGTCCTATAGCCATGGCGTACGGCAAAGGGCTACCCGGCTTCAAGGTTTGACAGACAAAGAAAAGCCCGCTCAAGGCGGGCTATCTCCAATCTCGCACAGTTAACGCTTGTGTCTATTCAAGTCCTTAACGTCAGTGTGGTGTGTACGTCGATCATGGTGCTTCTTCAGGTGGCAGAATCTCACCCTCTTTAGGCTTTGTCAGCCTTTCAATCTCAGCAGCTAGCTCAGCCTCAGCCTTCTTAACCAATTGCGCTTTGATGACCTCTTGGTTGGCCTGTAGCCAGACAGCGTATGCAGCGTCTTTGTTAGCTTCGTACTCTTGTTCAAATTGGGCACGTAGCGGTGACATCGCCGATCTTGGAGCAGTCTGCGTATTGTGTTGATTGTTGGTAGAACGATAGGAAGGACGGTTTCCCTTTTCCTTTGCACGTCGTTCGTTCTCAGCGACAACAGCGGGCCACTTGCGGAATGTCTGGATGTTAGGACGTTTGACACCTTTGTCTTCACCAAGGCACCAAACAGTGATTGGCATTCCGCTATCAATCCAAGCTTGGGCTAAACGCACTTGGTCTGCTTCGGTGTAACTTGGCTTAGCCATTGGAAACCCTCAAATTGACGATGAATAAACACATAACAGATCGTATGTGACAAGCCTAGCACATGTCAATTTTCAACACATCAAATACAGGCATCTCCAAAATTTTGCATACGCTCCTGCCCTTCACACATCTCGTAATATGAGGCTTCAAGTTCTACGCCTTTCAGCATGTTTGAATCGACGGGGTGAAATTCGTGCTGCTTGCTATCTCCTAACAAGACTGGTGGCAGGTGCATATCGGACAGCTTCAACATGCCAAATCCACCGATCATGGTATTCAGGTTTTCAAATCCTGCGGAGGCAACACGAACAAGTGTGTCGAAGGAGCTTTCTTTAATCTCAGCAAAAATACCTTGAGCTTCCCGAAGCGCTGTCCTCTCGTAATCCTTCTCGTAGTGCACACCCAGCCTAGCCATTGCTATCACCATTGACGCACCAAAGCTTGAAGGAGTTTTTAGCGCACCCTTGTCCATTAACAGGCAGATCACATAAAACAACGCGCCTACATCATAGTTACCCAATGCTCGGCGAATAGCCTTAGATTCAACATCAGAATATCGCAACCCCACTGCATCGAAGAACACCCGGATATTCTTTAAGATAATATTGAACACATCGAGGCTAGCATTGAGAGCTATTTTGGCAATAATTGATGCCGCCCAAAAAGCCAAGGTTGCTTCACTTTGATCAAAGCGGTTCGCCACAAGATGAGCGCATACTGAATACTCAGTTAGCTTCGGGTTGTAGAGATATTCAAAGGTTTCTCTTTCATAAAGACTAGTCGCAACTATCCGTTGATCTTCATCCTCAATGCGACGAAGCAGAGACATTGCCGTATCCATTTCCGCCGCCATCGCCCCGACTTCAAGCAAGGAAATAGTCGAGATCGGCGACCTAACTATCGGCTCCCACTGCTCATTGAAAAAACGGACGAACAGAATCGGTCGCTCACCCGGCCTACCATCTGGGCGAAACTCTCTACCAGATGTGAGACGTGAGCGCCAAGGTCGTTTAGTGTCAAAATGCTCGGTGACGGTGGTGTAATACTTAGGAAATTTGAGCCGTTTCAGGTGCGTGTAATAAGTTCGCATAACATGAAACTTGCTTTCGTCATTATCAACACAAACATAGGCTCTATGCATCATCCTTAGATGTCGCAGCCCCCAAACGGTAGATGTAAAGTCCACAAAGTGAGTATATTCATGCACAGCCAAGACCAAAGCCTTCATCATCCGCTCACAAGTGGCGAGATCGATTTTTTCTACAGAATCAAGATCAGAAAGAGCTATACCTTTAACAGCGTAACTTTCTAAAGAGTCAAGCATTACAACACAAGTATTAAAGTCGAATCGGCCCAAAGTATCTACTTGGCGGAGAGGATTCCAACGTGCACTACTTTCCTTGATTTCCTCGACCAAAGTTTTATCTGAGTCTGACATTGATTGCGTCCTAGCATTTATTGAAGAGTAGATGAAGCGAAAGGTTGGCTATACTGCCATAGCTAAGTGCCACTTCAAAGAGGTGACGAGGGTTGCACAGGCTCGAAAATGGGAAATGTGGCCCGCTGAGCACTATTTTCCTTGCATCTCATGCGACTCAACAGATCGTTGGTTGCCGACAACCTGAAGCTCGCTTGCCGTTGATGCTCATCCAAGCGGACTGGCATTCAATGGGTGAGTAACCCTCTGTTCGTCGCATCATGGCTGACACTATTAGCCCTATGATTGAGCGCTGGAGCTGTTTATGATGGAGGTTAGCGACAATTTGTCGAGTAGATAAGGAGCAACTATGAACACCTACAGCTACAAGCCGTATTATAAGTACGACGGCCCAAAGATTAACGACCCGCTTAGAGAAGAACTGCCTCTGGAGGATCAGCAACGGAATATCGACCTGTTCTATACAGACATACAAAACAGATTCGAAGATGAAGAAGCATTAATTTCGAGAACTGATGATGGCGTAGTAAGCATTCAGACTTCCATACCTAAACAAAAGTGCGATGAATGGGTGGCGGAAATACTTACAAGCCTTGATCTGCTCTGCCATAGATCCTGACACAACCGGAAGGGAGCTCTATATATCCGTCGCATAGAACATCTACAAGACCAGTTGCCAACAGCGATCAGCATTATAAATAGGGAAGGACTATGGCCGTCGAAGTTGCAACCACATTAACAAAGGAAGACATCACCTTCTACTTGAGCGTCGCAACAACCACACTGGGCATTGCAACGTTCTTTGTGGGCTATTCGCAAATGAAGATTGCGAGCGCCAAGGTTAGATTAGACTTATACAATAAAAGATTTAACGTCTATGTTGCCGCTCTCGAATACTATAAAGCAATGTGGAATCACCCTATGAACCTGATGAATCTTAACCAAAAAGCTGAAACATTCATCAAACACTACAGAGAGTCTTTATTCCTCTTCTCAAAGAGAGACGGTATCTACGAGACACTTACAAAAATTAAAGACAACGGTGCAGTAGTAAAAACCTATGAAGAATGGAAACAAGATAGCAACGGCTTGCATTCGGTTGATAGCTTGAACGCACTACACACAAAGAGCGTGAAGGCTAAGGAGAAAATAGGCACCGACTTACAAACACTGGAGGTGCAGATTGCTCACTATATTGATTTCAGAGTTGTAGAAGGTTGGGCGTTGCTGGGAATACCTCGCTGGTTAAAGCGGATGTTTCGGGGTAACAATAATAATCCCGTTACTAAGCCCGCCGCCAAATAGGAAGCATGACAAGGGTGGGGTCTTTGCTGTAATGGCAGAGAAAAATAATGTGGGCTGTGCTTCGGGAATTCCAGATTCAAGCGAGAGGTGTTAAGCAACACGCAACGACCCAAACGAGAACCGTTCTTAATCTCAAAGTAAGTCTGACACCCTCTCAGAGCCTACCCACGCTCAAGCTTTATTGAACCCTAGACCTAGAGCCACCATTAAGCGGGACACTGTTGTAGGCGACCACAGGCCACCACGTGAGGTGTGCTTGCCCTTGGCGTTGAGACAATCAGCAAGACCCTGAAGAGTTCTCACACCTTCAAACAGACATGCTTTGACGTGTGGTGCTATCTCTATGTGGTGCTGATTCATCTTCACGACAGGCTCTATGGATGACGCTTTATCTACCTTGGCCTTTCGCGCTCCCACAAGGTTGTGTGCACGACGTTGAACCTTAGCGATACTCTCGGCACAGCCATTGTCTGCACGCTCCTGTAGAGCCTTCAGGGCGTCTTTTGTACGTTGGCTGATAAATGCCCTCTCCTGCTCTGCCAGCGCTGCAAACAGGTGTAGTTGAAAGTTGTCCGCTTGGGGCATGGTCGCAACCTTGAGTTGTACCCGCTTCATCAGGGATGCCATGTGCTCAACGTCACGGCTAATACGGTCGATCTTGGCCGCTACGATTGGGATATTCATAGACAGGGCCATAGTGATTGCCTTAGCCATCTCTGGACGCTGCTCTGGTGCTTTCGTACCCGATATAGTCTCTTGGAACACTGCTACCACTTCCCAGTGTTGAGCCTTCGCCGCCGTATGGATGTACTCAAGCTGAGCCTCTATGCCTAATCCTGAAGCCTCCTGCTTTCCTGTAGATACCCGAACGTAAGCAACTACTTGTTGTTTGATTGGCTGAATGCTCATGGTGTGTCACTCATCTGTCTGTTTGTATGCGCACATTATGACAGATGGCCCACATACAGACAATGCAACAACCTGTCAAGACAACAATTATTTTACATATTTTACGGGTAGACGCCCGTTGAGAGAATGTAAAACGACAGTGAGCACTGTCAGCGGTCATTAGCCTGTGTGCGAAGTCACACCATGTATCACCTGTCAAGTTGTTATTCAACACATCACACAAATAGCAAACACACACATTTAAGAGTGGCTTTCATCCACAAATTGAAGGCCTAGACACTATCATGCGAAAACTATGCAGGAGTGAGTCTCATTGTCATATATGAGTGCAGATTGCACAAATATTTGCAAAAGTGGTTGACTATACTCTTGGGATGTGAATATGTGATATTAATCACTAGTTTATTCACTTTTTGTGCAAAAGATGTTGACAAAGAGAAAACAGCGCGCTTATCAACATCTCAACATGTGGGAAACCCCACATCTGTCACAACCCTTGGGCCAGTTGACTACCGTTGAATTATGTGACTATAGCAATCATTACAGTCACAAATCACATATCATACATCAAACAGTCACTCAAAGAGTCATCGGCATTGATAGTGCATACCTGATTTAACAGACAGTGATATCTGGTACGTTGTTTGTCCCAAGGCTGTCCCATTGATTACATGATTCTATTTGACAGGACATTCTATTCCTAGGGGCTGTTACCGCGAAAAGAATACTCGTAAGATGCGAGTGACACCCAAGGAGCGAAACTAAATGACCAAGGCAGAGCTTGACGCAATACTGCACTACAACAATGAAACAGGGATTTTTACTTGGTTAGTTTCGAAGGGTAGGAGAAAAGCTGGTGATCCTGCTGGAACACTCCACCCGGCAGGGTACATAGTGATAAGCATCAACTACAAAACCTACCGTGCACATCGGTTAGCTTGGCTCACGGTTACTGGCTCGATGCCAGAAGAACAGATTGATCATAAAAATACAGATAGGCTGGATAACCGGTTTTCGAATCTACGGCTATCAACCCAGCTACAGAACACTTACAACCGCTCACCAATGAGCAACAACAAATCTGGCGTTAAAGGTGTTCACTGGCATACTTCAAGCAATGCTTGGCGTGCAGTTATTGGTGTCAATGGTAAGAAAATTCAGCTTGGCTTGTTCAAGTCAATCGATCTTGCTGCTGAAGCAATTAGAGTTGCACGTGAACAGCATCACCAAGAGTTCGCACGTGATTGATTGTCGCTGATAGTGTTGATAGTTTTTATATACTATCCTGCGTTAATTGGTTTGACCCAATGAATACAGGGGCTTGGTCATTTTAGGGCTTGTACATTAGCTGTCTTTCGATGTCCGCTTCCGCCTGCAAACTGGCAAAGAGCTTAGGATGTCTAAGCAAGTAGCTGTATATGCCATGTGCTGCGTGTCTTGCTGCCTTCACTACATACTCCGCCTTACGCTTACTGTCTCCCTGCCCTTTCACTGTGACGGTGCTAAGGTGCTCAAGATAGAGACAAGCGTATACAGTGGCTATTGAGCAGTTTGCTTTGCCGTTTGAGCTTCCAACACTGGTTAGGACAGACCCAAACACAATATCATCAACCCAACTACAACCATTCATGTGCAACAGCGGCATATAGGCTGCAATGGGATTGTGAGTGATGGTCTTTGGTCTACCCTTCTTGGGTGTTGTGGATGGTGTTGCATCTTCCTCATGCAGCTCAGGAGTGTTAGCTAAATGTTCTAACACCCTCCTGCAATCATCCTCAAGGCCCTGTAAGCCTTCAGGGCTTACCAAGGCACCCTTCCAATCTAGATAACGCCCATAGGCGCTTGTAGAGCCTCTAGGAAGCGTGGCCTCTGGATGATCTTCACTAATGTAAGGAAAGATGTGGTAATGGCTAAACAGCTCACCTGTGTCGGTATCGAAGACAAACTTGTCTTTGTATATTTGTGTTGCTGGTGTGGACGTTGATACATCCAACGCCTTGAACGATGTCACGAATAGTTTTCCTTGTAAGCTTGAAGCTCCCGCATTGCGACATAGGACGTTCTAAGCACAAAGGAATGACACTGCATAGCTCTGTGCTTAAAACGCTCTGTATGGGCCTATAGAGAGTTTTAGTGGTAGTAGATTGGATATTGTTGGCACTGAGCCAAAAAGTTGAACTTGAAATAAAATTAGCAAATTTCTACCGAGCCATTGAAAAGCCACTACACAACCCCCATATTAGTAGCACACCGTACTTCACGGTCAATGATGCACGATGAAAGGAAGCGAAATATGATTAAGTCAATGCTATCTCTTGATCTTATCAACGGAGAAAAGGAGCGAGATGATCTCTATGCTTTGCTTAAGTTAAGTGGTTGGAAAAAGGCTAAAGACGTTGACACCGTTTGGATCATTGAGCATCCAAACCTAACCCAGCAAGAGAACGAATCAATACAAACGGTAAAAAATGATATCGCTTCGGTATTGATTCGTGCAGCCAGAAAACTGGAACTCTTTGAAATCTACTATGTTGCTCAAATCGGAAACGCCGATGTGATTGGGCGCGTAGTGAAAAAGGTTAAGGAAAAATATACCGTTTACGGCAGAGACTTGTTTTAATTCAGTTCACTCTATGAATCCGGTGACTAAGCACCACCGGATTTAAGCCGTTGGAAGCCCAGACACACCATTACCCGGTGTAACTCCAAGATGGTGATGCGTGGACACAGGAATACCGTTAACTGTGAACTCACCAGTAACGTAGGTTTGGCCTGTCCATTGTGTGTTGGCTACATTAATGCTCATCGATTGAGCGTTGAGGCTAATGCTGTTGGTTGCAGTTAAATCAACATTCTTTGCAGCAATCTTCACGGTGTATTGACTATTAAGCTCAATGTTTCCGTCAGCTTTGATTGTGACGTTGGCCTCTTGTCCAGTTCCAACATTGTGCACAATGAATAAATCAGAGAAGTCTTTAGGCAACACCATGCTTTGAGCCTGCGAAGCCATTACAGGTGTAGGCCCAATCCCCGGATAAAAGAATGAGTCCATTTGATCTTTCATACGATTGGAATTGACTCTAGTGGGCATTCCATTGCCGATCTTGAAATGCTCAGTGTCGTTATCAGACACAATGCACATGCCTGTATCACCAACCTTGATTGGAAAGTAGAAAATAGTTGTTCCACTTCTTTGCATAGCTACAGGGATGTTGATGATTGGGGTGTCGTCCATGTTCTCACCACCATCTGTGTAGCGTTGACACAGAGGCTTGACGGAGACAATTGGAGGATACTGCTTTGAGATACCAACAATGACAGCAGGAAAGGCATTGCTCATCTGCTCATTGTTGTTGTAAATCTGTCTTTGAATCTCTTCCATCCATGCCATGTTAGGCCCCCAATGCAAGAGCGTTGCCCTTGCTATCCTGAACTACATAGCAATACCCGGCGTGCTTACTCAAGAGAAAAGAAATGATGGTAAATTTCTGGATCATCTTGCTCTTGAAGTATTCGTAAGCGTCTTTCATTGCATTGGATTGCGTACTGAAGTAGACAGGGTAAGTGATGCCTTCTACAGTGATTGGTTTATTGAATCTCATTAAAGAGTCTCCTGTTATCTGTTATTGAGTGTTTTAAGCGTTGGGCTTGCTTGAATAGCCGGGTTGGCTGTCTGTGTCACCGTGATACTTTGAGGCACGATGCTTGAAACAGCGTCCTTCACCTTGAGCGGGATCTGCACGTCAATGTATTGCTTGGTTTGTTCATTGTTGTTGAAGATGAGTGTTCGTAGAACCTCAGACTGAGACAAGGAAGCGTTAGCAATCTCTCGCCTCAACATACTGATATCTGCCGCCCTAGTTGCTTGATAGTCGTTGAGAGTGATATGGGCGTTTACTGTTAGAACGGAACACCCAATCAAGACAGCTATACAAGCTGCGAACAACCAACCCCAAACAACATTTGAAGTTGGAGAAATAGCCATTAGTCGATTACCTCACCCATCTTAGTTTCCTCGGGCTTGGTAGCCGTTGGATGGTGGAGACAGCTTCGTTTCAAGTGAGTCAAGCTGCCTTTGTGTTTCATCTCTATGCTTTTCAAGCAGTCCGCTAACCTTGTCAGTCTCAACACCACTGATATTGATTGGTGCTTGATTCAAGGTGATGTTGTTTGTGATGTTTGTCGGAGCCAGAGCCTTACCGTTAAGTGCAGGTTGAACAGGATTAGTGATTGGAGCCTTAGACATTGCAGCCACAGCCTTATTGTCTACAACTGGGATATCACTCCCATCAGTGACACGCCAGTTCTTTGGAGTGTTGTCCACAGTTGGAATATCAGAGCCATCTGTGAGTCTCCAAGGTGCGTTAGGATCAACATTAGCGTTAGAGCTGGTATTAGGCATTGGGCCACCGCCTTGACGGTCTAGCTCTCTTACTGCTGCGATGTCTGCACGCTTCCTATCATCAACTTGACGCTGAGCAACAATCTTTGCGTAACTATCATCACTGATACCACCGAGACTATCAGGCAGTGCGTGTAGCGCATCTTGGATTAGACGGATTGTGCCGATTACAGCGTCAGCAAGGATAGTGAACACATCCACCATACTTGTAAGAACACCAATCACCACCTCTCCAGAGGTTTTGAACACTCCAGTTTTCTCAGAGAGTCCGAAGATTTGAGCTACTGTATTCCATAGAGTTGTTAGCGACTGTCCAAGCTCTGCAAATGCGTTGCCCATATCTTTGGTAAACTTAGGATCAAAGTAGCTCTGCCCGTTGTTGAACCATGCTGCAACACCTGTCAGCCATTTTGTAAGACCTGTCAAACCTTGAAGAGCAGAGTTAGACGCACTTCCAATTGCAACAAACTCGGGTTGCAATTCGTTCATGAACTTCAGGAAGCTGTCATACAAACCACCAGTTCCTGTCATTGTGTCGTGCAAGCCGGTATTGTCGAAAGCCTTAACCATGTTGGCTTGATACTGGTTAGCGATACGGTTATCCCAAGAGTCTTGGGTGTTACGTGCCTTGTCCAGCAACCCACCATCGTTAGCATGTTGGTTAAGCACTTGGCCTAGTTCAACCATGAACTTTGTTAGGGCGTCACCGCTAATTTTTCTGTCTTGGCGATCTTTACTAAAAGCTTTCTGGGCAGCATCACCAGTAAGCTTGCCACCGGACGCACGTTGCCATGCTTCAGCACCAAACTCGTTAGCGTGTGCTCCAAGGTGTTCCGCAATCTGGCCTGTCCATTCTTCAGAGAACAACTGACCTTTACCGAGAGCCTGTCTCATACCAAGGCTAATCTTTGACATGTTCTCGTTAGACAGATGCTGAGCCTTGCCGTACCTCATGATGCCTTCAGTGGTGTCAGCGGCTTTGTCTACGCCGATCTTGGGAGAAAGAGCGCCTACAATCTTGGCGTAGTCAGGCCCAAGCTGTGCAGCGTTCAAACCCTCTGTCTGTGTAAAGTTCTCATAGCGGTTGTTCATGCGCTCGGCGTTGGCTGCTGTACGGTCGCCTACGGACTCAAACTGTCCCATACGTTGGTTACGGGTGTTGGATGCACGTTCAGCTTCTCGGGCATAGCCCACAGCAGCAGCGTTGATAGCTGCGAATGCAGCGACAACAAGAGCACCGGCACCAGCTACAGCACCCAGCCCCATCGCGGCACGGCCCAGGCCCCCGGCAAGCCCCTCTAGACCTCCTAGAGCGCCTTCAGCACTGCCAGTCACACCACCGGCAAAACGGCCAAGACCACCGAAACCATGTAGCGATTTATGACCAACGCCAAGCAAGCCACCGCTACCATGTCCACCGTACCCATGGAAACTACGGCCATTACCACCGGCAAGGCCCGAGGCTTGGCGTGCTGCTCTGTGCTGAGCCGCTTGGATTCTTAGTTGACGTAGTTGGTGTTGTTGAGCAGCAGCAGCGTTGCGGTTAGTCAGGCTATGTTGCTTGATCTGGTTGGCAAGGGTTAGGGCTTGTTGTTGCAGAGCTTGTTTAGCAGCCGCCGCTTGTGTCGCCTGTGTAGTAGCTGCCAACTTTTGTTGTTGGATAGCAAGCTTAACTTGCTGTTGTTGGGTCTTGAGTCCAGATGCAGCGTTAGAGGCTGCTGTTTGTCCCTGAATCTTAGTAAGCTTTGCGTTCTGGAGTTGTTGTGCGAATTGTTGTTGTGTTGCTGCTTTCTGTGCTGCTACAAGGTTGTTGGCTCCACGGCTACCAGTTCCTCTAAGCGCTTTATCAATCGCCTTGCCTGTTGCCTGTGCTTGCCTCTCTACAGCTCGCAAAAGTTGTCGTGCTTGTTTGATTCCTGTTTGGTCTACCTTAAATGCGATTGTAGCGAAAAGCTGAGCTAGAGTTTGATCAGTCATACTCATACGCCTTACTCCTTAGCAACAGCCGCAAAGCGAGCTTGTAGCGCTACTAGTGCAGCTTCACGCACTTCATCAGGAGCATCAGCAATACCGCTAATCAAGTCTTCAGGATCGTTCTTTGATGCAAGCATCTGTGCAATGAAACCGATATTCAAATCCTCTTGTGTAGAGGGCGCACAAGAAAGAGTTGCCATGTGGATTGCATACATTGCACGAACTACACGCTCATCCTTTAGCGCTTTGTCTGCATACTTCAAATCAGAGTAGGAAGCATGCTCCAGTGCAACAGCTCCAAAGCGTTTGGCGTAGTCTTTGTAATCGATCATGGACAGGATGTGTTCTACATCAACATCATCACCGGCTGTTTGCTCAAGTGCATCACGGAAGAACTGTTTAGCGAAGTCTTCAAAGAAAGTGACGTGTGTACGGGTCAGTTGTGTCATTGTGGTTGTTCCTTATAAACGAAAGGGGCATATAGCCCCTTGGAAAGATGTTCAAATTGAAAACGTAAGGATGAATACTCTTAAACAAGAGCTTTCATCTTTGCATTCTCCGTCAGTAATTGCTCCATGCGAATCCTGAAGCCTTCAGCCTGCGTGTATGCAAGTCTTGTTTCTTCATGTGCTGCCACTAGCTTGTCTTGGATATAGCGGATATCACTCTTAACAGTATTCAGTTCAAACCTTAGTGCTGCCTCTTTCGGCTTAGCCTGTTCTTGCTCAAGAGTGGCGACAAGCATAGAAGCGGCTGCAAGCTGATTGGTCAGTACCAAGTGATTGATGATGTGATGATAGTTACTCGGGGTGTTGGCCTGATATTGCATAATCAGTGCATGTTGTGCTTCAGTCATTCTATGTTGTCTCCATATGATTAAGTTCTAAGGGTGCTTGAAGTGGTTAGCGAGAAAAATCAAACCTGATGCCCTCTTGTGGCTTAACCTTACCTTTACTATCTACACCCTGCTTCTTTTGTTCTTTAACAGGAATAAAGATTGGGCAAATTTCATCAAAGATTCTTGCACACTGCTCCAATACGGTTGGCTCTTCTTTACGTGGACGGCCTTGTTTACGTTTGGCCACTAGCGGCTCAGGATCAAGTTCAAGTGCGTGTAGAGCCTTGGAAAGCTCTAGGAGGTGTTCTAATTGGTTTATGTGTGTCTCAGGGAAGTTGGTTGCTTTAGCACGCTCTATAGCTTTCTCAAGAGGCTTGATGAGCATCTTATAAACACGTCCTGCATACCTCATCCTGTCATCAACACTTGGGAAGTTACGTCTAGCCATTATTCGGCATCCTTTTCATGTTGTCGTTTTGCGTTCCTGCCTTGACGATGTTTGTTCTTGTGTCTTGGTTTGGAGTTAGAAGGGGCTGTATCGCCCCATTCATCTTTGTCGTATTTGGCAGCGTCCATTATTTTTTGTACTTCTCTTGCAGCATCTGCATTGTTAGGTCAGCAGACGTTAGCTGAGGTGCTGTTTGTTTGAGCGTTACTGTGTGTACAGTTGTCTTGTCTACAGACTTAGCGACTGCCTTGGCCTTAGAAGCTTTAGCCTTCTGCACTGTCTCTCTGAAATAGTCTTGTTCTTCAACAAGCACTTTGTAGAACTGAAAGAAACCAGCGTCATCTAGGTTGACGGCTGAAGTAGCGAGCACTTCACTAACATCAGCGTCGAACAACTTAGCAATAAGCATCTTGCGGTATTGCTGCTCAGTCATTACTTAGCCCCTCTCATGCCACGCAGGCGCTGTTGAACACGCTTCTCGATGTCTGCTTCAGCCTTGGCAGCTTGCTCAGCCAGAACAGCTTTACGGGCTTCTTCTTCTTCAATCAACATTGCTGCACGTTCTTGCTCAAACACTTTGTTGTTATGCTCGTCAATGTCAGCTTCATACTTGGCTGTCACCTCAACAATGATCTTGGCCTTGTCGTCACATTGGTATACTGCACCTTCAATGCGGTTCTCTACCTGCACAGGACTACCATTGTCATCAAGAACAACGTTACCATCCTTATCGATCTGATTAACCAGCGCGGGAGCTTCAGGCTTAGTGACATACAGAATGCCTGCCCCTGTAGGACTAATCTCTGGAGAACACGCTTGACTGATGAAGACTTTGTAGCCTTGATCAATACGCTCTTGAAGAGCAGTTATTGCAAAGAACAAGTTACGAGCAACAATCTTTTCAATGGCACCCAAAAAATGTTTACGTGGGTAGTAACCGTGGCTATCTGGTTCAGCGCTGGTATCAATATCAACAGCGTCTAGACGGATGGCATAACACGCCAGCTCAGCGTCAATATAGGCTTGAAGTTCTTGCTTGTCGTGCTTCTTGATTGTCAGTGTCATTATTTGTTTTCCTTGTGTTTTGGGATTGGATTAATTCGGGTATTGTCGAAGATAACTCTTGAGCTGGTTGCAACTTTGGTGCTTACATTGAAGCAACTCATCTGGTCTGTCAGCGATTCTAGTGTGTCGCTAACAGCGTCCATACAAGCTTTTAGGATTGTGTCAGAGCAGTCTTTATTAAGTGCCTCACCAGCATCCTTAAATGCTCCTTGGAAGGCGTCTACGGCCTCTACAAGAGCAAACTGTTCATTGCTCATCGCATCTTCACGGATAGCGCCTAGAGGGACTACAAACGACCTCAACAGGCTTAGGGACTCTTGCGTGTACTGAGTGATGTTCATTTATTTTTCCTTGTCATGTTTGATCTGCTTAGAACTGGATGCCGCGTTCTTGGCATAGCTGTTGGTAAACTTGAAGTTCCTCATCAAGCCCATCGTTAGGGAATCGATTGCTCTTCAGGAACGTGTATGTGTTGGGTGTATGGTCTGTGTCGTCATCGAGAGATGCCAAAAAAGCTTTGATCCATTCTCCATCTGTGAGCGTTGTTAGAACTCCAATTTCAAAACTCATGTTCTTTTGGCTCTTGTATTGATGATCATGGATACCACTCCAAGGGTGTAGCCGATTGCACCAAAGGCAAAGCAAAGTGTAGCAACCGTGATTGGGTCAAACATGTTGGGATTCCTTATTTAGCAGTTTATAAAGCATTGATTGTTTTCTGTTGGAGCGATCTTCTGGAGACTCGGTTAGCAATGTCGCTACTGCTCTTAGAATCTCCTGATCCGATAGTTGGCTGATTTGCTGTTTGTAGAACTCGAAGATTGAAGTCTTGGCTTGTTCTACTTCTGGCGTTTGTTTGTGTAGCTTTCTGTTAGCACGAATGCGGCAGTTAACGTGGCAAAACCTATGGGTGGTACGGTTAGCCAAGAACACTGCACCACAATCCGCACAAATCTTATTAGATCGTGTGAACATTGGGATTCCTTTGTAGGTGTCTTGTAGGTTGTTTGGGTTGTTACGTGAAGAGATACGCTTGATGTGCAAAGAAAAGCAGCACTTTGGCTGCTTCGCTCTGTACAAGGAATTTATAGGGTTGTCGCACCAGCTACCCTAAGCTGTGAAAAAGTTGCAGCTCATTTAATTATTGAGTTTGCGGTGTGCTGTCTCATTGCCTCATTGCGAGGCAATAGGAATTTGAATTAGGCAGCAGTTACCGCACCACACTGCTAAGTGGTTTCTTTATCAATAGAGGCTAACAAGGCGTAATGACATGCGTTCAAGTGTTCCGCAAGCTACTTGATAAAACTTTGAGGTCGGCTGATGCAAGGCAGCTTATCGGACAGGGTATGCGTTCGCTGACTCCCTGTTATAGTCATTTGGAGAGTATCCTAAACTCTTGCGAACAACTCTCGCCAAACAACGTTTAAAAGAAGGCGAGAGGAAATAGAATGTGTCCGGGCTTTGAGCGGCCCGCCCGGAAGGCTGGAGGATGTAGCGAGATTCAACAAACGCTAACGTTGCTCAGAGTGTCGTGTCTGGATAAAGGAGGAAAACCCGACACAACAACTACCATGACTGATGACGATAGGAGGTCACGACAGGCAGAGTCAAGAATACTGTCAGGAAAAAAGCAACATTAAGCTTTCTCCCTATCTACTATTAGTATAGCATTGTTCTGTCAATTGTCAATCGCAATCTGTCATTTTTCTACACTTTTTTGACGCATTCTTTGTATGCCATGTTAAGCATCATCATTTTGTGACAATGGTGATTACCTCAGCAGGATTGACATTCAAGTCGTGACACGCTTTCAGCAGAGGGGCTTCACCGTAGGTGTTGATCAGCGAGGAAAGCTCACCACGGTTACGCTGTAAGCGTCTTGTGGCTCCAACCTTAAGAGAGTGAAGCACTTGAGACACGCAGTGCTTGAATCGATCCACCACAGCAGCATCCAGCGTTGAGGCTGCTTTCTCAGAACGCATAACTTGGATAGCATCGAGAAGGCTTAGTACATCGTCTTCAATGACATCCAGCTTAGGCGTAGCTTCGATCTGTGCTAAGTCACGCTTGGTGATTGTTGGAACAGGGATCGTCTCCAAGACTTTCACCTTGCCTTTCATCCAATCATCGGCAAGCTGCTCCGCCTTGCGGTCGCGGTTATTTTGCGGCTTGAAATTGAGTGAATATATCAGTTGCATTGTGTCCTCCTTTTGCTGTGATGTGTGGCGTGTACTCCAGTAGCTCACCGAACAGGTCATCGCTGTCAATCTGCGAGATTGTCTGCTTGATAATAATTGGTGCGCAGTCTACAGCAGGTGGGAATATGTAGTCAATCACTTTTGTTGCTTCATGCACGGATTGTGTGTTACCAGATGGTACTTCTGCACGTGTAACAACTGCTGCTTCAGCTACCATCACAGCCTCTTCAAAGAATGCGTCGAAGCTGTCTTCTTGGATGGCTACAGGAGCCTCTACAGTGCGCTTTGGGGCCTTCTGTGCCAAAGCCGGAACAGACGCATCGCTTGTTGCTTCCATGGCATCTGTCGTGCTTAGCGAGCGTGCCAGAAGAGTGACTGTACTTTCTTGGCTGTACTCTTTGATAGCCAACTTCAACAGGTGACGGCGTGCGGCATACTGCTGCTTGCGTTGAGCTTCAGTGCTCTCCAGTTGGTCAGCGTCGTAGCCAGTGGCGTACATCTCCATAAAGCTGTTCACCTTGTCCTGAATCACCTCTTCAAGCTCAAGCGCCATCATCTCTAGGGCGACACGGCTAGCCGTTGGGGCTTCGTCACAAATCCAGTCCATTACGAACAGGGCTGTTTGATCAGTGCCTTTGGCCAGCTCACGGCAGCGGGCCTTGATACGAGTCATTGTGCTTTTGTCGTAAGCAGCTTCGAAGGTGCCTTTCTCTTCGCTCCACTTGGTGCCGTACACTTCATACAGTGCTTGGCGTAGCTCGTAATCCTTGATCCCCTGCGGACGTACAGATAGAGGAAAGACGCGGGCTACGGCCTTTTCAAAGTCAGAGGTTGGGGGTTTGGTGGCTTGATCGATTTCAACGCCTGTCATGTGCTCACGAACAAAGCGTTCAGGGAAGCCGGTGGCAGCGACGATCTTGGCGCGGGACATACCAGTCTTACGAAGTGCAATCACTTCCTGTACGTTCGCGGCTGTCATGGTGGGTTTGGTCTTCTTTACGGTCATGGTGCTTGTTTTTCCTTGTGTTGTATGGTTTCATTTCATTGGGTTGTTCCTCAGCCAGATATTGCTGTGCGTGAAAGGTTTTACTTCCCTACATCTATAGTTTACACTATTTTGTCCCATTGTCAAGACATTTCTGCATTTGTGGGACAAGTTTGGGACATATCCGGGACAGATTAATATGTCTGTCAAACCACTTAACACCCTGCCCTCACATCTCCAAACACTAACACTTCGATGTCCCATCCGATTTGTCCCAGTGGCGAGAACCATATCTATAAGATGGGACAAGCCCAAAGCCCTGACCATCTCTACGCTCAGTAACCACTGGTTGTCCCAACCGCGAGAACCATGTATTCATAAGTGGGACACTTAGGACAAAAGCTCTCACCTCAAAGGTTTCACCTCAAGGCGTACCGCCTATGGGTCATCCAACACACGACCAACAATAGTAACCAAAGAAACTCTAAAGGGTTCTCCACTGGTCTTGCAGACCGGGTTGTCACCCTGAGTCGTACCGACTCGTTCTGCACCTAACTAATAGATTGGTGTTTTACTATGTTTGTTGAATTTGTTTGTACACTTAAAGAGGGATACATCTTGATGCTTCCACACTTGGTGTGTGCAAACTCTTAGGGCTGCTCGCCCTAAGTCGTGTAACTCTCAGACCTACGGTCTACGCTCACACTCTCAAGCGAATACGTTTAAGATCATTACTACATACATCAAACCACAGTACAACAATCACCATAAGAGCTTAGCGCTCTTGATCTTATGATTGGTGCAGAACACAGGCAGCGCCTGTAGAGGTCTATCCTCAGACCTACGGTCTAAGCTGACTATTTATTAATCTTCCTGTCACTATGTTTGTTGTATGTGGGTTACTGCTCTGCCCTATCAGACACCAACGAAAAAGCCCGCTCATCGGCGGGCATCTTCACATTGCAGATATCTGTCATTGTTGGTTGGCTTTACCCTGATAGTCGTAAGAGCTTTTCTTGGTGTAGCTGGATGGTGCGTCAGCCGGAGACTTCTCAGTTGGAACTTTCTTGCTAGAGCCAGTCTTACGACCTTTGTTGATTCGCACCTTGATGCTTTTAACTTCGGTGAATCTCACCTGCTCAAACTGCATGACAGGGAACAACCCTTCACCGGTATTTGCGTCCTCAGTAAAGCTCAAGCTTGTAAGAATGCAGTTAGGGTAAGACCTTACGATGGTATCACCAAAGTATTCAACAAAGGCAAAGACCTCTCTGTTGTTGATCAAGCTAATCAAGTCTGCCTTTACTGCTACTGCAAGCTTGGCCTTCGGTTGAGGAGTGACGTAAGCCTCTGGGATCGTATCCCTTGTGTACTGAGCAACTACTTCAGGCAGAAGCTTATTAACGCTGCTTGTTTGCGTGATTTCCACAGGAGTGACAACTTCGGTGTTATTCGTAAACTGTTTTGCAGTGTTGATGTTGCTAGTATTCATGAATGGACGTGAAATGTTAAAGTCGGCGTCAGAGAGAACACCACTAATGGAAAACTTTAGGTTATCCACGGTAGTATGATCTGTATAACTTGCACCGTTGGACATCGGATGTTTCGTCACGCTGGCACTGTATTGTTCAGATAGAGCGGTGATTGCGTCGAACCATAGAACGTCACCGCTGCTACGAGTAATGAAAAAGCCGGATGTTTGATCAGCCATAATGTATTGTTTCCTTATAAATGCTGGGTACAGGAAGCCCCACAAGCTCGCAGGAGCCGTGTTGAGATGTTTGTTCCTGGGGTTGGGTTGGTATGTTTCTTAGCGAGGCTCTAGCGGCCCCGCAGGAGCTTGCACACTAGTTAGTTGATCAACACTCTTACAGTCTGAGAGAAGCTGGGTAGTGTTGTTCTATCAAAGCCTTGAACCGTCGCACCATAGACACAATGTACCTTGGCATGCGTGGTTGTGACCTCCTGAAAGTCCACAGGATATGTGAGTACCCCAGTGATTGGGTCAGTTACAACACCAGACAACACTGGCACTTCAGTAAGATTGTACGGAGTTAGATCAAGCTCACCGTAGCCGTATACTGGTGGCATGCCATTAACGGGCACTGTTGGAGCTACCACTCTAACCAGTGCGGTTTGGCTGGATGCACCACCACCTTCAGGCGTCAGAGCGTTGAAGTAGCCGAGCTGAGCCGCATACAAAGGGCCAAATCGTGCGATTGCTTCGTAAAGTTCAATGGAGCTTACGTTTGTTGGTTTGTTCATTTTTGTAGTTCCTTATGATTAATTGTCGCCTGTCAGAGTGACGGCTTTATAGATATCAACCACTCTTCCGCGAACGATCAGCTTTTGCGGCTTATCCAGTTCGTTGATGTAAGTGATTGGTTGGATATGTTTGATTTCCCATGCATGAGGATTGTCCTGCATCCACTCTAGGGAGCGCAGGAACGCCGTAGCGGCTCTTTCTCTGGCTGGGAGAGTCAATGTACTGACATGCTTCTCCAAGAGGCCTAGAAGCTCTTCTGAGAAGCTTGGCGAGATGTGTTCTTGAACGTTAATAGTGTCCGTCATGCAACCACCTTGAACTTAACGCTTTCCAGCATTTTGCCTGTGTCGTACAAAGGACGATCGAAGCCTTTTTCAGCAACCGTTCTAGGGCTGTTACTCCCGGGATAGTTAGCAATCGTGATCTTGATTTCTTCAGCAACAATACGACCAAGAGTTGCCATAATGGCTCTTGCACTGCCGTTGCCTTGAATGGAAGCCTGAGCAGCCAGTTTCAGTACACTGATGATCTTCTTAACTGTCAGTTTGTCTTGCAGAGTTTCTTGCATGAACGGACGTTCAGGGTGAAAGCGAGTACCAAACTCATTGTATGCAGCGACTGTAGCAACTGGCATCCCATCGTCATACACAGAGTCTTCGAAAAATCCTACTTGTGTTTTCGTCTTTGCGAGGGTCTGCATTCTCTTAGCAAGATTGACTAACCCTCTCATGTCTAGTTTTGTTGTAATCATTGATGTTCCTCGTAATATTCATTGGCGGTTCCCGTTTATGATTGGGTTGACTGTAATTGTTGGACTTGCGGTTTGATTGATATTGACACCCTTAGAAGCTCGCTCTTCGGCTTCTTTCAATTGAAGCTTTCCCAGCTTACGCATAGTATTTGGGTCAGCGTCATACATGGCACCTTGCAATCTATCTGTTACTGCATCAACTAGTGTTAGCTGTGTGTTGATGCTCAACTCAGCTTCTTGCACTCGACGTTCAAGCTCGGAAACTTTGCTCTCAACTACAAGCACCCTCCTCTCTACAATCTCCTTCTGATGAAAGCCATTACGCCATTCGTAATCTTCAAGTCTGCTGAAAACTACGATGGGCATGAAGGCGATAAAACAGGCGAGTAGAAATGTAGCTATGATGCCCTGAAGCCTAGTTACGGGTTTGCCCAAGATTGCCTTGTTCATGGATTGTTCCTTGTTTAACCCAGTTGGGCGCCCCCAAAGGAACGACCACTGGAGTTTGTTTTATATTGTGAAAGCTGCTTCATCACAGCAGCCATAAAAGTGTCTTTGTTGCGTCCGTAGTAGAGTTCTTCGGCTGCACCGGCAATACCGATATCAACAGCCTTTGCCACAAACTCATCTACAGCCCCAAGCAAAAACATGTTTCCTGTGTACGACACAACTACGCCCTCACTGGTCTTGAACCAAAAGAAATGGTGCCGTGTATCTACAACATCAGGATATCTACGTTTAAGCATCATGTTGAAATGACGACCCAAACGATTAAGATCAACACGACCTGTCAGCAAGTAACAAGCTTGGTGCTGTCCAGTGATCTCCAATATATCAATATGTCTTTGAAGCCTTTTCAACTTCTCTTTAACTGTCTCAGCCATGCGGACTCCTTGTTGTTAATTGTTCTTAGCTTGACGCTCTGCTTCTTTCTGCATCTCTGCACGTTCGTAGTAATCACGCTGTGCGGCTTCGTTAGCGTCATAAGCATCCTCAACACTCATGTGAAGCGCCAAGTCAGATAGGCTTGCTAGAGCAAGCTCACTCTTGAGGATGGTATAAATGATGTTGCTTTGGCTAAAGCCTGTTGAAACACGCTCTAGGCTTCTTGGGGCTTGAACACCACCCGCGCTGTAATCCTCTGGCAAACTCCAACGTTTCTTTGTCCAGATATGCAAGAAGTTGAAGCTAATGACTTCAGCAAGCAATGCATGGATTGTTGTATAAGTTAGAGAGTCGTAATCGAGCGGTTCGCCATCAAGCGTGACGTGCTTCAGGAACATGTCCAAAGCTTCAGCGTAATCCAGTGACATATCCTGCTGTGCAGTTGCACCGTAGTTGATCAGGTAGCTCATTGGAGTTCTTACACGCTCTACAGGTGGACGACCTTCAAGTGTCTTACCCTCAAGCAGCTCTTTAAGAGAAAGCTTTTCGGATGGCTGGTTAGGCTGTTTAAAAAAATCATATGGAATATCGGGATTTGCTAGTTTGTCCAAAAACATCAATACAGCCAACATACGACCATCAATAGCCAATGCCTTAACTGGGATCAATGGAAACAGTTCTTTGTTCTCCCAAACTGCTGATTCTTGGTTGAGTATGAATGCACGAATTGCGTTATGGTATTTCTCGATTAGCAAACAGCCCTCTGTAGCTGGATGCTGTGTGATGAGGTATTGCTTGTCCTCAACAGTTAGTCTCTTGATCTTGATTGCCATGAATAGGTTTCCTTATAAGATTGAATGTGCGGGCTTGCACGTGGAAAGTGTTTAGTTAATCTAGTACGTCGATATCGTCAGGCGTCATCTCAGAGCACTGAATTTCAACCTGCCAATCATTACCACGGAAGTCACCCGTATAACGAGCAGTGTTCACACGGTAGTAGCCTGTAACCTTCTCAGATTCAATTTTAACTACAGAACTAGGAACGATAGCTGCATCTAAGGCCGTGACAACTTGCACTCCGTAGCGTGCACGCTTATCACCTTTAGGCAGTTTCAAGTATTCAGTAGTCTGGAACGGCTCATCAATCATGCCTGTCTCAACACTGATGATAGGAACGTCAACTACGTTTCTAGAGTTCGGGCCATTGACATCAGTAACGTTCAAGATGCCGTTAGTGATGTGGTATTGAAAGCCATAAGCTTTGGTGATTTTATCCAGTTCTTCTTTTGCTGTAGCACTAAGTCGGTAACTACCAAGAATCGGACTATTCAGATTTGTCCCAACGATAGAGCCACGGGCAACACCCGGCATAGACTCTCTGATGGTTTCAATGACATCGGCAACTGTTTGGCCGGGAGAGAGAATGCGACTAAGGCGGGCTTGGGTCAGCTCAACATAACCTTCACCAAGCTCAATAACAGAGATGGTGTCTGTACCATGTTTAACTGTCTTTCCTCTTGTCATGTTTCCAGAAGCTAGGAGCTTCAAACCATCTTTGTTGGCGTATCCAACGTACAAAGATACTTCGATGTCCTTCCTGTCCATCAACAATGCTTGTTCAGGGTTCAGGTTGTAGATTTCAATGGAACCGGAGTTTCCATTCTTGTGTTTGGTGTCTGCTGTCTTCTCGATGTTGAACGTAATCTGAAGTGGAGCGTCAACTTCGGTGCTAATTAGTTCGATCCCATCACCGTTGATGTAATCGCCAATCGTGATTTTGTATTGCCTGTCATACTTTGTGTATTCGTTAATCGTCTTAACTACTAGGGCCATATCTGTATCCTCTATGTGCAGCAAAAAGCCTCACAGCTTTTGTGAAAGCGTTTTGCTTGTAGTGGTTAGTTCTGCACTGGGACTTGCAGAATTGTTTGCGAATCGTCTTGCAGGGCATAGTGCCGCCACAGTGCTGACATACTCGTTGTGTAATGTTCATGCTTGTATACCTACCTTCTTGAGGTTGATGAGCTTTGGTTATGGGTGTTGTGACACTTATGGAAACTGTACGGAAGAGCGGACATGAAAAAGGCCACACGATGGTGGCCCCTTTCAAACGTACCAAGCCCAGTACACATACAGCCAACAGGAATCCCTTTCCTAACAACCGCTATTATTATAGCATGTGTTATGTTATAACGCCACTATTATTTGACAAACGGATAAAAAAAACTCCCTCACACCTACGTGCAAGAGAGTTAAAGGAACATACAACTATGAATTAGGCGAAGTACACAACACACAGAGAAGGAGAGGAATATGTGTCATGCACTCCTATGTTATAGAGTAACATAATAACAACATATGTCAATCTGTATCACATCGTGATCTTGACATTAGCCAATCTATCAGCAAGGCCCTTCATCACATCAATTCTACCGGACTCCTTTCTAGGCTTGTCTCTCATGATTGGGATTTCCATCAGCTTACCTTCAGGGTTAATCACCTTGTATATATCTTTGCTTCTGCTCCATCCGTCATAGACAAACCTGCCCACAGGCGTCTCAATTGTTCGATCAGGATGGCACACAATCTGATATCCAACACCCTGCAAGAGAGCATTAGCCTTGATGGGGTCTTTCATCACCTCGGTGTTGTTGAGGATTGTGTCTCTGAGGGTTGCTGTACTGTGTTGTAAGGATTGTTTTTCCACCTCTAGGGCCTTTCTCTCAGCCTTGAGGGTTTGCAGTGTCACAATCAACTCTTCCACATCGTCAACCTCAGCCACCACCTTTGCCACTTTGGTAATCTTGAGGCTCAAGTCAGACAACAATCCATCAATCACCACTTCACGCTTCATACTCTCTGTCAGCACCTGCCCTTGCAAGGCCCTATGAACGTGTTCCCAGCACGACAACTGAAAAGCTATGGCTATCACAGCCTCTGGTATTCCCTTACTGTTAGAACACGCCGTGGAGCCTCTACGGGCACGTGTAGAGCATTCCATGACAGGTGGCGGAGGTGTGACACCATTCTTTCGCTTTGCATAGTGTTTGGTGTTGAAGTTCTTCCCACACTCACCACACACCACTAACCCTGTGTATCTGTGCTTTGTTGGTGCTGAACGTTCTACATAACCCTCTTCAAGCTTTCTCTGCACACGATAAAACAAGTCAGGTGTAACAACAGCCGGGTAGACATTGGGTATTCCCTGCCATTCTCCTATTGCTGTCCTGTTCTTCATCCATCTCTTGACTGTTGATGGTGCCATCTTCACGAAGCACGAAAACTCTTTACCACCAGCTTCTAAAATCCGCTCATAGATACGTCGTTCTCCCAGCCCTGAAGCGTAGTCTTCGAAAGCTTGCCGAATGAATGGGGCAATCTCCTGTATCAGCTCGCCTTTGGAAGTGAGCCACACAGGCGTGTACCGCTTCGGAATCACTCCATTTGCCGCTAGTGTGTTCCTGCTCTTATAGCTGGCTCTCATCCTGTCACTGAGAGTCTGAGAGTAGTTGAAGGCGGCTTGCACCTTTCCTACAAGGATGTAGTAGTTACCACCCCTCAAAGACTCCTGTGTGTACGTCATGTTGTCATCGAGGGTGACTAGCGAGACACCGCTATTCAAAATCTTTATCAATATCTCTGACATGATGCCGGGTTCCATACGACCAGCACGGTCTATGGCTTCAACGAGCACCGCATCACCTGCCTTAATAGCTCCTTGATCAATAGCCTCTAGGAGCTTACCGAAGCCGTTTTTAAGGTGCTTACCGCTACGGCCACTGATACCCAAGTCACGGAAGGTTAACGTCCTGTTGAGCGTGTACGTTGGGTTGTGGTCAGCCCATGCATCAAGCATGGCCTCTTGTCGCTCAAGGCTCGAACCCTTAGCCTGTTTACCTGTACTAAACCTGATGTAGCTGTATGCCGTTGGCATGTAACACCCTTGAATATCGTAGCTTCGGGCGAACCCTAACATGGAAAATAGATAAACCCCACAACGCCGCTACCTTCACCCAGCCGGTGTACTACGAGTTCAAGGACCTGAAAATGCCGACCCTGTTGCTGATCGGCACGTCCGACACCACGGCCATTGGCAAGGATCTCGCCTCCCCCGAGGTCAAGGCAAAAATCGGCCACTATGAGGTGCTCGGCAAGCAAGTCGCCAAGCTGATTCCACAGTCGACGCTGGTGGAGTTCCCCGGCATGGGCCACGCGCCGCAGATGGAAGAACCGGCGAAATTTCACCAGGCCTTGCTCGGCTGGCTGAACAACCCCAATCCCGTTCGTTGATGAGGTAAGGCTGATGGCGGTGCAGATTGCAGTGATCGATGACTGGCAGGATGTGGCGCGGGACGTGGTCGACTGGTCGGTGCTCGACAGCATCGGCGAAGTGACGTTTGTGCACGACTACCCGGCGGACAACGCCACACTGGCCGAACGTCTTGGCCAGTACCAGGTGATCTGCGTAATGCGCGAGCGCACGCGTTTCGACCAGGACCTGCTGCAGCGCCTGCCCAACCTCAAGCTGCTGGTCACCGGCGGCATGCGCAACGCGGCGCTGGACATGCAGGCGGCTGCCAGACTCGGGATCAAGGTCTGCGGCACCGACAGCTACAAGCACGCGGCGCCGGAGCTGACCTGGGCGCTGATCATGGCCGCCACGCGCAATCTGCTGAACGAAGCCAATGCCCTGCGCGCCGGCGGCTGGCAGCAAGGGCTGGGCGGTGATTTGCACGGCAAAACCCTGGGCATTCTTGGTCTGGGCAGCATCGGTCAAAAGGTCGCGCAATTCGGTCAGGTATTTGGCATGCGCGTAATTGCCTGGAGTGAGAATCTCACCGCCGAACGCGCTGAAGCCGTCGGCGTGACCCGGGTCAGCAAACAGCAACTGTTCGAGCAGGCCGATGTGCTGTCGGTGCATCTGGTATTGAGCGAGCGCAGCCGTGGGCTGGTCGACGCACAGGCGCTGGACTGGATGAAACCCGGCGCGCTGCTGGTCAACACCGCCCGCGGGCCGATCGTCGATGAAGCGGCGCTGATCAAGGCGCTGCAGAAACGCAAGATCGCCGCAGCGGCGCTGGATGTGTTCGATCAGGAACCGCTGCCTGAACTGCACCCGTTTCGCACACTGGACAATGTGCTGGCCACACCGCATGTGGGGTATGTCAGCCGACAGAACTACCAACAGTTCTTTTCGCAAATGATCGACGATATTCAGGGTTGGGCGGCCGGCAACCCAATCCGAATCCTCAATTGACCCCGTGTAGGAGCTGCCGAAGGCTGCGATCTTTTGATCTTGATCTAAAAAAACAAGATCAAAAGATCGCAGCCTTCGGCAGCTCCTACAGGTGCATCCGTGTTCAGCAGATCAACAAACTGACCGCACCACAACAGTGCGCCTTGCCTTTCCGCTAGCACAAAATCGTGACCGGCCAGTCACCGTTTTAGCCCTCTCCATCAAAAAAACCTGCCCTTCGTCGGTGCGTTCCGGCTTGGACACCACGGTTTTCGCTGCCTGCAAACCGATTGTCGAACAATTTACCCATTTGCTCTCGCCCGCTCTAGGATCTGGCCTAGACTGATTTTCGCGGGTTAAAACCGGCCAGTCACAAACCCGAAAAATTGTCGAAACTTTTGCCGATGGCGGCGGGTCATCTGAAAGGCAGGGTCAACGCGACTGGTGCAATCCTTGCAACGGCCCTTTCACCCATTCTGCTTGCGCGTGTTGGGTAGCGTTTGCTCACCGATGCGTGGCGCGTTTGCGCCCGGCCACAGGATTTGGCCACAGCTTGTTCGATACAAGAATCAGATCAACGACACGGGAGATTCATATGATCAGTGCGGCATTGGATATTCAGGGAGAGCGTGCTCAGCAGGCGGTTGGTGAATCGAGCACCATGAGTCTTCCCGGCAGCCGGTCGATCAGCGTCCCGGGCACCAAAACGCTGACGCCAGTCGCCAGCCAGAATCCGAACAAGAAGAAAGTGCTGTTCGTCACCTCGGAAATCGCCGACCTGGTGAAGACCGGCGGTCTGGGTGACGTCTCCGCCGCCCTGCCCCGCGCCATGGCGCACTTGCACGATGTGCGGGTGTTGATCCCCGGCTACCCGCAGGTGATGCACAGCGAGAACCCGATCCATATCATCGGCGAACTCGGCGGCCATGCCGCACTGCCCCCGTGCAAGATCGGGCGCATGGACATGCCGGACGGACTGGTGATCTACGTCCTGATCTGCCCTGAACTGTATGAACGTGAAGGCTCGCCCTACGGCGCCAACAATGGCCGCGACTGGCCCGACAACCATATCCGTTTCGCCCGCCTGGGCCTGGCCGCTGCCGACATCGCCGCCAACCTCGCACAGATTCACTGGTGCCCGGATCTGGTGCACGCCCATGACTGGCCCGCCGGTCTGGCCCCTGCCTATATGCACTGGCGCGGGCAGCGCACGCCAACCCTGTTCACCATTCACAACCTCGCCTATCAAGGCGTGACCAGCCTCGGCTCGTGCCCGGAACTCGGCATCCCGACCCATGCCCTGCAACAGGAAGGCATGGAGTTCTACGGCAAGATGTCGTTCCTCAAGGCCGGCATGGCCA
>Ga0182008_10000571_pt1 | contig 27269 bp, 22 predicted proteins | sample Sormic07211129_1_FD_120482 | JGI IMG/M metagenome (GOLD analysis project Ga0182008, IMG submission 120482) | Rhizosphere microbial communities from Sorghum bicolor, Mead, Nebraska, USA - 072115-129_1 metaG | ecosystem: Host-associated > Plants > Roots > Rhizosphere | place: USA: Nebraska...
CAAGGGCAAGGTGGTCGCCATCGCCGCAAGCTGGCGGCACGCAAGCGCCGGTCGCAATCTACGAAAGAGCAGAAGATTCAATCGCCGCTGCGCCTGCGGCAGATGTGAAAACGAATCAGCTCGTTTCGGAATCAATAGACGCTCGAGGGAAAGGCAAGTGTGTTCTCGTACGGCTACGCGACATGATCCGTCAATCTCTCAGTGCCGAGGCAGCTTTGTATGGACCCGATGTCCAGGAGTCTGTCGCGCGGTCTACCGCAAGAACCGAGACTCGTGCGACTTGATCGCCGCTGTTCCCTGGAGCCTAAAAATCTCGTCAACGGAAACGATGTCAGCGTGCACATTCTGAACGCCGCTATCGAGGATGATCCGACGGAAAGCGTCCTTCATGCCAGTCGTCGAAGCCCTTATGCCGTAGTTGCCGTAGATGACCATTTGAACGTTACCAAGCGCGCGGATGCGGGAGGCGCAAAGTTCAGGATAAGCGTTGGGAACGATCACGAGAGCCGTTGGGCCTTTCCAAGCTCGCGAAAAGCTCTCGATTTCCGAAGGGTCCGCCTTCTTGGAATGAATCAGGATCATGTCTGCCCCGGCCTCCGCATAAGCGTATGCGCGCTTCAGGGCTTCTTGCTCGCCAAGACCCGCAATCAGGGCCTCGGTGCGGGCGATGACCAGAAAGTCTGGGTCGTGGCGCGTGTTCAGGGCGGCCTCAATCTTTCCCTGGAACTCTTCCATTCGTAGGAGTTCCTGCCGTCCACCGGGCGCGAGGCTGCTGACCTTGGGGAAGGTCTTGTCTTCTATCACCACGGCGCTGGCTCCAGCACGTTCATACTCGCCAATAGCGTGGATCGTGTTGATCGCGTTGCCATAACCTGTGTCGATGTCAGCGACGATAGGTAGCGAAGACCGCCCGGCGATGGCCCGCAGCATGTCGAGATGCTGTGTCATCGAAATGAGGCTCATGTCGGGAAGCCCGTACAGCGCGGAGAGTTCGAAGCCCGAAGCCCAGAGTCCATCAAAGCCTGCCTCTTCTGCCAGGATCGCCGAAAGAGGACTGTGGGTGGCCATTACGTGGGCGAGGCCTTGTTCAGCCATGCGGTCGCGCAATTGTTTGGCTTTGCTCATCGGGGCCTCACTGGGAAAGAGCCTGGCACGCCAAGACAAGGCGGTCACATGCCTGCCTCAACTCGGACAGCGACGCCGCGAAAGAGATCCGAATATAGGGGGAAGCCATGAAGCCGCTGCCGGGCACGACGGCGACACCAAAGTCCTCCAACAGGTACATGGCGAAATCTGCATCACTTTCGATCGTCTTGCCCTTGCTGGTTACGCGGCCGATCAACTTTGCGCAGGAGACGAAGATGTAGAAGGCGCCGTCTGGGATGCTGCAACTCAGGCCCGGCGCTTGGTTGATTCTCTCGATGACGAAATCTCGGCGTGCACGGAAATCAGCGACGAAATCAGCAATATAGGATTGATCGCCCGAGATGGCTTCGATGGCTGCATGCTGAGAGATCGAACTGGTGTGCGATGAGGTTTGACTCGTGATGGTGTTCATCGCCTGGATCAGCGGGCGCGGCCCGACCCCGTAGCCCAGCCGCCAACCTGTCATGGCGCTGCTCTTGGAAACGCCGTTGACAATCAGCGTCCGTTGCAAGAGATCTGGTGCGACCTCCCCCATCGTGGCGAACGGGACGTCATAGACCAGCTTCTCATAGATATCGTCCGCCAGGACATGCACTTGAGGATGCTGGCGCAAGACATCAGCCAGTGCACTCAATTCGGATCTGGAATAGACCGCGCCGGTGGGATTGTTCGGCGAATTCAGCATGAGCCACTTGGTGCGTGGCGTGATCGTTGCCTGGAGGTCCTGGGGCTGGAGCTTGAATCCGTGAACCTCTTCGCAGGCGACCAACACGGGTTCGCCACCTGCAAGCCTGACCATGTCGGGATAAGACACCCAGCACGGAGTGGGAATGATGACCTCGTCCAGTGGGTCGAGACTGGCGAAAAGCGCGTTGAAGACAACCTGCTTGGCGCCGCAGCCGACGGATATCTGGTCGATGTCGTAACCAAGTCCGCTATCTCGCCGGAATTTGTCGCGGATGGCTTCGCGCAACCCTTTGACGCCGGCAACCGGCGTGTAGCGCGTCTTACCGCTGTGAATGGCTGCGATGCCCGCGATCCGGATTGCTTCGGGCGTATCGAAGTCGGGTTCGCCTTGGCTCAGGGTGATGATGTCGACCCCTTGCTCACGCAGTGCGAGCGCCTTGGCGGTCATGACTTTGGTCTGGGAGGGCCGGATGGCATTCAGCCTTTGGGAAAGTAGCGACAAGGGGGCCTCGAAGGTTTTTGATGACCGGATGAGGCTAGCCGATGGTCTTCTGCTCGACCAGTTCGGGCATCGCATAAACCCGAGTTTATCATCGCTTTTAGCGATTTATTAGTGCGGCGATTGCAAGCTCTCGGAGCTATCGCCCGTCTTGCGGCGGCATAGCCGCGTCAGCCAGCGACAGAAGGCCCGAGCGAGATCTGGGTTGACACTGCGATTCACCGCATAGGCCCGGTACTCCTTTCCGCTGGGCACGCGCGATCCAGGCAGGACCTCCAGCAAGCCCTGCTCGATGAGGTCCGCGACGACGATTTGTGGCGTGACCAGCAGGACCTGGCCCGTCGTAACTGCCGGCAGTGCGAGGTAGTGGTGGTCGTAGCGAGCACCCGAAATCACTTCCGACGTCCGTAGGCCCAACCCGCGCAGCCAAGTTGGCAGAATGTCCGGCCGCGATGTGATGGCGAGAACGGGCGTGGTCTGCAGCGCTTCGAGGCCGCGTCCCGCGATGCAGTTGGGGGCGCCGACGCACACCAAGTGTTCGTCGTAGAAGTCCCAGCGATCTGCGGGTTCCGTCAGCGTCAAGTCCCGCGTCAGCAGCACGTCGAAGCTGTCGGTCGATGTTGGGATTGACAGGGAACTGATGACATCCACTGTCACTCCGTTCATCTCCTTTGAAAAGCCGGCCAGATTGGGGATGAGGACGGTGTATGCGAAGGTCGAAAGGGACGTCCTGACGACGAGGCGATTGCTTTGCGTTTCGTCGGCGCGCCGCAGCCGCCTGGCTGTGAAAAGTATGGTTTCAAGGGGCTCGGAGACCGCGTCGGCAAAGAGTCGTCCGAAGTCCGTCAGCTGGCTGTGCCGCCCACGCCGCTCGACGAGTTGAGTCCCGAAATACGCCTCAAGCACGGCCAGGTGGCGGCTCGCTGAGCTTTGAGTGATGCCCAGCGTCTTCGCCGCCCGCGTGACGTTGCTATCTCTGGCGATTTGCGCAAAGACCCTGACCGCGTTGAGCGAAAGCTCCTTTTCCTCGGTCATACCCTCTCCTTTGACGATAGCCATGGATTGATCTCAAAACTAGAGATTTTCATCGCATTATCCGATGAATGTCACCCAACTGTCGCATGCGAACTCAATAGTCACGGTCATGGGCGGTGCACTGTCGCTTCGCCCGCCTACAACCAAGGGTCGCCATGCACAAGCTCACACTAAACCGACGCAATCTCATGGCCGCAGGGGCCGGCGTATACCTTGCGTCATTGACTGGATCGAATGTTGCCGCGGCGCCGACCGCGCAGCGCCGTGTGCTTCGGGTCGGCATGACCGGATTTCCGTCAATCATCGAGCCCGTCCTTTCGGTGGCTACGGCGACCCGCCGCCTCGCGCCGCAGTTGTTCGACACACTCATCGCCTTCGAACAGAACGAGGGCATGGCCCTGCGCCCGGCACTTGCCGAACGTTGGGAACGCATCGATGGCAAGGCGGTGCGCCTGTTTCTGCGCAAAGGCGTCGTCTTCCACGACGGCAGCCCGTTCACCGCCGAAGACGTGGCCTTCTCGCTAAGCCCCGACCATCTGCTCGGCCCGGGCAAGACCGGCAGGTCTTCAGCGATGCAGACTCTGGACACCATCGAGGGCGTGCGGATCGTCGACGCACACACGGTCATCGTCCACACCAAGGACAACGATACCCTGCTGGAAAAGCGCCTGGCATCATGGTGCGCCGAGATTGTCAGTAAGCGCGCCTTTGCCGCCGCCGGCTCCTGGGACAAATGGATGCCAGCCCCCGTGGGCACGGGCCCGTACAAGCTCGTGCGCCAGACGCTCGATGTCAGCGTCGTGCTTGCCGCGCATGAGGCTTATTGGGGTGGCCGGCCGCCCTTCGCCGGCATCGAATTCAGGACCATCCCCGAGTCCTCGTCACGCGTCAACGCACTGGCCGCAGGTGAAGTGGATCTGATTACCGATATTTCGCCCGACGCATTCGCGGACATCACCCGGCGGCCCGGCCTCGAGGTGGCGGGCGGCGCAGTGCAAAACATCCGCTATCTGGCGATCGATCAGACCGACCCGGTGCTGTCCAAGGTGGGCGTGCGCCGAGCGCTCAGCTTGGCGCTGGACCGCAAGGCCATGGTCGAAGCCCTTTGGCAGAACCGCCTGCATATCCCCAACGGCTTCCAGTTGCCCGGTTACGGCGAAGGCTTCATCAAGGACTACCCCGCGCTTGCGCACGACCCGGCGCTGGCGCGCAAGCTGCTGAAGGAGGCGGGCTACAAGGGTGAGGTCATCACCTACAAGCTGCTCAATGACTACTACCCAAACCAAGTCATCAGCGCCCAGACCATGGTGGAAATGTGGCGGGCCGTGGGCATCAACGTGAAGATCCAAATGATGGAGAACTTTGCGCAGATCCAGACCAAGCCGGTCCGTGCCATCTTCGACAGTTCCTCGACTGCCATTTTCCCCGACCATCTCGCGCACGCCTGGCGGGAGTTCAGTCCGCAAGGAACCTTGCCGCAAGTGGGCATCTGGAAAAACGACGAGTACTTCGGTCTCGGCGCGAAGTTGAAAGGCACCGCCGATCCACTGGCGCGACGCCCGATCATTCGCCGAATGCTGGACATCATCACCCACGACGATCCGCCGTGTGTCGTGCTGAGCGGCTCCGGCCAGTTCTATGGCAAGCGCAAAGAGATTGCATGGACAGCCGGTCAGACCCTGGACATGAACTTTGGCCCGTTCAACGCCGCATACGCAGGCCGCTGATCTCTGCAGGCAAAGGATCTACCAATGACAACGCAGTTCCCTGGTGGGATAGCGGTCGACGGGGTTGCCAAGGCTATGGCACCCCCTCTGGCAACGCCCTTGCTGGAAATTCAGAATCTGACCGTCGAGTTCGATGGTGTCAGGACCATCCATGGCCTCAATCTGCGCATCGCTCCGGGCGAAATGCTTGGCGTCGTGGGCGAGTCGGGCAGCGGAAAGTCCGTGACCTGGCTGGCCGCACTTGGGTTGTTGCCGGCCAAGGCAGCCGTTTCGGGCCGCGTTCTCCTGCAAGGCGAACAACTGCTGGGGGCCTCTGCCTCGACCCTGGAGCAGGTCCGGGGCCGGCGGATCGCCATGATCTTCCAGGACCCCGCGAGTGCCCTTAACCCCGTGATGCGTGTTGGCACGCAGCTCAGCGAGGCGCTTGTCTTGCACCGTGGGCTGCAGGGCGCCGCTGCCCGCGCAGAGGCCAAACGCCTGTTCGATTTGGTGGGCCTGCCGGACGCCGCCGCGCGCTTGGATGCCTATCCACACGAACTCTCCGGCGGACAGAACCAGCGCGTGATGATCGCCATGGCACTCGCGGGGGAGCCGGACCTGCTGGTCGCCGACGAACCAACTACCGCGCTTGATGTGACTGTCCAAGCGCAAATCCTGGACCTGTTGGGCACCATCCGCGAAGAAACCGGAATGGCGGTGGTGCTCATCAGTCACGACCTCGGCGTGATCTCTGAAACCTGTGCCCGTGTCGTCGTGATGTACTGCGGCCGGGTCGTCGAAGACACGCCCGCCGAGTATCTCCTCGATTCGCCGCTGCATCCCTACACGCGCGGCCTGCTGGCCGCACTGCCGTCGTTTGCAGGACCGCGACGCCGGCTCGCGACCATCGAGGGCCAAGTGCCGAACCCGGCCTTGATGCCGCCCGGCTGCGCCTTTGCGCCGCGCTGCCCGGAGCGTCAGTGGATGTGCGACACCGCTGTCCCGGCCCTCGCGATGAAGGCTCGCGGGCGCCTTGCCGCCTGCGTCGCCATGCAGGCGCCGCAAGCTGTCCCGTTGCACTGGCGGCGGAGTGCCCAGGCATGACCGATCCCATCCTCCAACTCAACCACGTGTCGCGTCGCTACACCAGTCGGCAAGGATTGTTCGGGCGCGGGCTGACCGTGCATGCGGTCGACGATGTGTCTTTGTCTGTGGGAAACGGGACGACGGTCGGCTTGGTTGGCGAATCCGGGTCGGGCAAGTCGACCACCGGCCGCATGGCCCTGGGCTTCGAACCGCCCGACGATGGGGAGGTGCTGACGCATGGTCAGCCCGTCCCACGTGCAGGCAGCCCTGCCTGGCGAAAGATGCGGGCGAACATGCAAATGATTTACCAGGACCCGTTGGCCGCACTTGATCGTCGACTCCCCATCCTGCATCAGGTTCGCGAGCCGCTGGATATTCACGCCGTCGGCGACGCGAAAGGCCGAACCGACGCGGCACTAGCGGTGCTGAATTCCGTGGGCCTGGGCGCCGAGCACGGGCTCCGCCTGCCTCATGAACTGTCCGGGGGGCAGCGCCAGCGTGCCGTTCTTGCCAGAGCCCTGGTAACCCGGCCTGAGCTTCTCGTCTGCGATGAGCCGGTCTCCGCGCTGGACGTCTCCATCCAAGCCCAGGTGGTCAACCTGCTCGTCGATCTGCAGGCACGCCTGGGGCTGAGCATTCTGTTCATTAGCCACGACTTGAGAGTCGTCAGACAAATCAGCCACCGCATTGCCGTCATGTACCTCGGGCGCATCGTCGAGTACGGGGACACGGACCGCATCTTGGGCGCGCCGGCCCACCCGTACACCCAGGCCCTTATCTCGGCCGTACCCGCGTCCGGATTTCACCGAAAGCGAATCTTGCTCAAGGGCGAACCGCCGAGCCCTTCCGCGCGACCATCGGGCTGCGCGTTCCATCCGCGTTGTCCCGAGGCCCGGGCCCAATGCGCCGCCGAGAGTCCCGTCATGCGCGAGGTCTGCGACGGCCACCATGTCGCTTGCCACCTGGCGATTGGCGTGGCCAACCGAGCCTGGGAACAAACCTGATGCTGCGCTTTATTTTGATCCGCTTGCTGCGCGCGGCGCTGACTGTGCTGCTTGTCGTTACCTTCGCCTTTGCGATATTGAGGCTGTCGGGCGATCCGGCGCTCAGTATTCTGGGGGACGACGCTTCGCCCCAGGCCCTGGCCGCCTTCCGCCACGCCTGGGGCCTCGATGATCCGCTCTGGGTTCAGTACTTGAACTACATCGGTGCGTTCTTCCGCGCGGAGTTTGGCCAGTCGATGCGAAGCGGCGAGCCGGCGCTCGGGCTCGTATTGAGCCGAGTTCCGGCCACGCTCGCACTGACCTTGCCTGCGCTGGCCCTGAAGCTCGGCATCGGCCTGCCGCTGGGAGTTCTCGCCGCGCTGCACCGTGGCAGCGCCACCGACCGGGTCGTCATGGCCGGTGCCGTCGCCGGGTTCACCGTTCCCAGCTTCGTTCTGGGCCTCGTCCTGGTCCAGCTCTTCTCGATATCCCTCGGATGGCTCCCTACCGGTGGGGCCGGAGATTGGCAGCATCTGGTGCTCCCGGTGGTGACGCTGGGAATCGGCGGTGCCGCCATGTTGGCCCGCTTTGTCCGAAGCGCCATGCTGGAGGTACTGGGGCAGCACTACGTCCGTACCGCCAGTGCTAAGGGGCTGCCATGGAACGCCGTGGTCCGCCGCCATGCTCTGCCCAATGCCGCCATACCGACCATCACTATCGTCGGGCTCATGGTGGGCAACCTGCTGGCCGGCTCCGTCGTCGTCGAAAGCGTCTTTTCCTGGCCCGGCATCGGAAATTTGCTGGTGGTCTCGGTCATGAGCCGCGACCTTTCCGTGGTGCAGTGCATCCTCCTGCTGGTTGCTATCACCATGGTCGCATCCAACCTGGCTGTCGACTTCCTGTACGGCGCCTTGGATCCACGCCTGCGAAACGCCAACGTATCGAGCACGCATTCAAAATGAGCGACTCCATCAATCCGGCCCGCGCCGCCGGCGAAGAAATCCGCCGAGCACCATTGGCGGTCCCGCGTGCCACGCGCATGCCCTTGTCCGTCTCGCTGGGCATTGGCTGGATCGTCCTGGTGGTGGTCGTGGCGTTGGCGGGCGACCTCCTCGCGCCCCACGCATTCACTGCGATCGATTTGCGCAACCGGCTGGCTGGCCCGTTCCAGGCCGGCCATTGGCTGGGAACCGACGAGCTGGGACGTGACATCCTGTCCCGTTTGATCGCCTCTGTCCGGATATCGCTGCTGGTGGCACTCGGCGCGACCGTGCTCTCGGCCACCATCGGCACGTCGATCGGCTTCCTAGCCGCCCATGCGCGCGGGAAGCTGGAGCAGTTCATCCTGATGCTCGTCGATTTCCAGGCTGCGATGCCCTTCCTGCTGTTGGCGCTGTCCGTCTTGGCCTTCCTGGGCAACTCCCTGTCCCTGTTTGTTGCGCTGATGGGGCTGTACGGCTGGGAGCGCTATGCGCGCATCGCCCGAGGGCTGGCCATCGCTGCGGACTCGCAGGGCTATGCATCCGCCGTCCGACAGTTGGGCGCCGGGCCGCTGCGGGTGTATGTGCGGCACATCCTGCCCAACATCGCTTCGACCCTGATCGTTTCCATGACGCTGACATTTCCAGAAATCATCCTGATGGAAAGCAGCCTTTCTTTCCTTGGACTTGGCGTTCAGCCGCCGATGACGAGTCTGGGAAATATGGTCGGTTTCGGCAGGGGGTACATGACCCGGGCGCCCTGGATCATGTTCGCACCGGCCGCGATGATCGTGGTCACGACGCTTGCCGTCAGCGTTGTTGGTGACTGGGTGCGCGACCGACTGGACGCCAGCTTGAAGTGATGCCACATGAGGTTCTTCTCTGATCGGTTGGCCTTGCCGTTTCCAATACAAAAGGGGACGTCAGGTTGATTTCATGTCCGAAGGACATTCAATTTTCCCCCAACAACCTCGCTATGCCGGGCACCCCTGCAGCCCGTGCGTCGCATCAAAAATGAATACCAATACCTTGAAAAAAGCACGGATTCTTGTCGTGAGCTTCGACGGGCTACGGCCGGATCTTGTGGTTCCTGAACTGATGCCAAACCTTTGCCGTCTGAGGGAACTGGGGCTTACCTTGTCGAACCATCGCACCGTCTATCCAAGCGAGACGCGAACCGGTTTTCCTAGCCTTGTGACCGGCGCTCCTGTCGGTGCGCACGGCATGGTGGGCAACCAGTACCTCGATCGTTTCACCGTCCCGCCACGCCTCATGGATACAGCTGACGCAGAACTGTTGCGCACCCTGGACGTCGAGAGCGGCGGACAACTGATGTCTGTTCCTTCCCTTGGTGAAATTCTGGCCTCGGTCGGATTGAGCCTGGCTGTGATCGCGACGAATACGCCCGGCACCACGAGGCTGTTCAATCACAAGGCAGAGGACCTCGGCCACATCCGGCTTTCCGGGCACTACCGAGAGTCGTGCACGCCACTCGCGGTACTTGCGAAAGTTGAAGAACATATCGGCCCGATGCCACCCGCACCTCCTCCAGATGAGCCAGATACCTTGGGTCAGAGTTGGATCACGTCGGCTTTCCTCGATGTTGTTTGGCCAAGGTATCAGCCTGACGTCACCATCCTGTCTTTCGGAGAGCCAGATATCACCTCGCACTTTCACGGAACGGCAGCACAGGCGACGCGTCAGATCATTCGCCATTGCGACCATGAATTCGGCCGTGTGCTCGATTGGTGGCAGTCGGAAGGGCGAGAGGCGGGGGTGCAGATCCTTGCCACTTCCGACCATGGTCATGTCACGGGACACACGAGCGTTTCGGTGGCCGATAGCCTTCGTGAGGCAGGATTTCATCCCGCTTTCGAACTGGGGGCCGGCGTCGATGTTCTGATCGTCCCAGGCCAAGTCGGCGCGCTGTACCTTGCTGCTCCGAACGATGCGCAAATCGTAAAGCTCGTGGCGGCAATCTCCGGCATGCCTTGGTGCGGGCCCATCTTCACACGTGCCAAGAGCATGACGGAAGGCATCGCTCTTGGCAGCCTGCCTCATCATTTGGTGTTTGCGGCCCATCCGCGAGCCCCCGATGTCTCCTTCTCTTTCCGGGCGGACGACGATCTTGATCCTTTTGGCTTGGTTGGACGCACCTTCTATGACAGCGAACGCCGGCCAGGCCTTGGGCTGCACGGTGGCCTGCATCCGAAAGAAATGGCGACAGTCGGCATCGCTGCAGGGTCGTTGATCAAACTGACGGGCACAGTTTCGACGGCTCCATCAGGCATTTGTGATTGGGCCCCTACCATGCTTCATGTGCTCGGCATTGAGCCACCGCCGAGTATGCAAGGTCGCATTCTTCATGAACTCTTCGACCACAGGCCGCGACTAAAGTCAAAAATTGACGCCCAGATGGAAACCTTCGAAGCAAAGCTGGGAAGCTATACGCAAGTCCTACGCCGCGTGCGGTACGAATCTAGGACCTACGTCGAGAGCGGCACTGCCGTTGGCTGATAGTCTCCTTTTTCAAATATCGATCACGATACAACTGGGGGCTGCCCATATCAACCCGACCGGACACGGGAATCGAACAAGTAGGAACGCGCACGGGCGAGCCAGTTGGAGACGCCCGTTCTTAGTCGGGGGGCCCATGCCTACGATGACAAGCGCTCTCAGCGCCAGTCCTTGGTATCAGCTTGCAGCCACGTCAAGAGTGCTTCGACGGGGCCGCGTTCGGCGGCCTCCTCTCGACAAAGCAAGTAGTACTCGCCAGCACTCGGCACAGTTGATTCGAACGGATAGACCAGGTCAGATGCGGAACTAAGGCCGCGCAGGAACAAGGTGGGCACGAGCGCGACTCCCTGCCCAGCGCACGCCGCATCTAACACCTTGAAGAAGTGTCCAAAGTCACGGGTTACCACATTTCGCGGAATTGATTCCCCGCGCGCACGGAACCAATCGCTTCACGCTGTAGGCCGCGGAGCTAGGGAAAGTAGCGTGAAATGGCATAGGTCGCTCGGCGAGCGCAGGAATGGACCCGAAGCGAGCAGCCCTCGGCTTACCACGAGTGTAAGGACCTCGTCCCAGAGTTGAAACGCTGTAACCCCGCGCCAGCTACGCGCTAACTCATGTGGAATGCGTGGCTGGTTCGGTTGATAGCGCTCGCCAGGCAGGGGGCCGAGCCGAATGGCCGCATCGAACTCTTCCCGTTCAAAGTCCGCCCGTTCAGTGGATGCCTGCACTCGAACCTCGATGTCGGGCCGCATCGCGGTGAACGCTGGCAGTCGTGGAAGCACCTAGGAAGGCTTCCTTCTCGACGCAGCAGTGATCGCGCGGGCAGAATTGCCTATAGAGTCCTGGCCGGTGACAGGTCCGTGCAGGTGCCGTGCGCCACTTCCGCCGCCATGCCGATGCTCTCGCCCAGCGTCGGGTGCGGGTGGATGGTCTTGCCGATGTCGATCTCGTCCGCGCCCATCTCGATGGCCAGCGCGATCTCGCCGATCATGTCGCCGGCATGCGTGCCGACGATGCCGCCACCCAGGATGCGGTGCGTCTCGGCGTCGAACAGCAGCTTGGTGAAACCTTCGTCGCGGCCGTTGGCGATGGCGCGGCCCGACGCGGTCCACGGGAAGTGGCCCTTCTTGACCTTGATGCCTTCGGCCTTGGCCTGGTCTTCGGTGAGGCCCACCCATGCCACTTCGGGGTCGGTGTAGGCCACGCTGGGGATCACGCGGGCGTTGAAGGCGGCGCTGGACAGCCCCTTGTCGCCCTTCTGCTCGCCGGCGATCACTTCGGCCGCCACGTGCGCCTCGTGCACCGCCTTGTGCGCCAGCATGGGCTGGCCCACGATGTCGCCGATGGCGAAGATGTGGGGCACGTTGGTGCGCATCTGGATGTCGACCGGAATGAAGCCGCGATCGCTCACCGTGATGCCGGCCTTCTCGGCGCCGATCTTCTTGCCGTTCGGGCTGCGGCCCACGGCCTGCAGCACGAGGTCGTACACCTGCGGTTCCTTCGGCGCGTTCTCGCCCTCGAAGGTGACCTTGATGCCTTCCTTCGTGGCTTCGGCGCCGACCGTCTTGGTCTTGAGCATGATGTTGTCGAAGCGCGGCGCGTTCATCTTCTGCCAGACCTTCACGAGGTCGCGGTCGGCACCCTGCATCAATCCGTCGAGCATCTCGACAACGTCCAAACGCGCGCCGAGAGCGGAATACACGGTGCCCATTTCGAGACCAATGATGCCGCCGCCCAGGATGAGCATGCGCTTGGGATCGGTGGCCAGGTCGAGCGCACCGGTGGAATCGACCACGCGCGGATCATTCTTGGGCATGAAGGGCAGATGCACGGCCTGTGAGCCGGCCGCGATGATGGCGTTGCGGAACTTGATGATCTGCTTTTCACCCGTGGTCTGCTGTCCGTCGCCGCTGGTCAGATCGACTTCGAGGTAGTACGCATCGATGAAGCGGCCCAGGCCGCGCACGGTTTGCACCTTGCGCATCTTGGCCATTGCCGTAAGCCCGCCGGTGAGCTTGCCGACGACTTTGTTCTTGTGTGTGAGCAGCTTGGCGCGATCGATGGCCGGAGCGCCGTAGTCGATGCCCAGATCGGCGAAGTGCTTGACCTCATCCATCACGGCGGCCACGTGCAGCAGCGCCTTGGAGGGGATGCAGCCGACGTTCAGGCATACACCGCCGAGCGTGGCATAGCGCTCGACCAGCACGGTTTTCATGCCGAGGTCGGCACTGCGAAAAGCGGCTGAATAGCCGCCCGGACCGGCACCGAGCACAAGGGTGTCGCATTCCACATCAATCTGGCCGGTGTAGTGGGTCACAGACATGCGTTCCATCCTCACAACAGGATGCGGCGGTAGTCCGCCAAAAGTTGACCCAGGTACGCATTGAAGCGCCCGGCGGCGGCGCCGTCGATCACGCGGTGATCCCACGAGAGCGAGAGCGGCAAGATGAGGCGCGGTACGAATTGCTTGCCATCCCACACTGGCTTGATCGCGCCCTTGGACAAACCGAGGATCGCCACTTCAGGCGCGTTGATGATGGGGGTGAAATGCGTGCCGCCAATGCCGCCCAGCGAGCTAATGGACATGCAGCCGCCCTGCATGTCGGCCGCGCCGAGCTTGCCGTCGCGGGCCTTCTTGGCGAGTTCGCCCATCTCGGCGCTAATCTGCAGGATGCCCTTCTTGTCAGCATCTTTCAGCACCGGCACCACGAGCCCGTTGGGCGTGTCGGCCGCAAAGCCGATGTGGAAGTACTGCTTGTAAACGAGCGCGTCACCATCGAGGCTGGCGTTGAACTCGGGGAATTTCTTCAGCGCCGCGACCACGGCCTTGATGACGAAGGCCAGCATCGTGACTTTCACCCCTGACTTCTCGTTCTCTTTGTTGGTGGCCACACGGAAGGCTTCGAGGTCGGTGATGTCCGCTTCGTCGTTGTTGGTGACGTGCGGGATCATGACCCAGTTGCGATGCAGGTTAGCTCCGCTGATCTTCTTTATGCGCGACAAGTCCTTGCGCTCGATGGCACCGAATTTGGCGAAATCGACCTTGGGCCAGGGGATGAGGCCCAGCGCCGCGCCACCGGCCGGGGCCTTGGCCGCAGCGGCTTTGGTTTGGGTGGTGCCGCTCATCACGGCCTGCGTGAATTTCTGGACGTCTTCTTCGGTGATGCGGCCTTTGGCGCCGGAGCCTCTCACTTCCACCAGCGGCACGCCGAGTTCGCGTGCGAACTTTCGCACGGAGGGGGAGGCGTGGGGTAGCGAGGCGCTGGGGGTTTTTGTCGGGTCGTGCGGCACTTCCAGGGCGAGTGATGCGCTAACGAAAGAGCTGGCTGTGGTTTGCTGCGCGGGAGCAGGCCCCGCGGAAACGGGGGGCGGAGCGGCAGCAGATGGCGTTCCGCCCGCAGTCCCTTCCAGCACCGCGATCAAATCCCCAATGTTGACCATGTCCCCCACCTTCAACGCGAGCGACTGGAGCACGCCTGCAGCCGACGAAGGAATCTCCATCGACGACTTGTCGGATTCGACGGTGATGAGCGACTGCTCGGCGGCGATGGTGTCGCCGGGCTTCACGAGCACTTCGATGACGGCGACGTCCTTGAAGTCGCCAATGTCGGGCACTCTGACCTCAACGAGGTCTGATGCGGCCGCGGGCACAGCGACTGATGCTTCACTATTCGACGCATCCTGCAACCGTTCGGCAGGGGGGCGCGCCGCTCTTTCCTCGGAAGCCGGGGCAGATGCGCTCCCCGCCGCTTCCACCACCACCACCAGCGAGCCTTCCTTGACCTTGTCGCCCACGGCGACCCGGATTTCTTTCACGACCCCGGCTGTATTCGACGGGATCTCAATCGAGGCTTTGTCGGATTCGACGGTGATGAGCGACTGCTCCACCGCCACTGTGTCGCCGACCTTCACCAGCACCTCGATCACCGCGACTTCGTCGAAATCGCCAATGTCTGGAACGTGGACGTTGACCGCGCTCATGCCAGGGCCTCCCTGGCAGCAGCCACGATGTGGCTGGCATCGACGCCGAAAAAGCTGCGCAGTGCGGCGCGGGTGTCGCTGCGGCCGAAGCCGTCGGTGCCCAGGGTGGCGTAGCGCCGCCCTTCGGGCACGAAGGCGCGCACGCTCTCGGGCACAGCCCGCACGTAGTCGGTGGCGGCAATGACCGGGCCACTGCCGTGCAGCAGTTGCGCGATGTGGCTCTGGCCGCGGGCGGCTTTCAGGCCGTTGCGCGCCAGTTCGCTCCAACTTGTGATGCTCAGCACCTCGCAAGCGATGCCTTGCGCGGCAAGCTGCCGCGCGGCGGCGATCACCTCGGTGAGGATAGCGCCCGAGCCCAGCAGGGTCAGGCGCGGGGCTGAGGCGGTGTCGCCTTCAGGCCGGTAGAGGCCGAAACGGTAGCCGCCGTGCAGCACGCCGGCCTGCGCTTCGGGCGGCAGGTCGGGCTGAGCGTAGTTCTCGTTCATCAGTGTGACGTAATAAAAAACGTCCTGCTGCTCCACCAGCATCTCGCGCATGCCGGCATCGACGATGACAGCCATCTCGCCCGCAAAGGCAGGGTCGTAGGCCTTGCAGTTGGGGATAGTCGCGGCCACGAGGTGGCTGGTGCCGTCCTGGTGCTGCAACCCTTCGCCGCCAAGGGTGGTGCGGCCCGACGTAGCACCCAGGAGGAAGCCACGTGCGCGCTGGTCAGCGGCGGCCCAGATGGCGTCGCCCACGCGCTGGAAGCCGAACATCGAGTAATAGATGTAGAAGGGCAGCATGGCCAGGCCATGCACGCTGTAGCTGGTGGCCGCAGCAGTCCAACTGGCAATGGCACCGGCCTCGCTGATGCCTTCTTCGAGGATCTGGCCATCGAGCGCCTCGCGGTAACTGAGCACCGAGCCGATGTCTTCGGGCGCGTAGCGCTGGCCCACGCTGGAGTAGATGCCCACCTGCTTGAACAGGTTGGCCATGCCAAAGGTGCGCGCCTCGTCAGCCACGATGGGCACCACGCGCGCACCCAGCGCCTTGTCCTTGAGCAGGCTGCTGAGCATGCGCACGAAGGCCGTGGTAGTGCTCATTTCCTTGCCGCCTGCCTGCAGGGCGAAGCTGGCGTAGCGGTCCAGGTCGGGCACGGGCACCACGTCGCAGGCCGTCTCGCGGCGCGGCAGGTAGCCGCCCAGGGTCTGGCGGTGGCTGCGCAGGTAGCGCATCTCGGGGCTGTCTTCGGCCGGCTTGAAGAAGGCCAGGCTGGTGGCCTGCTCGTCGCTGAGTGGCAGGTTGAAGCGGTTGCGGAACTCGATGAGGTCAGTCTCGTCCAGCTTCTTCTGGCTGTGCGTGGTCATCTTGCCCTGGCCGGCCGTGCCCATGCCATAGCCCTTCTTGGTGTGCGCCAGGATCACGGTGGGCTGGCCCCGGTGGCGCGCAGCCGCCGCGTAGGCGGCGTGGATCTTCACCAGGTCGTGACCGCCGCGCTTGAGGCGGTCGATCTGCTCGTCCGTCATGCCCTGGGCCAGGGCCGCGAGCTCGGGGTTCTGGCCGAAGAAGTTGTCGCGGTTGAAGCGGCCGTCCTTGGCCGCAAAGGTCTGCATCTGGCCGTCCACCGTGCCTTCGAGCGTGCGCACCAGCGCGCCGGTCAGGTCGCGGGCGAACAGGCCATCCCAGTCGCTGCCCCACACGAGCTTGACCACGTTCCAGCCCGCGCCGGCGAACAGGCGCTCCAGTTCGTCGATGATGCGGCCATTGCCGCGCACCGGGCCGTCTAGCCGCTGCAGGTTGCAGTTGACGACCCATACGAGGTTGTCGAGCTTCTCGCGCGCGGCCAGCGTCAGGGCGCTCATGCTCTCAGGCTCGTCCATCTCGCCATCGCCGAACACGCCCCAGACCTTGCGCGCCGAGCAGTCGAGCAGATTGCGGTGCGTGAGATAGCGCATGAAGCGCGCGTGGTAGATCGAGCTGATCGGGCCGATGCCCATCGAGCCGGTCGGGAACTGCCAGAAATCGGGCATCAGGTACGGGTGCGGGTAGCTTGACAGGCCCTGCGCGCCCGCACCCGGCGCCGTGAGTTCCTGGCGGTAGTGCATCAGGTCCTGCTCGGACAGGCGGCCTTCCAGGTAAGCGCGTGCATACACACCGGGCGCGCTATGCGGTTGGAAGAACACCAGGTCCCCGCGGTGCTGCCCCTCGCCCACGCCTTCACGAGCGCGGAAGAAGTGGTTGAAACCGCTTTCGAACAGGTCGGCCGCGCTGGCATAGCTGGCGATGTGGCCGCCCAGCTCGCCATAGGCCTGGTTGGCACGCACCACCATGGCCAGCGCGTTCCAACGCACGATGGAGGCCACGCGCTCCTCGATGGCCAGGTCTCCGGGGAAGATGGGCTGGTCCTGCACGGCCACGGTGTTCACGTAGGGCGTGTTCAGGTCGGGATGCCAGCCCACGCGTTGGGCTCGCGCCAGGCGCACCATCTCCTGCAGCATGAAGCGCGCGCGCTCGGGCCCCTCGGTCGCGACCAAGGCCAGGAAGGCATCGCGCCATTCGGCAGTTTCGATGGGATCGCTATCAATTGGGAGGGGTTCTGTCGGTTGGGTCATGTGAATAATCTTTGTTGTTGACCTCGTTAGAGGAACTTCATTGCATTTAGCCGTACGGCCGGAAACTGGCTTCTTACTTTCCCGCTCCGTGCGCATGTAGCCCACTCCCAGGTCTCGGATGCAAAAGAGGTTTATGTAGCGCAGCCAAGAGGGGAGCAAGATTCCCGTCCAGCACGTCTTCCACGGCACTGATGACTTCCTGCTGCTGGTGCGCTTGCATCACGGCAGCAGTGGCCACCGCAAATTTCCCGCAAATGTCATTCCATGACATCGGGTTGCTGGCTTCGCCGCGCGGAGCGACCACCGGCGATTCAAAGGTTTGATCGCGCGTTTCGACCACGACCCGAGCTAGGGTTTCCGCAGGGCAGCGTTTCTCGATTTCCGGATCCAGGATCAGCTGGACCTTTCTTGCGAATTCCGACACCTCGGGCCTTCCAAGGACGTCGTCGGTGACTGGCAGCATGCAATCGCCTCCCACAAGCGCCGACAGAGCGATACAGTACGGGACGCTGTACTGAACCTCCGTGAGATTGCGAGGCTCGGTACGGTTGTCGATATCGATCGCCCACTGGAAGGTATGGACCTTCACTGAAAGTATCTGTTCCGGCCGGATCTTGTTGTCGAGAACTATCGGTTCGAAGGCGGCCAGTGCTGGGTGCACATAACGGCAACTGGAGTACGGCTTGAAGTAGACGCTCTTGATAGCGTTCGAACTACCCAGGTCGCGTAGAACCACGTCTCTGTTGTAGTGAGGCGCGTGGTCAAGCAGATCCTCCGGCCCAGACAAGCCTGACCGCGAAAGCTCAATCGCAGATGAAGCCGTGACAGCAGACCATGGGATTGCTTCCTTCACGTCATTGCCCATGAGATCCGAATATCCAGCGCTGCCATTGGCAGTCAAATTCGGACCCAAGACGCCGGAGATAGCAAACGCCTGCGAAACCTGTTCTACAGGCAGCTTCAGTATTCGCGCCAGGGCTGCGACAACTCCGTAACCAGTCCATCTTCCCGACCCATAGCCGTACCCCTTGCGTGCAGGAGCGGATGCGGCAGCGACACGTACCGACACCTCGTATCCCACGACAATGGCCTCGAGAAGATCGTTAGCGCTTGCACCAAGCTCTTCCGCGACGGCCAGCGCCGCGGGAATCACCGCCGCGCCCGGGTGGCCACGGGCTGCACGGTGTCCATCATCAAGGTCCAGGACGGAAGCTGCCGTAGCATTCGCGACGATAGCCCCGGTTCGACCAGCGAGCCCCCCGCTAAACCACACTGAACTGTGCCCCTGTCCAAACTGCGTGGTAGCCAGCGTGCGCGCCCCCGACGCCACATGGCTTCCATAACCTGCGACAGCCGCACCGATCAAGTCCAAAAGGCACTTCTGTACCGCATCTCGTAGCGAGAGGTCCGACGTATCGATCTGACCTTCACAGGCATATTGAGCAAGTTGATAGGACGCGAATTCTGTGCGGTTCATGTTTGAAATGCGAGGAGTCAGCGCATCGTGCAGGCTCTCCGTCACGACGGTTGTTGATCATGCGCAGGCGGCATGCCGACTGCACATCGTCCGGTGGATACGCCGTCAGTTCGGCTTGAGGTCAAGCGTCTTAATCGCCGTTCCGATGCGGCTGTAGGTTTGCTGCACATGCTGGGTCACTTCAGCGGGCGATGCGTAGATGGGGATGCCGTAGTTCTTCTTTGCGAACTCGGCATAGGCTGGAGATTCCGCAAACTCTTTCAACAGCGAGTCCCACCAGGTTACGACCTCCGCGGGCAACGCCGTGGGCCCGAATACGCCGTACTTCAGTGTGATGGAGAGCGGATAACCAAGCTCCTTGAGAGTGGGGACTTGGGCCATGGGCCGTGTCTCACCCGTCTCCACAATCAAGCGAACTTTTCCCGCGGCCAGCATGGGACCGAAATCCGAAGACACCACTCCTTCGATATGCCCACCGAGCAACGCATTGATCGCGTCGGAGCCGCCCTTGAATGGGACGGTGATCGCGTCTACCTTGTCTCGTTCGAACGCGGACTGCATCAGAATTTGACCCAAGGTGTTGGAGCCCGCAGTGCCCCAACGGAACTTCCCGGGGTTCGCATGCGCGTAGGCCAGCACGTCATTGAACGTTTTGAAGGGACTGTCGGCCCGAACATACAAAGGATAGGGCTGTGCCATGACCAAGCCCAGATACGTAAAGTCCTTCAGTGGGTCGTAGGGTAGCTTCTGGAAATGGGGCAGGACGTACATCGCGCTTGGACTCAGAAATCCCAGCGTGTAGCCGTCTGCAGAAGAGCGCTTAATGAAACTGGTTGCGATCGTGCTCGCCGCGCCGGGCTTGAAGTCCACGATAACGGTTGCGCCTCGTCGCTGACGGGCGAATTCAGCGATCTGTCTTGCCACACCGTCGCCAATGCCTCCAGGGGAATATCCCAGCACGAGAGTGACGGGGTGGTTTGGGTAGCGCTCCTGAGCGCCAGTCCAGGTGCACACAAGTCCCAGCGCAAACAGCGCAACAATTCGGATAAGTCTCATGGTCTTGCCTCTTTCAGATTTGCCAGGCTCAGAGCTACCCGGCAATTTTTGTTTGTTGAAAAATTGCGAGTTGAATGTTCGAAAGCTGCGAAGAAATGCGTTGCGCAGCCGTCCTTGCCGCCTCCAGGACTTCTTCTTGCGGTTGGCTGCTGATGGGAATCTCCTGCCAGTCAAGCGTCGACTTATCGATGTCCTTCAGACCCGAGGCTGTCGCCAGGCAAACCACCAAATCACCGCCTGCAATGACGCCCTCTTCTCGCAGTTGGCGCACGGCAGCAAATGGCATGACGCTGGCCAGCTCGAAACTCAGGCCTTCGATGGCGCCAATGCGTTCCTGGAGTTCGATTAGGCCCTCGTTGCCGATCTTGATCGCGATGCCGTTGGACTCCCGGAGTGCCTGCAGCGCCTGATACGCGCTCTGCGGCCCGCCCACTGAGGCGGCCAATGTCGCGTACGCTGCGGGCAAGGCATCGACATGGTCGGCGTTCGCAGCCATCGCGCGCTGCAGCGAGCCGTGGGCCTCCGCAGCGATGTAGCGGGGCACACGATTTGTCTCGCCCACCGCTTGCAGGTCCACGAAACCCTGGTGAATCCCGGCCAGGGCGTCGCCATAACAGACCGGCAGGGCGAGCCAGTCGGGCACGCGGCCGAGATCCTGGTAGATCTCGTAGGCAATAGTCTTGTAGCCTTCGATGCCGATGGGCGTGCTGCCCACCACAGGCGCCGAATACGGGGAGGTGATGAACCAGCCGTAGCGCCGTGCCGCCTCGTCGAGCAACGGCCAGCGCAGCGTCTTGTCTTCCATCAGGATCAGGTGCGCGCCGAGCTTGCGGATTTGCGCCACCATGGGACCCGCGGCCCCTTTCATCGAGGCGACCACGCAAGGCAGCCCCGCCCGGGCGGCGTAGGCCGCGAGCGATGCCCCGGCATTGCCAGACGACGCCGTGGCCACCACTGGCGCGCCGATCTGCTTCGCATACGACACGGCCACGGCGCTGACCCGGTCCTTGTGGGAGTTCGTGGGGTTGTTGGACTCGTCCTTGATGTAGAGCTTTTCCAGTCCGAGAAGCTTGGCGAGCCGGGTGGTCGAGTGCAGCGGCGTGTCGCCTTCGCCCAGCGAGACCCAGTGCTCCGCCTGCACCGGCAGCATGGCGCCAAAGCGCGGCAGCCCGCGCAGGCCGGCGTCCGTCTTGCGGAAGTTCCACCGGTCCATGTCGGCCGGGCTGTACTGCACGCGCAAGTTGCTGGCCAGCGCACCCGCGCACACCGAACAGCCAGACCCCCGATAGTCGGGCGCGTGGGAGGTGCCGCATCTCAGGCACTTGAGCCCAACAGGCGCGCTCATGCAAGCACCTTCAGCGCGCCGTCTTCCCGGTGGAGCAGTTCGACGCCGTCCTTGCGGACGACCACGGTGTTCTCGACCTGCAGGCCGCACCAGCCGAATTCGTAGTACGGCGTCTCCACACACATGACCATGCCTTCTTCAATGATCTGGTCGTTGCTCGGGATCAAGTCGGGCATGTCGTAGCCGTCCAGACCGATGCCATGGCCGACATGGCTTCGGGTGTAGTGCGGGATGCCCGACTTGCGCGTGGCTTCCATCGCAACGTCAAAGACCGCCGAGGCGCGAACGCCGGGCCGGATCGCGTCGAAGGCGGCCAGCACGCCGTTGTGCAGGGCCTTGTGGTATGTCCGGGTCTTGGCGTCAGGTTCACCCAGGATGGCGATACGCGCGATGTCAGCGCGGTAATGCCGGTAGCGGCCGCCCGCATCGAAACGAATGATGTCGCCCGCTTTCAGTTTCGCCTCCGATGGGTAGACATTGGGCATGGCGGAGCGTGCGCCGAAGCCCACGCAGCCCAGCACAGGTGTGGCATCCCCCTCGACGGTGGTGGTGTGGAAGACGCGAGCCAACTCGATTTCGGTGACGCCCGGACGCGCATGCTTCAGCGCCGCGTCGATGGACTCTTCCGTGATCGTCGCGATTCGGCGCAGCCGCTCGATTTCCTGCGGTGTCTTGACGGCGCGGATCTCGCGAAAGAGCTTCATGGCCGGGACCAGCTTCGCATTTGGGAGTTCCTGCTGCAGGCGCTCCCAGTGGCCCGGCATCAGACCCAGCTCATCGATGGCCACAGTCGATTTGTCCAGGCCTTGTGCCTGCAACGCCTTGACCAGGGCGGCAATGGCGTCCTTCTCGTCCGGCTGGCCAAACAGATCGAACAGGCGGGCATCGGACGCGCTCAGCGGCAGCTCGGCGGATTTGTCCACATGGAAAAATCCGTAGCGGGAAACATTCCGGATCCACACGTCTTCCTGGTCCACAAGCTGATCCAGGAGCGAACTCGGGGCGATGACGTGCGCGGCTTCGAGGTTCTTGACCGGCAGCAGTACATGCACCTGCGGGCCGCGTCGGATCCACTGGGAAAGCGCCCAGTAGCCGCTGGCATAGGTGACGTTTTCGGGCGAGGTGGCGACAAAGGCGTCAATGCCGTGGCGTTTGGCGATGTCGGCTAGGCGGGGCTTGTTCAAAAGGGAGGTCATGGTTGTTTCCTTAATGTGTGGAGGGTTTGAAGGCGATGCCTGCAGCGGTGCCCAGCGCGTGATCGGTGCCGGCCGATTCGGCCGCATAGCCCAGCGCGGCCGAGCAGCGCTGGCTCGCGCGCAGCACCAGTTCGGCGATTTCGGGCCATTCCTTCGGGCCGCGCTGGGCTTTCAGGAAGGCCACACTGATGGCGGCCACGACTAGGCCGTCCTTGTTGCGTACGGGTGCGCCAATGGAGACCACGCCCAGGTTGTTTTCCTCGTCGGCGATGGCGTAGCCGCGCTTGCGCACGCCCTCGAGTTCCTTGTGCAGCGCGGGCAGGCTGGTAAGGGTGTGTTCGGTGCGGGCCAGATACGGCGCCGACCCCAGAATGGCGGCCGCACGCTCGGCCTGCAGCTCGGCTAGCAGCGCCTTGCCCATGGCCGTGGCGTGCGGCGACACACGCTGCCCCGCCTCGGCGCGGATCGCGATGGCACCGTGGCTTTGCACCGTGTGCAGATAGACCACTGCGTCCTGCTGCACCACGCCCAGATAGCCATTGAGCTGGTGGTGCTCGGCCAGAAAACCCAACTCCTGCGAGGCGCTCACGTACAGCACGTCGCTGCGCACCATCGCCCCCCCCAGGGCGAGCGCACGCACGCCCAGCCGGTATTTGCGCGTTTCCACAACCTGCTGCAGATAGCCGGCTTCCACTAGCGTATTGGCCAGGCGCTGCGCAATGGAGGGGCTGATATCGAGCAGGCGCCCCATCTCACGGATGCCCAGCGGCTGGGCGCTGTCATTGATGGCGTCCAGCAGCGCCAAGCCGCGCGAGAGCGATTGATTGGTGGACATTAGTTGCTCCTTTAATTGGCACAGTGTTCCTGTATATGTAATTTTCGCTGCGCCAATATCCTTGCGTCAAGGGGGTTAGAACCGATGCCGTAAACCGACGGTGGTACCGGTGGTCGCGCTGCGCGTCGTCATGAAACTGGGCAGCGGGTACTTACCGCTCAGACGGTTGTGGTCGAGCTCTGCATAGAGGTCGGTGCGTCTGGACAGCAGGTAGCTCGCCGCCACGAAGGCTGTCTTTTTGGTGCCTGGGTTCAAATGGGTCTGGCGGTCCTGCCCGTAGCTCACGGTTAGCACCAGCGGCATCGAGGGCACGGTGTAGTTGAGGCCGAGGTTCACGATATCGTTCTCCTGCGCGCTGGCGCCCTTGTCGTCGCGCTTCATATAGCCGAGAAACACTTTCGCGCCTTCGCTGATGGCATAGCTGCCGCCCGCGCTGGAAAGGCGGCGCGTGCTGGTGCCGGCCGCGTTGTTGACTTCCTGGTAAAAAGCCACCAGCTCCAGCGGCGCCGCGCTGTAACTGATACCCAGTGCGCGCCCGCGCCCGTTGCCCTCGTTAAAGGTGTACGCCGCATGCAGGCCGACGGGGCCGAAGTTCTTCATGTAGCGCACCATGTTGTCCTGGCGCGTGACCTGGTGGCCGCTGAACATATTGACGGCCCCTAGGTTTGGGTTGGGCAGGGGCTGGAAGCGGTTGGAGAGCGCGTGCGCCAGCGTGTACTGGCGCCCCAGCATCACCTGGCCCAGCAGCGGCGAGTCCACGCCCACGTAGGCCTCGCGACCGAAGCCGCGCCCTGCAGGGGCAGCAGCGGAGCCATCGGTGGGGCTGGCATTGGCCTGCTGCAGCACGCCGGTGGAAGGGTCGAAGCCGCTTTCCAGCGAAAAGATCGCCTTCAGGCCGCCGCCTAGGTCTTCCGTGCCGCGCACGCCCCAGCGGCTGCCGGTGAAAGCGCCGTCGCCCAGGGTGGTGACGGAGGCATCCTTGTTCCGTTGGTAGCGCACGCCCAGATCGACCAGTCCGTAGAGGGTGACGCTGGACTGGGCCGAGGCCAGTGCGGGCGCAAAGGCCGAAACAGTCACGCAAAGCGCGGCCAGGGAGGGGCGATGAAACATGGGGTCTTCTCCAGCTTTAGGTTATGGGAATCCGTCGCAGGGCGGTTCAGGGCAAAGGGCGCGGCGCGCCCGAATTCAGGCTTCAGGGGCGGGAGCCAGGCGGGCCAGTGACAGCGCCTGCCGCCACAGTGCGCCGTCCACCGTCAGGCACTCCCCGGCCCTCGCGCGCGTGCCTGGCAGGCGGGCGCCGGGCTGGGATTCGATGGCGTCTTGCAGACGTCCCAGCGTGTGGTGGAACTGCGCGCCGGCAATGGCGCTAGGGTCGAGCACGAGGCAAAAGAGCCCCAGGCTGTGCGGCGGACCTTCGGGCGCGGCGAGGCTGGGCGTGTCCAGCGACATGGCGGAGCCTGTGAATGCGCTGGCCAGCACCTCGGCCATAAGCGCCAGCCCATAGCCCCGGCTGCCGCCAGCGGGCAACAGCGCCCCGGCTAGCGCTTCCCGCGCATCCGTCGTCGGGCGGCCGTCGCGCGCCACGGCCCAGCCCGGCGGCAGCGGCTCCCCGCGCTGTGCGGCCTCGCGCACGTGGCGAAGGTTGGCGGCGCTGGTGCATTGGTCAAACTGGAAGGCGATGCCGCCATGCCCGTCGGGCACCGCCAGGGCGATGGGATTGGTGCCCAGCACGGGCCGGAAACCACCCGGCGCCGTCACGCTGGCCGAGGCGTTGGTGAAAGCGATGCCGATAAAGCCGCTGCGCGCCACCTGTTCCGGAAACCAGCCCAGCGCGGCCGGGGTGTAGGCGCGGCGCACGGCCAGCACCGCCACACCCAGCGTTGCGGCGGCGCTTAGGGCCGCGGGCAGGCCAAGCGCAAAGGCTGGCTGCGCGAAGCCCTCGCCCGCCTCCACCTGCACGACACCGGGACGCTCCTGGTGAAGCTGGGGCACGGCGCGGCCAGCCACGCGACCACTGTGCAACTGCGCGCAGTCCAGGGCGAGGTGACCCAGGCCGCAGTGCGGGTTGCCGATCTGCTCGGCGCGCCGCAGCGCCTTTGCGACCTCGCTGGCGGCAAAGGCAGAAGCGCCGTGGCGGCGCAGCGCCACCGCCATCACCCGCTCCAGGGCATGTGCACGGACGGCAATGCCTTGCATGGGCGCCGCGCTCATTCGAATTTGATCTTCGCGGTCTGGATCACCTTCGCCCAGCGCTGCGTGTCTTCGACCATGAAGGCCGCCATCGCCTCTGCCGTGCCGGGGGCGGCCTCCATGCCCGCGGCGGCCAGCTTGGCCTGCGCCTCGGGGTCGGTCAGCGCCTGGTTGAAGGCCTTGTTCAGCAGCGCGACCACGGGCGCCGGCGTGCCGGCTGGCGTCATGATGCCCAGCCAACTCGAGTAGTTGAAGCCCGGCAGGCCGGCCTCGGCCACGGTGGGCACATCAGGCAGCGCCTTGCTGCGCTTGGGCGAGCCGACGGCCAGCACGCGCACCTTGCCGGACTTGATGAGTGGCAGAGAACTGGCGTCGGTGAAGGTGAGGTCCACGTCACCGCGAATCAGCGCCGGCAGGATCAGCGGCGTGCCTTGGTAGGGCACGTGCAGAAAGTCCACTCCCGCCATCTGCTTGAACATCTCCGAGGCCAGGTGCTGCGAATTGCCCACGCCGCCGGAACCGAACACCAGCTTGCCCGGCTGCGCCTTCGCCAGCGCGATCGCGCCCTTCACGTCCTTGATCGGCGACTGCGCGCCCGTCACCAGTAGCGGTGACATGGTCACGCCCATCGTGACGGGCTGAAGGTCTTTCACCGGGTTGAACGACAACGGCCGGTTCGCTGCCGCCAGGATGGTGGTCGAGGGCGTGGCCACCAGCAGCGTGTAGCCGTCTGCCGGTGCGTGCGCCACGATCTCCGTGCCGATGATGCCGGTGGCGCCCGGCTTGTTCTCGATCACCAGCGGCTTGCCCACGAGGGCCGCCACTTTGTCGGCTGCCACGCGCGCAAAAACGTCCGGCGCACTGCCGGCGACGAATGGCACGACGACCCGGATCGGTTTGGACGGAAAAGCACCCGGCGCTTGCGCCAGGGCAGGCAGGGGAGAGGCAATGGCCAGCAAGCTGGCAAAGAAAAAGTGGCGAAGGTTCATGGCATGGCTCGAAGGAAGTGGACCGAGAGGCAGACAGGCACAAGGGAGGGGAGGCTGCTGCAGCGGCAGTGTCGAAAAATCTTCTTAGTTAGTGTTCCTATAATGGATACACTGTTCCATTCAGTGAATGTTAGCTTTTGTGGCGACTAGCGGTCAATTCCGGGGAACTCCCGATGCGCCGCGGGTTCTTGGGTGTTTGGGGTGTGCAGGCCGACGGGGTACAACTGGAAAAACCAGCTACTCGGCCCGGAGGCTTCCGCATCCATGAAGCGCAAGAACAACTCACCGCCAGTACCAGAACGGCAGAGTTGGAGCGACAACTCGAATCGCTGCAGCGTGACATCCGGCATCTGCAACTCCCGACCAACCGGGAGAAGACATTGCTGGGTGTCTGACCGTCGCACCGGCCTCGCGCCGCGCGCGCTCTGGGCGGGTGCAGCCCTGACGCTGAGCTTCCTTTTTGGAAGTTCCGACGCACTCGCTGCGGCTCCACCCGTCAACACCATCATCGGGAACAAGGCTTCGGTCACCTACCTGGACCCGAACGGCGCCAGCCAACTGGCCACCTCCAACCTCATGCAGGCGACGGTGCAGCAGGTCGGCTCGTTCAACCTGGACACCTACACCACGGTGACGACCAATGTGGTCAACGCCAAGACCGGCGCTGCAGGCACGACCGTGTACGCACCGCACGTGCTGACCAATACCGGCAGTGCAGCCAACACCGTGGCACCTGGCGGCACAGCCACGCTGCTGTTCTCCGTGAAGGTCAACAACTGAGCTTCGCCTGCCCGCCTACAACTTGGTGCGCACGCGGACCTTGGCAGAGTCCTTCGTTGGCTGTGTCGCGGACCAGTGGCCGGGCACGCAAAGGTCAGCTTTGTGGCCTCCAGCTTCGGCAGGCCGCTCGACTCCAGAATTTTTCAGCCCCATATGACTACAGCGGACAGACAGTAGAAGGTCCGTCCGC
>Ga0182008_10000572_pt1 | contig 27252 bp, 22 predicted proteins | sample Sormic07211129_1_FD_120482 | JGI IMG/M metagenome (GOLD analysis project Ga0182008, IMG submission 120482) | Rhizosphere microbial communities from Sorghum bicolor, Mead, Nebraska, USA - 072115-129_1 metaG | ecosystem: Host-associated > Plants > Roots > Rhizosphere | place: USA: Nebraska...
CTACGGGCTATGATGTTTATTTAAGCGAAACTGATAAAAACCTTGTGAATTTTGAAATGGATTTGTATTGGGTTGTCCGTTCAGGTAACGATCCTCTAGCCTTGTTTAAAAAGTATCCCGGCCGTTTCCCAATGTGGCATGTAAAGGATATGGACAAGGCCAAACCGGAATTAAATACAGAGGTGGGAAAAGGATCGATTGATTTTAAAAGCATTTTTGCAGAGGCAAAACTTTCGGGCATGCAGCATTTCTTTGTAGAGCACGAAACCAATTACAAACCAGATCCGATCGGCTCGATCAAAACCAGCTGCGATTATATCAAAGCCAATTTGATTTAAACTTATCCAAACCCCACAGTTTTTAAAACATGTGGGGTTTATAAAAAACGATTCTGGCTGTTAAACTGCGTGTTGCAAACTGATCTGGGCGTTTCCCAATCCCGATAAAAAATCGGGAAAGGGTCGGACTTTGCAGGGCTCCGCTTCGCTCCGGTACCGATGAAAATATCGGCACTGAACCCTTCCAATCCCTAACGCGGCCACTCTCTCACAAAAAATCTCTTCCATGTTAGAATGGCTGGCTTAAGTTAATTAAACCTGATAGAACGGCAATACTTTTTAAATGCAGGCCCCATAAGTTCGCTATCTGTAACCGATGAAACAGTCGCTTCGTATTCAGCATAACCGTTGTTGTTTAAAAAGATTATAGTGATAGCAGGACTGTCGTAACCGATACGCGCTGAAACCTGCTTTCCAAATAAAACATCCACGTTGACTTCCAAAGTTATCCCCTGTCCCCTCCTCAAGAAACTTCTCAAGTCTCCGCCCATACCTTGTTCTTAACCATATTTTCTATTGAAAATCAAAAAAATCAAACATTAAAAACAAATTTAATTGGTAACAATAGGGATATCAGCTTAATTTTTAGCATATTTGAACCTATATCAAATAATTAATAATATAAAAAAATTAAAATGAAAGTAGCAGTAGTGGGTGCCACCGGGTTGGTTGGTACTGTCATGTTAAAAGTATTGGAGGAAAGAAATTTCCCTTTAACAGAGTTAATTCCCGTAGCATCAGATAAGAGTGTTGGTAAGGAAATTACTTTTAAGGGTAAGAAGTTCCCAATTGTTAGCATGGATACTGCAATCAGCATGAAACCAGATATCGCTTTGTTTTCAGCAGGTGGAAATACTTCCTTAGAACATGCCCCACGTTTTAAAGAAGCCGGAACAACTGTTATTGACAACTCGTCGGCATGGAGAATGGACCCCGCAATTAAATTAATTGTACCGGAAGTGAATGCACACGAACTTTCTATCGATAACAAAATCATTGCTAACCCGAACTGTTCTACCATTCAAATGGTTGTAGTTTTAAAACCCTTGCACGATAAATACAAAATCAAACGTGTAATCGTTTCTACCTACCAATCGGTTACGGGTACAGGTGTTAAAGCGGTTGAGCAGTTAATGAACGAACGCAAAGGCATTGATGGACCTAAAGCTTATCCATACGAAATTGATCTGAACGTTCTCCCGCATATTGATGTTTTCACTGATAACGGATACACCAAAGAGGAAATGAAAATGGTGAAGGAAACGAACAAAATCATGAGCGATAATAACATTAAAGTTACCGCTACTACTGTTCGGATTCCGGTGATGGGCGGTCATTCAGAATCGGTAAATATTGAGTTCGAAAATGATTTCGATTTAGCCGAAGTGCGCAGTATTCTAGAAAAAGCGCCTGGCGTAATTGTTATTGATGATGTTGCCAACCTAAAATACCCGATGCCAAAAGATGCACATGAAAAAGATGAAGTTTTTGTAGGCCGTATCCGTAGAGATGAATCAGCACCAAAAGCATTAAACCTTTGGATTGTTGCCGACAACTTACGTAAAGGAGCAGCAACCAATGCAGTTCAAATTGCCGAATACCTGGTTCAGAAAGAATTGGTTTAATCAATACACACCAGCCCCCCGATATAAATCGGGGGGCTTTTTTATGCACGCTCCTTTCATGAACAATATTCCTATTGCCTTAATTTATTCGAGGTTGTTAATTGGTTTTATCGTCATTTTGCTCAGTATTTTTCATGCCAGTTCTTATCCATTTTTGGCCATAACACTATTATCCATTGGTTTGCTGACCGATGTGTTTGATGGCATTATTGCACGCAGGCTCAATATCTCATCTGAAAAATTAAGACGCTTGGACTCCAGTATAGATCAGGTATTTTTTATTTCTGTAGCAGTCGCCACCTATATTCAATGCCCGGATTTCTTTAAAACCAATCTCATCAAATTAATTATACTTGTTGCTTTTGAGGCTTCAACTTATGTTTTAAGTTATATCAAATTTAAAAAAGAAATAGCCACACATTCTATCGGTGCTAAAATCTGGACGCTGACTATATTTGCCAGCCTCGTCGAAATTATGGTACATTGCGAATCTTTTGTGCTCTTTGAAATTTGTTTTTGGCTCGGCCTGGTCACCCGCGTAGAAATACTGGCCATCGTTTTCACCCTCAAAAAATGGACAAATGATGTACCTACCATTTATCACGCCATAAAACTTAGACAGGGAAAAGAAATTAAACGGAATAAACTTTTTAATGGCTAAACGCAAAAAACAATAAAAAAGGGATCGTAATCACTAAATTATATATAAAAAAGAGATTATAATCACCGAATTATATATAATTTAGTAATTCCCATTGCGTCACAAATGAAATTTTTCAAACTCCTTTCCATCTTTCTGTCTCTCTCTTTTACACAAAGCTTTGCACAGAACAGGATTCAAAATTTAGAAAAAGCATTTAATAATCTACTGAACGACGAGCAAGCTAAACATGCCACTGTATCGCTTTGCGTTTTAGATGCCAATACCGGTAAAATGCTTTATGCCAAAAATGAGCAGGTTGGTTTGGCTACCGCTTCCACCTTAAAAACCATTACCGCCGCCACAGCATTTAGTATATTGGGAAAAGATTTTCGATATCAAACTACACTAGCTTATACGGGAACAATTACTACTGATGGAATCTTAAAAGGCAACCTGATCATTATCGGCAGCGGCGATCCAACTTTGGGTTCCTGGCGTTATCAGAACAAAGAAAATACGGTTTTAACCAATTGGGTTACGGCCATAAAAGCTGCAGGCATAAAAAAAATTGAAGGCGCTGTAATTGGTGATGACCGTATTTTTGGCACACAAACCACACCAGAAGGTTGGGTTTGGCAGGATATCGGTAATTATTATGGCGCGGGAACTTCCGGTTTAGCCTGGCGTGAAAATCAGTTCGACATCCGTTTAAAACCCGGAAACAGGACAGCAGACGAAGTAAAGGTTGTAAAAACAGTTCCGGTAACACCATATGTACAAATTGTAAATGAACTGAAAACCGGTGCACCTGGTACAGGCGACAGAAGTTATGCCTTTCTTCCACCCTATGGTAATGTGGCTTACCTCCGCGGAAGCTGGGGAATGGGTATTTCCAAAACAGGTATTTCAGTAGCCCTCCCCGACCCTGCTTTTGATTGTGCTTACCGTTTGCAGGATACATTGAAGAGGCTGGGAATTTCTACCGGTCAGCAGGCCACAACAGCAAGGTTAATGACTTTGAACAGTCAGGTAATCCCTTCGGTAACCCAAAAAATAAGCACCATCAGCTCGCCAAGTTTAAGTGAGATGACCTATTGGTTTTTAAAGAAAAGCATCAATTTATATGGCGAGTCGCTTTTAAAAACCATTGCCATAAAATCGGGTAAAGCAGGTACAACTGCCAAAGGCGCCGAAACAGAGGTTAATTTTTGGGCAGATAAGGGCGTTGACAGAACAGCATTGAATATTATTGACGGAAGCGGCCTTTCTCCGGGCGATAGAGTCACTACATCGGCAATGGCCAATATTCTTTTCCAGATTCAAAAAGAAAGTTGGTTCCCCGACTATTACAAAGCCTTGCCCGAATACAATGGCATGAAAATTAAAAGTGGTACCATAAACGATGTTTCGGCATTTGCCGGCTATCATACCGATGCTGCAGGAAACAAATATGTAGTAGTGATCAACATTAATAATTATAGCGGAAACAGTATTAACAAAAAGTTGTTTAAGGTATTGGATGAACTAAAATAACCCTTAGTAATATGACTTTTTTTGTGAAAAACCTGCAAACGGTTGATGGATTAATTTCGAATCAGTATAAGGATATTGCTGTGGAGGAAATGACTAAAAAGATCACCGAATTGTTTGAATTACAGGGATACAAAGTTATTGATCAACAATTCGGGAATTTAATTTTAGAAAAAGGTAGCCGTACCAAACGACTCTTATTGGGTGCATTTGCCACCTACTACAAATTCAGCGTAACCATGATGCCTGGCGAAGAAAGCGAACTTACGGTGAATGTTTTTCAGCAATCAAGCGGCATGTCGGGTGGTTTAATTGGCATGAACCAAATTAAAACAGAACTTGCCAGGCTAAACTTTTTGTTTGCGAATATTTAGTTAGGATAAATGTATTAATAATATCACATCAACCGATACTTCCCCGCATGACGATTGAGATAAATAAACTTTTACTTCAGATACCTAAGCTATTATCATTCAAATAATTCCGCTTAAACAACCTCCAGGCCAAAATCATATTTATAGGAATGAGCATTAGGCCAAAGCCAAACATAATAAACACATAAAAAAGAAAAAACAGGCAAAAAAAAACTATTAAAAATCCTTTAACCTGAATCCCATTCAACAAAAGCAAACTCCTAAATAAAAGGATAGCGGAAAAAGCGAATGCAGCTAAACTGAGAGAAGTTATCAAGCCAAAACGGGTAGTCATCCAACATATTTCGGACAATAATAAAATGAGATAGTTTAGGCAAAAGCTGAAAAACACCTTGGACTCACTGAAAGGGAAATTTGGTAAAAATGACAAATAACGATCATTAAAAATCCTTTCCTGATAGATAAGCACTACATGCGCCAAAACAATACAGGAGGTAATAAGCATTAGTAGTCGTGTATTATCTTCAATATCAGAAAAAAGCATAAAAACACTCGAAATTAATACCCAAGAAAGCAATTTGGTTAATAGATAAGCCAGTTTCGACCGGTTAAAAACCTTAAAGACATACAATAAAAAAACAGGTTTATTCCATTTCTTACTTATCAGGATTACCCAATCAGGTTTGTTGGCCTCAATTAAACGATTACTTTGTTCTAGCATGATATAAGCAGCAGCAATAATTAACAGCAGCTGAAAGAGCAAAATCCCAATTGAAATAAGATAATAGCCAAATATGCCCCCAATGATAATCGCATATAAAGTATAACACCATATTGGGATAAAAATATAAGCCAAAACCATACACCAGTAGAGAAACTGTTGTTTTTTTGAAAACGCGGTAAAGCTGTAATATAAAAATTCCTGTTGAGGCAAAATAAGCTGGTTGAGTATATATTTCAAGCTTTTGTAAGCATATAATGTGCTTGCTATAAAATAGAAAGCCATAATGAGTGGATTGCTTACCAAACTGATGGTAAAAAAGAATTGCCAGAAATCAATCTGGTCAGGCATAACCGTACCTAAAGTATTGATGAACAAACAATAACTGATGAACATGACGAAAACAAATACCAGCATGCCTGCATGAGTCTGGTAGAATCCATCAACAAATATTTTTCTTAAAGCGATGTTTGAAAGCGGAAACATTAAAAATTCAGCGTTAATTTTTTATCATCAATATTAATCTGTGCAAGTCCTGTCAATTTTACTTGATCCAATGGCTGGTGTGAGGATAAAAGAAAACTAATCCTTTCTTCTTTATGTTTTTTGTTGATCCACTTGTACAAGACTTCTAGAGCTTCGGCATCAAGCGTATTTAAAGGTTCATCCAATAAGATCAACTTAGGTTTACCCAAAAAAGCCAGCACCAGCGAAAGCTTTTTAAGCATACCACTGGAATAAGAACCCAATGGATTGTTGAGATAGCCCTGCATTCCCATTTCGGCACCCAGAATTTCCGCCTGACCAACTCCGGCACCTTTCGCTTTTGCAAAAAGGGTAATCATATCCGCTCCACTTAAAAATTCGGGGAATAATGGTTCTGCAGCAGCAAAATTGACCAGCTTTCTATAGGCCACACCATGATTTTTTAGATAAACCGTTCCTAATGCGATATCCCCCTGAAAAGACAATATTCCGGCAATTGCCTTTAGTAAAGTACTTTTTCCAGAACCATTGCTTCCTTTTATCCAAAAAATGCCCTCAGGAATTTTAATATTATCTATCTTTAAAACAAGATGATCGAAATAGGATTTTTCAAATTTACTGAAGTGTAACATAATATCATTTCACTTCTGACTTTACAGGTATTAAAAAGTTACAGCCATAGCTCATCTCGACAAAATTTAGAACGAATGCAATTAACTTTACGCCCTTACCAATCAAGTGATGTTGAAAATCTGGTTAAACACGCCAATAATTTTAACATTTCAAAATACCTGACCAATAAATTCCCTTTTCCCTACGAAAAAAAGGATGGGGAAGCTTTTATTCAACTGGCTTTAAGTCACGATCCCTTACAAATCAAAGCTATTGTGCTGAACGATGAAGTTATCGGATCGATAGGTGTACATCAACTCGCAGACATTTACAGCAAAAGTGCAGAAATGGGATACTGGATTGGTGAAGAACATTGGGGTAAAGGTATAGTTGCGCATGCAATTAAGGAAATGCTTGCATATGGTTTCGAAACATTTGATATCGAGAGAATTTTCGCCAGGACTACACATACTAACCTCGCTTCACAAAGGGTTTTACAGAAATCGGGCTTTATTTTCGAAGCGGAATTAAAGGGTACTATTTTTAAAAATGGTGAATATTTTGATGAACTGATTTTTGGTTTCAGGGAAAATCAACTTGGGTAAAGGCAGCATTAAAATTTTTGTTAAACCCGCAGCTTATTGTATAAGTTTGCAAACTAAAACAATAAAATAATGAAATTATCTATTAAATCATTAATGCTATCATTTGCACTTTTAGGTGTTGCAAATTTTGCGGATGCACAGGAGGCCAAATTTCCACAACCAAGTAGTGGACAAACCATCATCCAGGATTTTGGGTTAGGCAAAATAACCTTGACCTATTCCCGTCCGAATGTAAAAGGCCGCAAAATTTTTGGCGGTATAGAACCATTAGGTATAGTTTGGCGTAACGGCGCAAATGCAGCTACGCGTATTAAATTTACCGATGACGTTAAAATTGAAGGCAAAGATTTACCAGCCGGAGAATATGGCCTGTTCAGTATTCCTGGCAAAACCGAGTGGACGGTTATTTTCAATAAAATTGCCAATCAATGGGGCGCATACGAATATAAAGAAAGCGATGATGTATTGCGTGTAAAAGTAAAAACGATAGCTTTAAAGGATAAAATAGAGACTTTAACCATGCAATTCTCGGCTGTTGGCGAAACTGCAGCTACATTAAACATGATGTGGGAGAACAGTGCATATGCCATTAACATTACAACGTCTATTGATGAAAAAGTAATGGCCAATATCGCTGAAGCGATGAAAGGTGAAAAGAAACCCTATTTTGCAGCTGCACAGTATTATTTTCAGCATGGAAAAGATTTAAAACAGGCTTTAGAATGGATCACAGAAGCAGAAAAATCAGACCCTAAAGCACCTTGGTTTAAACTATGGAAAGGCCGTATCCAATTAAAAATGGGCGATAAAGCTGCCGCTGCAGTTACAGCACAACAAGGTGTTGATGCAGCAAAAGCGCAAAAGATTGATGAATATGTACGCCTTAATGCTCAACTTTTGGCTGAAGCTAAAAAATAAAGAAATGCGATTTCGGTCGGTGTGACACCGACCGATAGATCAGGGCCGTATTCAATTAAAAATAGGTGATAATACCCATGCGGCAACTACCGTGCAACAAGGCATCGACGTTGCAACAGCTCAAGGATTGATGAAGATGTACGCCTCAATGCTCAACTTTTGGCTTAAGCTAAAAAATAAAGAAATGCGATTTCGGTCGGTGTGACACCGACCGATAGATAATAATGCGGAATACCCTAATTGTTATCTGCTCACTAAGGAAAACACGGTAGCGGATTGCATCATCTCTTAGGCATAAAAACCTTGACGACATATTAATGTGCTGCTACCGTTTTAGGTAATCTGATTTATAATCTTAAGCAAAGGAGATATTTCTTATCCTTGATTAAAATATCAAAACAAATCTAAAGGACGGTATCTTCAGGCATATTACCCTATAAATTACCGAACCCAAGTAATTTAAACCCGATTGAAATGGAAAGCCCGCATCCCGATTTTTTCAATCGGGAGAGGACTTGTAATGAAAAGCGGGGTCAACCCCAACCGAAGCAATACTGCAATTGCTTTTCAAAAACTTGTTTTGGTTCGTGCTATAAGGATTATGAATTTGACGACCAATATTAACTTAAAATTAACCATCTATTAACTCAACCAATTATCGTAACATTAAGCCTCAAAAGGCTTTATTTATTTAAAAATTATACTAACTTTGATGTTGCGCTTAGTAATTGTACTTTGTACACTAAGCCAGGTTAAGAAATCAACAAAAAATTAAGATAAAAATGAGCATAATTGTTAATGTCCATGCGAGACAAATCCTCGATTCGAGAGGAAATCCAACAGTAGAAGTAGAAGTGGTAACAGAGGCAGGTGCATTTGGCCGCGCTGCAGTACCAAGTGGTGCATCTACCGGACAATATGAAGCTGTTGAATTACGTGATGGAGATAAATCTACATATTTAGGAAAAGGCGTTTTAAAAGCAGTGGAAAATGTAAATACCAAAATTGCTGATGCATTAAGAGGTATTGACGTTTTTGAACAAAACGCAATTGACAAAATTATGTTAGACCTTGATGCTACCGAAAACAAAGGTAACTTAGGCGCTAATGCTATTTTAGGTGTGTCTTTAGCTGTTGCAAAAGCTGCGGCTGATGAAATCGGCCAGCCATTATACCGCTATATCGGTGGTGTTAATGCAAATACTTTACCTATCCCAATGATGAACATTATCAATGGCGGTTCTCACTCTGATGCCCCTATCGCATTCCAGGAGTTTATGATCATGCCGGTTGGTGCGCCTTCTTTTTCTGAGGCATTACGTTGGGGAACCGAAGTTTTCCATAGCTTGAAAAAAATTCTTCACGATAGAGGTTTATCAACTGCAGTAGGTGATGAAGGTGGTTTTGCACCAACTTTTGATGGTACCGAAGATGCAATCGAAACCGTATTAAAAGCCATTGAAACTGCTGGTTACAAACCTGGTTCGCAGATCTGTTTAGCTTTAGATTGTGCCTCATCTGAGTTTTACAAAGATGGTAAATATGACTATACTAAATTTGAAGGTGCTACTGGCGTAATTCGTTCTAGCGAAGAGCAGGCACAATATTTAGCTGATCTTTCTGCAAAATATCCGATTATCTCTATTGAAGATGGTATGGATGAAAACGACTGGACTGGCTGGAAAAGTTTAACCGATAAAATCGGCGACCATGTTCAATTGGTAGGTGACGATTTATTTGTAACCAACGTTACTCGTTTACAACGTGGTATAGACGAAGCTACAGCTAACTCAATCCTGGTAAAAGTAAACCAGATCGGTTCATTAACCGAAACCATCAATGCAGTAACGTTAGCACAAAATAGTGGTTATACTTCAGTAATGAGTCACCGTTCTGGCGAAACTGAAGACGTTACCATTGCCGATTTAGCTGTTGCATTAAACTGCGGACAGATTAAAACCGGTTCTGCATCACGTTCAGACAGGATTGCAAAATACAATCAATTATTGCGTATTGAGGAAGAATTGGGTGAGAATGCCCGTTTCATCGGATCGAAATTCAAATACGCGAAGAAATAGTTCCTAAATTTTCTAAAGGGAAACTTAAGGAAAGCTCGAAGCCCCTTTAGGGCTTTGGAGTGTTAACAAGTTGAAAAACTAATTTGCGAAACATCCGGAGATTTTAAATCTTCGGATGTTTTTATTTTAATACTATATTTGTTTGTTGGATTTGGGTTTCTCAGATCCCACATCTAAAATCTCATATCGATGTATGAAACGTTTAATAGACCTTTTCCGCAATAAATATTTTCTTGCAACGGTTGCTTTTGCGATGTGGATGCTGTTTTTCGACAAAAACGATATGATGTCGCAATACGAATACCGCAGTCAGGCCAATAAACTGCAGGAAGAAAAAGAATATTTTGAGAAAGAAACCGCTCAGGTTAAAAAAGATTTAAACGAGCTGAATACCAACCTCAATACGGCGGAAAAATTTGCACGCGAAAAATACTTCATGAAGAAAGATAATGAAGATGTTTTTGTAATCATTCAGGAAGAAAAGAAAGATTAGTCAGGGGTTTTGTATTGAGCGTTTGCAGTCACCCAGCGGTTGAACCATCAAACCATAGAACAACCCATCTATCAGTTAACCGATTAAGCACCTCAAACAGTTAACCATCTAATGCTTCACATCCTTTACATTATTGCCATCACTGCTGAGGCCATGACGGCAGCACTTTCTGCAGGCAGACGTGATATGGATTGGGTTGGCGTTTGTATTATTGCCTGGGTTACGGCCTTAGGTGGGGGAACGGTTAGAAATGTATTATTTGGCCATTATCCTATGAGTTGGGTAGAACATCCGGAATATCTCATAATTACCGCAGGGGCTGCCCTACTCGCGGCATTTATTGCCTCGATCATGACCAAACTAAAAAAGCTTTTTCTTTATCTTGATGCTTTGGGTTTAGTGGTATTTACCATCATAGGGTGTCAGGTAGCCCAACAGATCCATCTACCTTATTTGATTGTACTTTTTAGCGGGATGATTACCGGTTGTGCAGGTGGCGTACTCCGCGATGTACTTTGCAATGAGGTACCATTTCTTTTCAGAAAAGAGATTTACGCTAGTGCCGCCATTGTTACAGGCGCGATTTATATTGGGATAGAACATTTTCATGGTTCCGAAATGCTTGCAACAATTCTGGCTGCCATAATAGGCCTAACATTGAGGTTGCTTTCCATTCGTTTCGCATGGCACATGCCGAAGTTTGTATACCGGGATGAATGGCATTAGGTTAGTTTTTCCGTGGTGTCAGATGTTACCATCTGACACTATCAAAGTCAAAACACCTTCATTATTTACAAGAAGATATCTATCAGTCAGATGGTAACATCTGACTGCACTAAAAACATCTTACATCAATTAAAGTTCACCATTCCTTTTCCGTAAAAACCACTCTGTTCCAAGCAAGATCAATATCAAGCCAAACAACCATTTCATATTGATTAATTCATCGTATTTACGGTCTTCATAACTGATGGTTTTGATGTTGTCATTTTTCAGGATTTCATCGGCTATTTTAAGCAGGTTTTCGGGCATAAATAACTTACCGTTGCTTTGTTTAGACATCGTATTTAAAAGCTGATGATTGGCGGTTGTTTGCTGGTATTCCGCAATTAGCGCATTTACATAAAAACTTCCTGAGGCAGTAAATTTCTTTCCCCCTAATTCGGTATTGGCCACATATGAATAATTACCTGCAGGCAGGGTTCCGGCATCTAACTGATAGCCCGTTTCCGTTTTAGAGAAGGTATAATTAAATACTTTTCCAGCATCATTTTTAACCTGCAGATTTACTTCAGGCTCATTAACTGCCTGGTAACTGTCGTTATAAAGGGTACCGTTAAACTGGATGCTTTCATTTTCATCATAAGCTGCCTTTGCGGTAAACACTTTAAACCTGCGTTTATCATCTTTAACTGAAAGGTATTGAACAGTTTTTGAAATCAGATCATTTAAAACAGATTGCTGTGCTTCATTTTCAGCCTCAGCAAGTTTCCACCGCCATAAGCCCTCTCCCATTAAATACCCGGCTTTTAATCCATTATCATTTGCAAAAAACAGTAATGGCTGCTGCGTACTCACTTTACCAATGCGTTGGTTAAATACCGGCGTGGCTCCTGCATTTACCGTTAACCTGCCAAAAGGACTGAGCAAGGGATCGAAAGACGATACCTGCTTTTTATCCTGATCAGTGAGATTGAAACTGGTAAAACCACTGGCAAAATCGGCATATATTTCTTGGACAGAATTATTAGCTGAACTCAGATTTACCTGATCTTGGATCTGATTAAAAGCATTTACATTGCTCTGCGCCCCTAAGATGTACCAGACCGGCTTCTTCAATCCGTTTAATTTCTTTAAAAAAACAGAAGCAATATTGTTCGCATCAGGTAACTGATACAATACAATTAAATCGAATTTGGATGGATCTGTTGCATTTAAATCATCTGCGAGGGCCAGTTTGGCTTCGTAATGTTTATTGAGCGAAATAGCCTCTTTTAAAACGCCCAGATCGGGATGAGGTGAAACAGCAGCGAGCAATACTTTCTGCCTGCCATCAATCACCTCTACATAAAAGGTCTGAACGTTATTTCTGGTTGTAATTTCATTTTGTAATGCCCCTAATTGAACGGTATACTGCTGAATACCAATTTTACCTGCATGAATCTTAACCGGAATTGTTTTATTGAACGTACTTCCATTAATTGATATTGTTTGCTGCGCTATCTTCGTACCATTTTGGCTAACGGTTAATGAAGTACTTTCACCATTACTTTGAAAGGCCTGAACCTGAACCTCAACGGTAAAATCGTCATCCAGGTACACAATATTATTGTAATTCACATTCGAGATCAACACATCACGTTTGGGGATACTATCGCCCAAGGCAATGGTATAAATTGGTGCATTGACTTGATTGATACTGTATAACGGGTTGCCGCCACGGTTAAAAATTCCATCGGTAGCTAAAACGACCGCCCCCAAATTGCGGTTGGTATATTCATCTTTAATTTTCTGAAAAAATGCCGCCGCATCTGTTGATTTTCCCTTGTTTTTAAAGTCGAAACCATCCGCAACCCGATCGCCAAAATGAAGGATCTTTACTTCATATTTATTTGCCAGCTTATCCCGTAAATTTTCGAGGTTTTGTTCATATCGTTTTTGGTCGAAACCAGCCGCTTTAACCTGACCAACTGATAGCGAGTTATCCTGTCCGATAATGATTACAGGCTTATCTAAGGTGTAATTTAAAGTTTTAATGAGCGGTGCAAATATGAACCATGCAATGGAAGTGACCACTACAATACGTAATGCCGCTAAACCATATTGAAGTTTTTTATCCAGATTTTGGTTACCACGATAAAGCAACCAGGCATAGAATACACCTAAAGCCAGGCAACCCAGAAAAGATAAAATAGTAGTACCTGAAAAAAAACCAGTCATAATTCATAAAGATGATAATTTTGGGGAAATTTTCAAGCGCATTAACCGCAAAGTGTGCAAAGAATTTACGCAAAGCATCGCAAAGAGAATGTACATCTTACAATTTCTAAACTTTGCATCCTTTCCACTATGGTAATAAGGGAATCTCCAAGGGCTTTGTGATTAAAAAAAGTAAAATAATTTCAAAGCAAATCAAATTTAACCATCGAGTACGCCGGGTTTTACACTGAGAATCACAAAGAACCTAAACCTTTTCAAGCTCCCAACTCTGTGTACTCCGTTCCTGCTCTCTGTGACCTTTGTGGTTAAAAAAGCAATAAGTTCAATCAGTTTTACACTGAGGATCACAAAGAACCTAAACCTTTTTAAACTCCCAACCCTGTGTAATCGTGCCTGCTCTCTGTGGGCTTTGCGGTTAAAAAAAGAAAATATTATACGCGCTGTGGTTAATTACCTATTTTTAACCAAATCAATCCTTATGAGATTAACTCTTTTAACATTTTTGCTACTCTTAAGCTTTATGGTCAATGCCCAAAATAATTTCAAAGCCACTCAAATCAAATTTGAAAGCGTAGAAAAGGCTTATAGTGAAAAATGGGAGACATTAAGAAAATTTATTGAGGCTGACGGTTTTGGTAGTCAGTTTTCGATGGTAATTAATGCCTATAAAAGTGAAGGTAAATTGGAGGTTTGGCTAAAGGCTAATGCTGATAACAGCTATAAATTGTTCCGTACTTATGACTTCTGTGCACATTCGGGCATACTGGGGCCAAAAGTGATTGAAGGCGATGGACAAACACCCGAAGGTTTTTATTACATCAATGTTTTCAACCCGATGAGCAAGTTCTACCTATCCTTAGGCATAAACTACCCAAATACAGTAGATGATGCAAGAACCGGAAAGGATCGAAAAGCGGGAAGCGATATATACATTCATGGTAATTGCGTAACCGTGGGCTGTATTCCATTAACCGATGAAAAGATTAAAGAAGTTTATGTATTGGGGGTTGAAGCCAGAAATGCTGGTCAGGACAAGATTCCGGTTAACATCTACCCTTTCAAAATGACCAATGCAAATTTAAAGAAATATGTTAGGCAATTTCCGGATCACTCCGGTTTTTGGAAGTCGTTACAACCGGGATATCTGGCTTTCGAGCAGCATAAAACCCAGCCGGATATTGTTGAGGTTAAAGGACGATACCTTATAAAGTAACAAAAAGAAGTCAAGTTTTCCCTGGCACAATGCCATTAAAACCTGACTTCTTTATATTTAGATAAAACTGGAAAGAAAACCCTCCACCTTAAACCTTCAAGCCTTCAACCGCTCTATAGCATCCCACCGCAAACAGACAGCGTTTGTCCGGTTACGTAAGCGCTCATATCAGAAGCTAAAAACACGCAAACATTTGCAATATCTTCCGTTTCTCCGGCGCGTTTTAACGGAATATCTTTTTCCCAGCCTTCAACCACCTTAGGATCTAAAACTTCGGTCATTTCGGTACGGATAAAACCCGGAGCAACTACATTTGCACGGATATTTCTTGATCCCAGTTCTTTTGCAACTGATTTGGTGAAACCGATAATCCCTGCTTTAGAAGCGGCATAATTGGCCTGACCAGCATTACCGGTAACACCCACAACCGAACTCATATTGATAAATACACCTTTACGGGCCTTCATCATCACTTTGGAAGCGGCTTTGGTAACATTAAAAATCGACTTTAGGTTAATATTGATCACATCATCCCAGTTTTCTTCGCTCATGCGCATCAATAAACCATCTTTAGTAATTCCGGCATTATTCACTACGATATCAAGGGTTCCGAATTCAGACACGATATCATTGATCAGTTGTTCAGCTTCAGCAAATTTGGAAGCATCAGAACGGTATCCCTTAACCTTTGTTCCGAAGCTTTGTAATTCCTGCTCCAAGGCTTCGCCTTTTTCTACTGATGATAAATAGGTGAATGCGACATTAGCACCTTGCGCTGCAAATTTCTCCGCTATTTTACGGCCAATTCCTTTAGATGCGCCAGTAACTAAGGCTGTTTTTCCTTCTAGTAATTTCATTATGAAATGTTGTAAGTTGAAATATTTTAATGTTGTAAAGTTATAATTTATAGCGATAAAAGATTATGCTCTTTTCTGGCTAAGCTGAAAAATGTTTCCCTCTATGTCCTCCCCATCGCAAAAAAGAAAATCAATGCCATCAAAAGATTTGACATCTTTCATCTTTGCACCTTTATATATAAGTCGCTTTCGAACCGCTTCAATATCTTCTTCAATACTGAAAACTAGTTTTACATTACTTGCTGCACGAAAAGGGTCCTCACTTCTGAATGATTCACCGATCCGATGAAATGCAATTTCTATAACACCTGCGTTGAAAACCAACCACTCGTTTTCAATTTCTTCTATTAAAGAAAAATTAAGCGTGGACTGATAAAAGACCTTTAACGCACTGATGTCATTACCAAATAAAATTACTCTGCTCAGTTTCATATCAACAAATTATACAGCTGGTTCCTGCTGACTTAAACAGTGAAAACTTCCCAATCCCCAAATAATATCAACGGAGTTGATTCCAATCACCTTGCGATCAGGAAAACAGCCCTGTATAATATCTAAAGCTATTTGGTCATTCACATCATTAAAAACAGGAACAATTACCGCTTTATTAGCAATGTAAAAATTCGCGTAAGAAGCAGGCAAACGGGTATCATCGTAAATTACTGGTGATGGCATTGGCAGTTCAACAATATTCAATGGTCTGCCATCTTTTAATTTCATGGCTTTTAAAGCTGCTAAGTTTTCTTGTAACAGCACATAGTTTTCATCCAGTGGATTACTTTCTACAACCGTTAAAACCGTATCCTCGTTTACAAAACGGGTAATATCATCAATGTGACCGTCGGTATCGTCGCCAACAATCCCATCGCCCAGCCATAACACCTGCTCCTGCCCGTAATACTCCTTCAAATATTGTTCAATCTGCTCCTTGGTTAAATGGGGATTGCGGTTTTCGTTCAACAAACAAGCAGTAGTGGTTAAAACCGTTCCTGCGCCGTTAAATTCTACCGAACCACCTTCCATTACAATATCTGGCGTAAATAACGGGAGATCGAAATGTCTGGCGATCTTCGTCGGAATTACATCATCAAGATCGAATGGAGGATATTTCCCACCCCAGGCGTTATAACCCCAATCTACAACAGCTTTTTCATTTCCTTTGAGCAAAAATGCAGGGCCATGATCACGGCACCAGGCATCATTGGTTTCATTAAAATAAAACTCGATCTGGCTTAAATCGGCATCTACGTTTTGAAGTTCGGCAATAGCAAAAGCTTTCATTTCTTCGTCTTTTACATTGATCCGCACCTTTTCGCCCTCAGCTACCGCTTTAATAAACTGGCAATATGGAGCGTAAATAGTTTCGATCTTACCCGGCCAACTAGCTTCTTTGTGCGGCCAACTTAACCAGGTTGCTTCATGTTTTACCCATTCGGCAGGAAAAGCATAACCTTGCTGCTTTGGCGAATAATCAAACTGATTGATATTTAAATCTTTTTTAGGAGGAAAGTTTGACATAATTTTTAAAGTCCGAAAGTCGGGTGTCCGATGTCGGATGATTAGTGTTTTATTTTAAAGTCCGAAAGTCGGGCGTCCGAAGGTCGGATGATTTAGTATATTCATAAATCGCCAGTATAGCCGGACTTCGGTCTTCTGACCCCCGGACTCAATTCAGCGATTTGATTAAAGCAGAAATCATGATCAAAATTTCTTCGCAGGATTGATAATGTTTCTGAAATATTTCATCTGTAATGTAGCCTCTTCTTATTGCCAAGTGTAAACAGTTCACGACTTCTATATCAGACCGTAAAGAATATCTTAAAAATCTACAAAATTCAGGGTTACTTTGACCTGTACTCCCTTCAGCAATGTTCATTGAAATAGAGTCTGCAGCACGCTTAACTTGCGATGTTAAAACATAAATCTCTTCCTTTGGAAAAGTTTTCGTCATCTTATCGATTTCATCAGCTAAATCTAAAGCCTTTTGCCAGACCTTAGTTTTTCAAAATTTGAATGCCATAATTAAGTCCGAAAGTCGGAGGTCCGAAATTATAATTTATTAGAAATATACTAAAAATTTACAATTTCTTACAATGCAATCCAAACTTATAATCTACGTTTCCAGACTTGTTTATGGATTTCAAAATAACCATTTTGGCGTGTACGCTCTATGGCTTCCGTCTTTGGTCTCCCGACCTCCGACTTTTTTTAATCCCCATCAATATACCTCTTTGTAATCGGTTGATAAGAATCGATCCGTCTGTCTCTTAAAAAAGGCCAGTGTTTACGGAAGAAATCAGACTCGGATAAATCCAGTTCAACTACTTCAGTTTCTTCTAAATCGTGTGAGCCCAAGTAAAGCAATTTGCCCTGTGCATTGGTAGCGAAACTTCCGCCCCAGAATTTCATGGCACCATCTTGTTCAAAGCCTACCCGGTTTACACTTACCACAGGCACACCGTTTGCCACTGCATGTGAACGTTGAATGGTTTGCCACGCATTGTATTGATCCTGGTTGGTTTCTTCATCCTGATCGGTAGCCCAGCCAATTGCAGTTGGATAAAACATGATGTCAGCACCCATTAAGGCCGTAATACGGGAAGCTTCAGGATACCATTGGTCCCAACAGATCAGAATACCGATTTTAGCAAACTTGGTTTCGAAAACCTTATAACCTAAATCGCCGGGTGTAAAGTAGAATTTTTCGTAAAAAGCAGGATCGTCAGGAATATGCATTTTGCGATATTTACCTAAATATGAACCATCAGCATCTAAAACAGCAGTGGTATTATGGTACAAACCTTCTGCACGTTTTTCGAACAACGAGGCAATAATCACTACGCCTAATTCTTTGGCAACTGCCTGCAAAACATCAGTTGATGGGCCCGGAATAGCTTCTGCAAGGTCAAAATTATCATAATCTTCCACATCGCAGAAGTACAAGGATGTAAAAAGTTCCTGCAAACATACAATCTGTGCACCTTTTGCAGCAGCTTCCCTTACTTTCGAAATTGCTTTATCTAAATTTTCCTGCTTATCTTTAGTACAGCTCATCTGCACCAGTCCAACTTTTACTTTCTTCATTTCTTAAAATTATTGGATGAGCGAATGTTAGAATAAGTGAATTTACAAATCATTCCATCATTCAAAATTCAGTCATTCTAAATTAGGCTGCAAAGTTACTATTTTGTTTAAAAGTAGAACGGCATAAAATTGTAAATGTTATTTTTAATACGCCTATATTATTTTGCTTTAGGTAAACAGTTAATTTTAAATTTAAGCTAGCTAAAACAACGGCATAACGCAAAGTGTTCCTTAATATGCTGAAACACTTTGCAAGAATTTTAATGTTTTAATACGATATCAGGTTATTCACCTTCCTCGCCCCCGTTTTTCATTTTCATTAAAATTGCATAAGCATTTTTTATAACAACATTACCTGGCTTTTTATTCGTTTTAACTTCTATAAATCCCTCTACACCTTTCCCGGTTTCCACTGGTACCATTTTAAATCGCTTGTTACCCAGTTCTTCAAAAATGTAATATTTATTTTCCCATTTAACAATGGCATCTTCAGGCAAAACATCAACCTTTGCGTCGCCTATCGCAATCGCTGCATTCAAAAATGTACCAGGCAATAACTGACGATCTGAATTTTGGATATCACAGTGCACACTGGTAGTGCGGTCGTCTTCTATATTAGGGGTAATCAAATGTATTTTCGCTATGTATTTTTTTTCAGGATTTGCAGTAGTATTGCAGATTACCTCCTGCCCCGTCTTTAAACTGGCGGCATCTCTTTCAAATACGGTGAGGTTTGCATGCAATGCTCCAGGGCTGATTAATTCAAATAAAATATCGGTGGCATTAACAAATTTACCTGTATTTACGTTAACCTTTGTTACGTAACCACTAATGGGCGAATAAATTCTGATACTGCGGGTTATTGAATTTTCATTTAAAGTTTCAGGATTAATACCCATTAACCTGAGTTTTTGCGCAAGCGCTTTTACCAAAACTTTTTGGTTGTTGTAATCGCTTTCTGTCTGCTGGAAGATTTTATCACTCGTTGCCTTTGTTTGATTCAATCCCTTTTGTCTTGTATAATCTGAAGCTAAAAACTTCAACCTGTTTTGAGAAGTTAAATAATCTTGCTGAAGCTGAATGTATTGCTGATCCTCAACAGTAGCCAACACTGCCCCTTTTTTTACAAGCATTCCGGGCATAATAACCATTTTCTTAATATAACCGCCCATAGGCACACTTACAGAATAGGTATTTTCTGGCGGCACATCTACAACTCCGTTAACATTGATGGTGCTGTGCATCGCCTTTTGCGCTATTTTGCCAATTAAAATTCCAGCATTCTTTGCCTGTTCATCTGTAAGTTGCACCTCGTCTGTGTTTACAGTTGCGGGTTTTTCTGCCTGAACAGCTTCTTTTTTATTTTTACCATTGCAAGCCATCAAAAGCGACAAGCAAATTAATCCTGCTAATATCTGAGTTTTCATTTTTTCTTATTTATCTGTGGCAGTAATCCGTTCAATTTCAAAAGCAGCTTCGTTAAATTGCTGCACTTTATCATAATATTCTACTTTAAGCTGTATAGATTGGTTAACCAGGAGCACCCAATCCAGATAGGCAATTTCGCCGGCATTAAGTTTATCAGATGCTGTTTTAACAATATCACCGGCATTTCTTAATGCAATTTTCTGGTATGATTGGATAAGTTTTTCAAGTCTGTTATAACGTTCAACTGCACTTGTCAGGTTATTATCAAGCGTTTTTTTAGTCAGCGCCAATTCTTTTTCCCGTTGTTGTATTAAAATGCCATTGGCTTTAATACGGGAACTTTGTGCGCCAAAAAAAATTGGAATTCCGACGCCAATACTAACCGAAGAAAACCTTTTGCTTTTGTCAAAATACTGCTCAGTGCCAATACTATTGGTCTGCCAACCAATGATACTCGAGTTGTTATAACCGAAGCTCAGGGTTGGCATCAATTTACTTTTTTCGAGCGCCTTTTGTTGCCTGGCCAATACCACATGTTCTTCCCCCAATTTTAGCAGGGGGTGGTTAATTTGTTCCTGCCTAAATAAAACTTCAGCGGCGTAAAGCAGACTGTCGGCCTTTGGTTGCAGGTTTTCATCCGTATTTAATAAAAACTTAAACCTGTTTTTCATCAATATATCATCTGTTTTCAGTAGTTCGAGTTGATTGCTGATCTGTTGCTTTTGATTTTCTGCAGTACGAAGCTCCAGCAAATCAACATCACCTGATTTAAACCGCTGATTGGATTTATCCAGAAAAGCACTATAAACGCTATCAGCCCAAAGCAGCAGTTTCTGTTTTTCATTTATCAATAACAGATTATAGTATGCTGATTTCACTTCGGTTTTCAAATCGAGCTGGCGGGCGTCAACCTCAATCTCGCTGATGCGCAAATTTGTTTTATGGGTAGCAAATTGCCTTGCATAAACAGTTGGAAAATCAAGTGTTTGTACTACAGAAATTTTATTATCATTCTCCAGGCTATTGAATTTGCCATAATCGAAACTAATTGCTGTTTTTGGTGCATCGAAACTGCTTTTGGCAATTTGCTGGTAATATTGAGCGTTTGTTTTCGCGATCTGTAGCGATATGTTGTTTTTAACCGCAGTATCCAGTGCTGCTTTTAAACCAATTGGCTTTTGAGCATTCGCATTTGAAGCGATAAAAAGTGCGATTAGCGTAATAACAGCCGGTTTAATTTTCGGTTTAAAATACGAGAAGCCTTTTTCAAATAATATATATAACATGGGTAATACAAATAATGTTAATAGTGTGGAAATCAATAAACCACCAATAACCACAGTTGCCAGCGGTTTTTGCACTGCACCACCTGCACCGGTACTTATGGCCATTGGGATAAAACCTAAGGATGGGACTAACGCAGTCATTAAAACGGCTCGAAGTTTCGATTTTGTGGCATGAATAACGATTCGTTTTACATCCGTCCAACCCTCTTTTTTTAATCGGTTAAATTCTGAAACCAATAAAATTCCATTCAATACTGCTACACCGAAAAGGGCGATGAAACCAACACCGGCGGATATACTGAATGGAAGGTCTCTGATCCATAAGGCAAATATGCCACCTGTTGCAGAAAGCGGAATGGCGGTATAAATTAAAAGTCCTTGTTTAACAGAACTGAAGGCAAAGTACAGGAGTAAGAAAATTAGTAGTAATGCAATTGGCACCACAATCGCCAGGCGTGATTTGGCTGCCGTCATGTTTTCGAAAGAGCCGCCATAAGAGATGGTATAGCCTTTAGATAAATTAAGTTTTGCCCCTGCTTTCTGCTGTAATTCTTCTACAATAGACTGTACATCTCTATCCTTAACGTTAAAACCAACGATTATCCTTCGTTTGGTATCTTCTCTTTGAATTTGATTAACACCTTCTACTTCTTCGATATTTGCAACCATACTTAAAGGCACCTGATTACCTGACCTGGTTAAAACCATCAGATTTTCTACATCTTTGATATTTTTTCTGGCTGTTTCATCAAGGCGCACCACCATATCAAAACGTTTTTCACCTTCATAAACCTGGCCAGCTACCTGACCTGCGAAAGCCGTATTAACCACCCGGTTTACATCGCCCACATTGATGCCATATTTAGCCATTCCATCGCGGTTGTATTTGATTACCACCTGAGGCATACCCGTAACCTGTTCCTCGTAAACATTAATTGCACCTTTAACCGTACCGATTATAGCGCCTAAGCGTTTGGCATAACCAGCCAGCGAATCGAGGTCTTCTCCAAATATTTTACAAACAACATCCTGCCTTGCACCGGTCATGAGTTCGTTAAACCGCATTTGCACCGGAAATTGAAAGCCTACCGTAATGCCTGGAATAACTTCAACGGCTTTGGTCATTTTAGCGCTCAACTCTGGAAATGAGCTGGCAGATGTCCACTCTTTTTTAGGTTTTAAAATCACCATCATATCCCCTGCTTCAAAAGGCATAGGATCTGTCGGTACTTCGGCACTACCTATTTTGGTTACTATTTTTTGCACCTCAGGAAACTTATCCAGTAGAATTTTAGCAGCTTTTTGTGTTGTTTCGATCGTATTGTTCAGGTTACTTCCCGTAAGTAAACGGGTTTCCACCGCAAAATCTCCTTCCTCTAATTGTGGAATAAATTCTCCACCCAGCGTGCCCATAATAAAAATGGAGATTGCAAATAAGGATAATGTCACTACCAGAACGCTTTTTGGAAAACCAAGTACTTTACTCAGTATTGGCTGGTACTTTCTTTCTATCCATGCCATCAGCTTATCGGTTAAATTTTTCTTGTGGCTGATGGTTTTACTCAGACACAGCGCAGACATCATTGGCACATAAGTAATGGATAAAAGAAAGGCCCCAAGAATAGCAAAAGCAATGGTCCATGCCATGGGCTTAAACATTTTTCCTTCAATGCCCTCCAGTGATAAAATCGGCAGATAAACAATAAGTATGATAATCTGGCTAAACACCGCCGATTTAATCATCGATCCTGTTGATTTTTCTACTTCGCCGTCCATCTGGTTCTGATCAATCTTACCGATAGCCCTAAAATGCTTACTATGTGAGAAGCGGTGAAGAATGGCCTCAACCACAATTACGGAACCATCTACTATGAGACCAAAATCTATAGCCCCAAGCGACATCAGGTTCCCACCAACACCAAACTTATTCATCAATATTATAGCGAAAAGCATGGATAGTGGAATCACGGAAGATACAATCAAGCCTGCACGCAGGTTCCCTAAGAAAAAAACCAGTACAAAAATAACAATGAGTGCGCCTTCCATTAAGTTGGTTTCTACCGTACTGATGGCGTTATCAACCATCTTTGTTCTATCAAGAAAGGGTTCTATCACCACGCCATCAGGAACCATGGTTTGAATTTTCGCAATTTTATCTTTTACCCCTTTTACTACAACAGAGGAATTTTCACCTTTTAACATCATCACAACGGCACCTGCCACTTCACCTTGAGCATTGTAGGTCATGGCGCCATAACGGATTGCCGAGCCATACTGAATCTTGGCAACCTGGCCCATTAAAACAGGCATTCCGTTATCAAGCGTTTTCACCACAATTTTTTCGATATCAGCCAAACTGGTTGTTAAGCCTTCACTTCGAATGTATAAAACAGTTGGTCCTTTTTCAATGTATGCGCCACCGGTATTTTCATTGTTTTTTTCCAGAGCATCGAATATTTCGGCAATGGTCAGTCCATATGCTTTAAGTTGATCCTGCCTCACAGCAACTTCATACTGTTTTAGCCTGCCACCAAAACTTGATACCTCTGCTACGCCCGGAGTACCCAAAAGCTGCCTTCTAACTATCCAATCCTGAATGGTACGTAACTCCTGTTCGTTAAATTTTCCTTCGTAGCCTTTTTTCGGTCTGACTACATATTGATATATTTCACCTAAACCAGTGGAAACAGGTGCCATTTCAGGAGAACCGATACCTTGTGGAATTTCTTGCTGTACCTGCTGCAAGCGTTCGGCAATCTGTTGCCTGGCCCAATAAACATCTGTTTCCTCATTGAAAACAATGGTAACCAAAGAAAGGCCGAAACGCGAAAAACTGCGGATCTGCTTTAGACCAGAAATACTGCTGCAGGCCTGCTCAATAGGAAACGTAATCAGACGCTCAATATCCGGAGCGCCCAAAGAGGGGGAAACAGTAATCACCTGCACCTGATTGTCGGTAATATCAGGAAGTGCATCTATGGGTAATTTTGTAACTTCGTAAGTACCCCAACCAATAAGTGAGCATACGAACAAAGCAATGATTAGCTTATTCCGGATGGAAAAACCAATAATCTTATTTAACATAATAGCTTAAATTAAAATAACAGACGTATTCAGAATCCATTGGAAATGGTTCTGAAAAAATTTGAATACGAAATTTTAAGCTATTGAAATGGGTGGGCGGAATAAGCTCCCGAAATCCGGATTACTGTAAGAGTTAGCGTAATCGAAAGTTTTTCTGATATCAATATTTAAACATACTGCTTTCAACAAAATGAATTTTTCCGCTGGCACAGCTACCGAAATAATATGGTGTCCATCAATTTTTTTGAAAGGAAGTTTCATGTCTTCTTCATCATCATCGTCATCCAAATCCTGGCCCAGGTAATGCATTTCAAGAAAATCGATAAAACTGATTTCCGCATTTAACTGATGATGTTGTAAAAAGTGAAGAACAAGTTGAGGCGCCTTTATAACTTCACGAACGGAGGTGTTAAAAATGATTACCGGGAAAAGTAGCAACAGGACAACTTTATTCACGTGGCAAAGATAGTAAAGCGTTAAAATAATTCAAACCTCGGTATTTATTATATCTGTTACTTTACTTAAAAACGTGTTAATTAGAGCGGGTATTAAGAGCTACTCCGAATGTTCGACTTGGCGAAGAAGACTGCGAATTAAATTCCTATTTCTTCTCTGTATTCTTGCTGTAGCTCAAACAGACATTTGGCACAAAGACAGCCATCATACAGTTCGGAAATGTATTGCACTTCGTTAATGCTGAGCTGCACCACGCTGCACTGGCATTTGGTATATGAATTTGCCTTGCACTCTATAGCAGTTCCACATCTCTCGCAGGGGATGATCTCGTGTTTGCTATGTTTGAAGGTTGAAGGCATAAGAAGTAAGGTTTAAGGTGAAACCTATTATGATACAAAAGTAACCACAAAAAATAAGGTTTTGAGCATCTGCCCAAAACCTTACGATATGATTAGATTCGTCATCCTGAATTTATTTCAGGATCTGCCTGATGGATGCTGAAACAATTTCAGCATGACGGCCACTCCTAAAAGTTCCCTCTGTGGGATTTAGAGGTTTAACCTGAACAGCTGATGCAGCCTTCTTCCATTGAACAAACTGGTCCGTCAACGATTTCTTCTGCAACCTGATCTTGTGGAATTTGAGCAGGAATAACCGCTTCAATCGCTTTTCCACCCTGGTTCTCTACTGTGAATTTAACCGCCTGAGAAGCTGCCTGTGTACGCAGGTAATACATACCGGTTTTTAAACCTTTCTCCCATGCATAGAAGTGCATTGAAGTTAATTTTGATGTATTTGGTGCGTTTACGAACAAGTTTAACGATTGCGACTGGCAGATATAGGCACCGCGGTCGGCAGCCATATCAATGATGTTACGCATCTTAATCTCCCAAACAGTTTTATACAATTCCTTAATGTAATCCGGAATGGTATCAATAGCCTGGATTGAACCGTTAGCCAATATGATCTGATTTTTCATATCGTTGTTCCATAAACCTAAGGCTACTAAATCTTTCAATAAATGTTTATTTACAACCACAAACTCTCCACTTAATACACGACGGGTGTAAATATTGGAAGTATAAGGTTCGAAACACTCATTGTTACCTAAAATCTGTGAGGTAGATGCGGTTGGCATCGGTGCCACCAATAACGAGTTGTACACACCATCTTTAACTACTTTTTTGCGCAACGTATCCCAATCCCAACGGCCGCTATCTGGCGTTACATTCCATAAATCAAACTGGAATTTACCTTCAGATAATGGAGAACCTTTAAACGTTTGGTAAGGACCATGTTTCACTGCCAAATCGTGCGAAGCCGACATCGAAGCAAAATAAATGGTTTCGAAGATATCTTTGTTCAAACGTTTAGCCTCATCGCTTTCGAAAGGTAAACGCAAAAGGATAAAGGCATCAGCCAAACCTTGCACACCTAAACCAACCGGACGGTGGCGCATGTTAGAGTTTTCAGCTTCCTGAACAGGATAATAGTTATGATCGATGATCTTATTCAGGTTTAACGTAGCCTGATAAGTTACATCATATAATTTTTGGTGATCAAAAGCACCGTTGATTACGAAACGAGGCAACGCCAATGAAGCCAGGTTACAAACCGCAACTTCATCTTTAGAGGTATACTCGATAATTTCGGTACACAGGTTAGAACTCTTGATGGTACCTAAATTCTGTTGGTTGGATTTGCTGTTCGCTGCATCTTTAAACAACATATAAGGTGTACCGGTTTCGATTTGCGAATCTAAAATAGCAAACCAAAGTTCCTGTGCTTTAATGGTTTTACGACCACGGCCCTCGGCTTCGTATTTAGTATACAATTCTTCGAATTCCTTGCCGAAGCAATCTGCCAAACCAGGTGCTTCGTGCGGACAGAATAAGGTCCAGTTACCGTTATCTTTAACACGTTGCATAAACAAATCGTTGATCCACAGGGCATAGAACAAATCGCGTGCGCGCATTTCTTCTTTACCATGGTTTTTACGAAGATCCAAGAATTCGAAAACATCTGCATGCCAAGGCTCTAAATAGATGGCAAAAGCACCTTTACGTTTACCCCCGCCCTGGTCTACATAACGGGCAGTATCGTTAAATACACGTAACATTGGGATAATCCCGTTACTTGTACCGTTGGTACCGCCAATATATGATCCTGTTGCACGGATGTTATGGATGCTTAAACCAATCCCACCAGCACTTTGCGAAATTTTAGCGGTTTGTTTTAATGTATCGTAAATACCTTCGATGCTATCGTCTTGCATGGTTAGCAAGAAACATGACGACATTTGAGGTTTTGGTGTAGCAGCATTGAACAAAGTTGGTGTAGCATGTGTAAACCAACGCTCGCTCATTAAATTATAGGTTTTAATTGCGCTTTCGATATCTTCTTTATGGATACCAACAGAAACGCGCATAAATAAATGTTGAGGGCGTTCTACAATCTGACCATTAACTTTTAACAGGTAAG
>Ga0182008_10000573_pt1 | contig 27236 bp, 22 predicted proteins | sample Sormic07211129_1_FD_120482 | JGI IMG/M metagenome (GOLD analysis project Ga0182008, IMG submission 120482) | Rhizosphere microbial communities from Sorghum bicolor, Mead, Nebraska, USA - 072115-129_1 metaG | ecosystem: Host-associated > Plants > Roots > Rhizosphere | place: USA: Nebraska...
GGGGAGCGCCGTACCGCCGTGGCGCAGTACCGACGACGTCCGCGAGACGGCCCAGCGGTTCCGGTTCACCGTGCCGCCGGGAACCGTGTCGCTCGATCTGCCACTGGAGCTGCCGGCCCGGGCAGGGATCGCGGACGGCCCCGAACTCGCCATCTGCAATGGGAAGGTGACGTGGGATCAGCCTTTGCCGGAAGCCACGGACATCGAGGTTGTCACCGCGCCCACGGCCGTCCTGCGCGGTGGCTCCGCCTGGCGCGGGCCGGTGCGTGTCCGCACCGTACCGGCGCCGTTGCCGCTGGGGGACTGGCGGCAGTGGGGGCTGGGCGGTTGGAGCGGCGCGGTGACCTATTCGCGCACAGTGGAGGTCCCCGCCGGGCCTGACCCGGTGCTGGATCTGGGGCGGGTGCGCGGGAGTGTCGCGGTCGCCGTCGACGGGGAGCCGGTCGGTGAGGCCTTCTGCGGCCCGTACCGCTTCCAACTGCGCGGCAGCGCGGGGCGAACCGTCCGGCTCGATGTGACGGTCCACAACACCCTCGCCCCGTATCTCGCCGAAGCCACCCCGACGGCCTGGGCGTTCGAGTCCCAGCTGTCGTCCGGACTGCTGGGGCCGGTCACGCTGGAGATCGCCGGGTCAGCCGTCGGAGAGTGACCGGGTGGAGTCCCGCAGGACCAGTCCGGGCGCGAACACCCTTGCCTCATGGGCGTGTTCGGACCGCGCCTCCACCTCGTCGAGAAGCATCTCCACGGCCGCCCGGCCCAGATCCTCCACGGGCTGGCGGACGGTCGTGAGGGTCGTACCGACGAAGCTGGCGATGTCGAGGTCGCCGTAGCCGACGACCTGTACGTCCTCGGGCACCTTCACCCCCCGCTCGGTGAGGCCTCGGCACAGCCCGGCGGCGAGGAAGTCGTTGGTGCAGAAGACACCGTCGGGCAGCTCGTCGAGCCCACGGGCGATGTCCAGACCGTACGCGACCGTCATCTCCTCGGCGACGACCTGGCCGAGACGGGCCTCGCGTCGGCTGCGCACGGCCTGGCGGGCGCCCTGGTGACGGTCGGCGCACTGCCGTATCGACCGCTCCCCGTTCACCACCAGGATGTCGCGCGCCCCGCACTCCAGCAGGTGCTGCACGGCGATACGGCCGCCGGTGATGTCGTCCACGGAGACGGAACAGCCCTCCTGCGCGGGCATCGCGCGGTCCGCGAGAACCAGGGGGATACCGCGCTCGCGCAGCCGGGTCAGCCGGGTGGGATCGGCGCTCAGCGGGACCACCACGGCGCCGACGGCCCGCTGCTCGACCAGCATGGTGAAGTAGCCCTGCTCGCGCTCCGGGGCGTCCCCGCTGTGGCAGAGGACGAGGGAGTAGCCGTGGTCGTAGGCGGCGTCGGCGGCGCCCCTGGCGATCCGGGCGTAGAAGGAGTTGGTCACGTCCGGCAGCACCAGTCCGATCGAGGACGAGTGCCCGGTGCGCAGGCCCGCGGCGCCCGGGTGGGGGACGTAGTCGAGCGCCGCGACCGCGTCGCGAACCCGCTGCGCGGTGCGGGCGTTGACGCGCTCGGGGCGGTTGAGAACGTTCGACACCGTCGACACCGACACTCCGGCGGCGGCCGCGACGTCCTGGATACGGGCGGGGCGAGGCGGAATGGTGTCCACCCCCTCGCTGTGACAGCCGCGCCACCAGGCACGACGTGGTCCTTGCAGGCGGACGCAAGTGTACCCCGGCCGGGGTTGCATCGTTTTACGGAGCTTTGGGCGGCGTCGAAGACTCTTGGAACGGCGTTCCAGCTTGACGGTGACTGGAACGCCGTTCCATGCTGAGAGTGCGCTGGAACGCTGTTCCAGTCGTCTCCAGTCGTCCTCTGCCGCGTGTCCGCCCAGCGGTCCGCGATCGGAAAGGGAAGCACCATGACCACCGTCACGATCATCGGCGCCGGACTCGGCGGCCTCACGCTCGCCCGTGTCCTGCACGTCCACGGCATCCGCGCCACCGTCTACGAGGCGGAGGCCTCCCCGACGGCGCGTACGCAGGGCGGGATGCTCGACATCCACGATCACAACGGCCGGCTCGCCGTGGAAGCGGCCGGTCTGATCAACGAGTTCCGGGCCCTGGTCCTGGAGGGCCGCGAGGCGACCCGCTTCGTCGACCCCGACGGGACCGTCCTGCTCGACATACCCGACGACGGCACGGGCGGCCGCCCCGAGGTGCAGCGCGGCGAACTGCGCCGGATCCTGCTCGAATCGCTTCCGGCCGGAACCGTCCGGTGGGGCCACAAGGTCACCGGAACCCGTGCCGTCGGCGAGGGCCGCCACGAGGTGACCTTCGCCGACGGCGGCACGGTCCGGACCGAGGTGCTGGTCGGTGCGGACGGCGCGTGGTCGCGGGTCCGCCCGCTGCTCTCGGCCACGACACCCGAGTACGTCGGCCGGTCGGTCGTGGAGACCTGTCTCTACGACGCCGACACCCGCCACCCCGCCGCCGCGAAGGTGGTCGGCGGCGGGGCGCTCTTCGCGCTCGCGCCCGGCAAGGGCATCCAGGCGCACCGGGAGAGCGGCGGCACCCTCCACACCTATGCGGCGCTCACCGAGCCCCAGGACTGGTTCGCCGCCGTCGACTTCACCGACCCCGCCGCGGCCACCGCGCGGATCCTGCGGGAGTTCGACGGCTGGGCGCCGGAGCTGACGGCGCTGATCACCGACAGCGACACCGCTCCGGTCCTGCGCGCCCTCCACACCCTGCCCGCCGAGCACCGCTGGGACCGGGTGCCTGGAGTCACCCTGCTCGGCGACGCCGCCCATCTCGCGGCCCCGAACGGCGAGGGAGCCAACCTCGCCATGTACGACGGCGCCGAACTCGCCCACGCCATCGCCGCGCACCCCGGCGACATCGAGGCCGCGCTCACCGCGTACGAGGAGGAGCTGTTCCCCCGAAGCACCGCCGCCGCCGTCGAGGGCAACCAGCTCAACGAGTCGATGTTCGGCGACGACACACCCCACGGGCTGATCAAGATGTTCAACGACCAAGGAGGGACCCGGTGATGAGGCCGATACCCCGGCTTCCCCTGGACGCACCCCGGTCCGTTCGGAGGACGTCTCAGCCGTCTCGGCCCTGCCAGGTCGTCACGCAGACCTCGTTGCCCTCCGCGTCGGCGAGCACCCAGAAGGCGGGGGCGCGGGTCGCGGAGACAAGGCGACCCCCGGCCGCCAGCGCGGTCTCGATCCGCCGGGGTGCCTCGTCGTGCGGAACACAGACGTCGAAGTGGACGCGGTTGCGCTGCGGGCGCGGCCGGTCCATCCGCTGGAACCAGAGGGCCGGCCCCTGTCCGACCGGGTCGACGAGGGGATCCTCCGGTCCGTCGGCGCCCGCTTCGTCGGCGTAGCCGAGCACCGCTCTCCAGAACGGGCGTATCCCGGCGATGTCGATGGCGTCGATCGCGATCTCCAGCACCTGGACGGACCGTGCTTCCGCCGTGCCGATCTCGGGCTCGGTCCCGAGACCCGCGGCTGCCGCGACGGCGGAGATACGACGGGCCAGTTCGACGTCCCGGGCGGTGACCGCCGCCCGGTCCACGGACTGCAGAGTGAAGACGACACGGTCGGGGCGGACATCGATCCGCAGGTGTCCGTCGGCATGGTCGCCGCACACCGCGACGGCGTCGGCCGCCAGAGCGACCGCCCGGGCCGACGAGTCGACCGGGACCGATGTGCGCACAGTGCCGAGCAGGAACCGCCACCCGCAGTCCTGCACCGCCTCCGAGGCTTCCTTCCGGCTCAATACCAGGTCATCCATGCCGGCATCCTGGCAGCCGGCTCGGCGATATGTATCCGAATTCCCCGGCAACCCATGGTCCCCGCGGGTCTCAGGCCGTCTGTTCGGCGGCCCGCTCCAGCCGTACGATCACGCTCTTCGACGTCGGTGTGTTGCTGATGTCGGCGACGCTGTCGAGCGGCACCAGCACGTTGGTCTCCGGGTAGTAGGCGGCGGCCGAACCCGGGGGAGTGGGGTAGGAGACGGCGCGGAAGGCGTCGGCGCGGCGCTCCGAGCCGTCCGACCAGACGCTGACCAGGTCGACGAGGGCACCGTCCGCCAGGCCCAGGCCGGCCAGGTCCGCCGGGTTGACCAGGACGACGCGGCGGCCGCCCTTGATGCCCCGGTAGCGGTCGTCCATCGCGTACGGGACGGTGTTCCACTGGTCGTGCGACCGCAGCGTCTGCAGGACCAGATGGCCCTCGGGTGCCTTGAGCACGGTGAAGTCGTTGACGCTGAAGACCGCCTTGCCGCTGGGCGTGCGGAAGGTGCGGGAGTTGACCGGGTTGGGCAGACGGAAGCCGCCCGGCCGCCGTACGCGCTCGTTGAAGTCCTGGAATCCGTCCACCACTCGGGCGATGCGGTCGCGCACGAGGTCGTAGTCGCTCTCGAAGTCCGCCCAGGGGATGGCCGGTCGGGACCCCAGGACCCTGCGGGCGAGACGGGTGATGATGGAGACCTCGCTGAGCAGGTGCGGGGAGGCCGGGGCGAGACGGCCGCGGGTGGTGTGGACCTCGCTCATGGAGTCCTCGACCGTCATGAACTGCTCCCCGCCCGCCTGGACGTCACGGTCGCTGCGGCCGAGCGTCGGCAGGATCAGCGCGGTGCGTCCGCACACCGTGTGCGAGCGGTTCAGCTTGGTCGAGATGTGCGCCGTCAGACGGCAGTTGCGCAGGGCGCGCTCGGTGACGTCGCTGTCGGGACTCGCCCGGACGAAGTTGCCGGCGACGCCGACGAACACCTTGGCGCGTCCGTCGCGCATGGCCCGGATGGAGTCGACGGAGTCCAGGCCGTGCCGGGTCGGCGGGGTGAACGCGAACTCCCGTCCCAGCCGGTCCAGGAACGGCTGCGGCATCCGCTCCCAGATGCCCATCGTGCGGTCGCCCTGCACATTGCTGTGCCCGCGCACCGGGCACACCCCCGCGCCCGGGCGGCCGATGTTGCCGCGCAGCAGAAGGAAGTTGACGACCTCCCGGATCGTCGGCACCCCGTGCTTGTGCTGGGTCAGACCCATCGCCCAGCAGACGATGACACCGCGGCTGGCCAGGACCCGCTCGTGCACCCGCTCGATCTCGTCCCGGGTCAGCCCGGTCGCCTCCAGCACGGCGTCCCACGAGGTCTCGCGGATGTGCGCCACGAACTCGTCGTAGCCCGTCGTGTGCGCCTCGATGAACTCCCGGTCCAGGACAGTGCCCGGCTCCTTGTCCTCCGCCTCCAGCAGCAGCAGGTTCAGCGCCTGGAAGAGGGCGAGGTCGCCGCCGGGCCGTATCTGCAGGAACCGGTCGGCGATCTGCGTACCGCGACCGACGACACCCCGCGCCTTCTGCGGATGCTTGAAGCGCAGAAGTCCCGCTTCCGGCAAGGGGTTCACGGCGACGACCTGACCGCCGCGGCGCTTGGTCTCCTCCAGCGCGGACAGCATGCGCGGATGGTTGGTCCCGGGGTTCTGCCCCACGACGAAGACGAGATCGCAGTCGTAGAGGTCGTCCAGACCGACACTGCCCTTGCCGATGCCCAGTGTCTCGCCCAGAGCCGAACCGCTGGACTCGTGGCACATGTTGGAGCAGTCCGGCAGGTTGTTGGTGCCGAAGGCGCGCGCGAACAGCTGGAGCAGGAAGGCCGGTTCGTTGGCCAGCCGGCCCGAGGTGTAGAAGAGCGCCTCGTCCGGGTGGTCCAGGGCGCGCAGCTCGTCGGCGAGCAGGTCCAGGGCCTCGTCCCAGCCGATCGGTTCGTAGTGCGTGGCGCCCTCGCGCAGCACCATCGGCTCCGTCAGCCGGCCCTGCTGATTGAGCCAGAGGTCCGACCTGCGGCTCAGCTCGTCCACCGAGTGCCGCCGGAAGAAGTCCGCGGTCACCCGGCGGGAGGTGGCCTCGTCGCTGATGTGCTTGGCGCCGTTCTCGCAGTACTCGTTGCGGTGCCGATCACCGGGCGCGGGCTCGGGCCAGGCGCAGCCCGGGCAGTCGAAGCCCTTCGGCTGGTTGATGCTCAGCAGGGTCAGCGCGGTGCGCCGGGGCGAGGTCTGGCCCAGGGCGTACTTCAGGGCGTGGACGACGGCGGGTGCGCCGGTGGCCCAGGTCCTGGGAGCCGTGACGGACAGCTCGTCCTCATCGGGCTCGTCGAAGTCCCGCATCGGGCGTCACGCCCTCTCTGCTCGTGTGACCCCTCACTGTTCGTCGGGGCGTCGGGCCAGGTCAAAGCGGAAGTTCCGATCGTTTGAGAGGCGACACCGATCACCGCAGGGTGATCGGCACGAGCGGGGCCGGAATCCGGGGCACGAGGGATCATGGGAGGGTGCTGCTGCGCCAACTCGAGTACCTCGTCGCCCTCGCCCGCGCCCGCCACTTCGCGAAGGCGGCGCAGGCCTGCTACGTCTCCCAGCCGACCCTCTCCGAGGGCATCGCAAGCTGGAGGACGAGCTGGGCATCCCCCTGGTCCGGCGCGGCCGGCGGTTCGACGGCTTCACCCCGGAGGGCGAGCGGGTCGTCGTGTGGGCGCGGCGCATCCTGGCCGACCGGGACGCGATGCAGGGCGAGATCCAGGCCCTGCGGGCGGGACTGACGGGCCGGCTGCGCATCGGCACCGTCCCGACGGCGTCCACCGCGGTCGCCCTGCTGACCCAGCCGTTCTGCGCCGCCAACCCGCTCGCCACCGTCCAGGTCTTCGCCGACCTCCAGGCCGTCGACCTGGTCAGCCGACTGCGTACGTACGAGCTCGACGCCGCCGTGACCTATCACAGCTCGGTCGTCGGGGAGGAGTTCACGTTCGTCCCGCTCTACCAGGAGCGCTACGTCCTGCTGACCCGGCTCTCGGGCGCCGATCCCGGCCCGGTCGAGGTCTCGTGGGAGGAGGCGGCCCAGTACCCCCTGTGTCTGCTGCACCCCATGATGCAGGGGCGCCAGGTCCTCGACGCGGTGTTCGAGACGGTGGGGGCGCCGGTGACGCCCAGGGTCGAGACCGACTCCATCGCTTCCCTGTTCGCGCAGGTCAGAGCCGGTCAGTGGGCGAGCGTCGTGCCGCACACCTGGCTGCACGTCTTCGGCGTGCCCGCGGGCATGCGCGCCCTCCCCCTGGTCCGCCCGGTCCGCACGGAACGGATCGGCCTGGTGCTCCCGGCCCGCGAACCCGTCCCGGTGATCGCCCAGGCCCTGCTCGACGTGGCCGCCCGGGCCGGCATCGCCGCCGCACTGGAACAGCTGCCCGACTAGGGTCTGTTGCGAAAGTCCCGGTGTCCGCCCGGACCAGGCGCCCCACTCGCGGGAACCGGCAGGAACCGGAAGGGGAGCCCCGTTCGTCTCCACGCCAAGTGGGGTGAGTGCGAGGGGAGTTCGGCATGGCGGCACAGAACATCGACGAGGTCGTGGACGGGCTCGCCGGGATCGTCCGGGAGGCCGAACGCGACGGTGACCGGGTCGGGTACTTCGCGGCGCTGTACCGGCAGGTGACCGTCGAGATCCGCGCGGCCATCCACGCCGGGCAGTTCGAGGACGGCGCCCGGATGGACCGCTTCGACACGCTCTTCGGCAACCGCTACTTCGCCGCGTACGACGCCTGGCGCCGCGACCGCGGCGGCCCGCGGTGCTGGCGGGAGACGTTCGGGCTGCTCGACGACTCCGACACCGTCATCGTCCAGCACCTGGTGCTCGGCGTGAACGCGCACATCAACCTCGACCTGGCGGTCGCCGCCGCGGGGACCAGCCCCGGCGCGGACATCCAGGATCTGCACCACGACTTCCTGCTGATCAACGACATCCTCGCGCGGGTGGTACTGGCGGTGCAGGACTCGGTCGACGCCCTGTCGCCGTTCATGTCGCTGCTGGACAAGGTCGGCGGCCGCACCGACGAGCGCATCCTGGACTTCAGCATCGTCCGGTCCCGTGCGGAGGCCTGGCACAACGCCGTCCTGCTGGCCGGCCGGACCGAGGCGGAGCGCGCGGCCACCATCGAGCGGCTCGACGTCCGGGCCGCGGTGCTGGCCAGGCTGATAGCGCGTCCGGCCGGCCTCGTCCGCCCGGCGCTGGAGCTGATCCGCCACACCGAGAGCGCCGACGTATCCGCCGTCATCACGCACCTGGACGGCGCCATGGAGCGAGCCTCCGCCCGGCAGGCGACGGGTTGAGCCCCGCCATCCCGCTGCAGGCGCCGACGCCGACGCCGACGGACTGACCGTGGCTGGACTCCCTGCCCGACCGACCCGTGCGGCCCCGCCGAGGGAGAGTGCTTCTCTCGGTTCCTCGTCCTTGACCCCCGCCCGGCACTCCATGATGCTGTGTTGCGGCACGTGAGATGCGTGCCGTAATGAGGAACATCACTTGAGGTCTTGTACCAGCCGAGGAGTGGCCATGACTCACCAGGTCCGTGCTGTCGTCGCGCGGGGGAAGGGCGCCCCCGTCAGCCTGGAGACGATCATCGTGCCCGATCCCGGTCCGGGCGAGGCTCTGGTCGGGATCCAGGCCTGCGGAGTCTGCCACACCGACCTGCACTACCGCGAGGGCGGGATCAACGACGACTTCCCCTTCCTGCTGGGCCATGAGGCGGCCGGCGTCGTGGAGGCGGTGGGGGAGGGCGTCACGGACGTGGCGCCCGGCGACTTCGTGATCCTCAACTGGCGTGCCGTGTGCGGCAACTGCCGGGCCTGTCTGCGCGGACGGCCGCAGTACTGCTTCAACACCCACAACGCCAAGCAGAAGATGACCTTGCTGGACGGCACCGAACTGGCCCCGGCCCTGGGTATCGGCGCCTTCGCCGAGAAGACGCTGGTCGCCGCCGGACAGTGCACCAAGGTCGACCCCGCCGTCTCGCCGGCCGTGGCCGGTCTGCTCGGCTGCGGTGTGATGGCCGGCATCGGTGCCGCGATCAACACCGGCAACGTCGGCCGCGGTGACACCGTCGCCGTCATCGGCTGCGGTGGCGTCGGTGACGCGGCGATCGCCGGCTCACGCCTGGCCGGAGCGGCGAAGATCATCGCCGTGGACATCGACGACCGCAAGCTCGACACTGCCAGGAAGCTCGGGGCCACCCACACCGTCAACTCCAAGGAGAACGACGCGGTCGAGGCGATCCGCGAGCTGACCGGCGGTTTCGGGGCGGATGTCGTCATCGAGGCGGTCGGCCGCCCGGAGACGTACCGGCAGGCGTTCTACGGTCGCGACCTCGCCGGCACCGTCGTCCTGGTCGGGGTGCCCACCCCGGAGATGAAGCTGGAGCTGCCGCTGCTGGACGTCTTCGGGCGCGGCGGCGCGCTGAAGTCCTCGTGGTACGGCGACTGCCTGCCCTCCCGTGACTTCCCGATGCTCATCGACCTCCATCTCCAGGGCCGCCTCGACCTGGACGCCTTCGTCACGGAGACCATCGCCCTCGACGAGGTCGAGAAGGCCTTCGAGCGGATGCACGGCGGCGACGTACTGCGCTCGGTGGTGGTGCTGTGACGACCCCCCGTACACAGCTGCTCGTCACCTCCGGGACCTTCTCGCTGGACGGCGGGACCTGGGACGTCGACAACAACGTGTGGATCATCGGGGACGATCACGAGGTGATCGTCGTCGACGCCGCGCATGACGCCGAGGCCATCGCGGCGGCGGTGGGCGACCGGCGGCTGACGGCCATCGTCTGCACCCACGCCCACAACGACCACATCGACGCCGCGCCCGCACTCGCCGACCGCACCGGAGCCCCGGTCCTCGTCCACCCGGGCGATCTGCCGCTGTGGAAGCAGACCCACCCGGACCGGGCGCCCGACGCCGAGCTCACCGACGGGCAGACCCTGTCCGTGGCCGGCGTCGAGCTGACCGTCCTGCACACCCCGGGGCACGCTCCCGGCGCGGTCTGCCTGTACGCGCCGGCCCTGGGCGCGCTGTTCAGCGGGGACACGCTGTTCGCGGGCGGGCCCGGGGCGACCGGACGCTCGTACAGCCATTTCCCCACCATCGTGGAGTCGATCCGGGAGCGGCTGCTGACGCTGCCCGGCGAGACCGTCGTACACACCGGTCACGGCGACACGACCACCATCGGGGCCGAGGCCCCGCATCTGCAGGAGTGGATCGACCGGGGTTTCTGACCGTCGGTTCCGGCTCCACCCGCACGGCCCGTCGTTCCGTCCCGGCTCCCGCCGGGACGGAACGACGGGCTGCCTTTTTGCTGCGCGCACGCCGTGCGACCTCGCATGTCGAGCAACCTCGGACAGCTGGTTTCCGCGGCCCTGGAACTCCTTGACAAGGGTTCGGGGCGACCTCAGACTGATGTTGCGCTTACCGCAATCCGTTTCGCTATACGCACCGAGGTGTCATGATGATTCCCGCGTGCCGACTCGCGGATCTCCCGCGAGGTGAGGCCTTCCGGCTCGACATCGACCCGCCGGTCTCGGTGTTCCATACCGATGACGGCGAGGTGTTCGCCATCGACGACACCTGCACCCATCAGGACGCCTCGCTCGCCGACGGCTGGCTGGAGGGCTGCGAGGTGGAATGCCCCCTGCACGCCTCGAAGTTCGACCTGCGCACCGGCCGGGTCGACGCCCCGCCGGCCAAGCTGCCGGTGCGCACCCACGAGGTCGTGATCGAGGACGGCGTGATCTACGTCAAGGTGTCGACCGACGCCCCGAACCTGCCGCCCTGCGTCGCCTCCCGCCTCGCCGGGGGTCCCGCGTGAGGACCGTCGCCGTGGTGGGCGCGTCGCTCGCCGGACTGTCGGCGGCGCGTTCGCTGCGGGGACAGGGCTACGACGGGCGGCTCGTCGTCATCGGCGACGAGATCCACCGCCCGTACGACAGGCCCCCCTTGTCCAAGGAGTTCCTCGCCGGCACCCTCGGCGAGGCCGACCTGGTGCTGGAGACGGACGACGAGGAGCTGGGCGCCGAATGGCTGCTGGGCGCCCGTGCCACCGGACTCGACCGCGCCGAGCGGACCGTACGGCTCGCCGACGGGCGGGAGGTCCGGGCCGACGGCATCGTCATCGCCACCGGTGCCGCCGCCCGCACCCTGCCCGGCTCCGAGGGGCTGGCCGGCGTGCACACCCTGCGCACCCTGGACGACGCCCGCGCCCTGCGCGCCGAACTCGCCCGCGGCGGGCGGCTGGTGGTGATCGGCGGCGGCTTCATCGGCGCCGAGGTCGCCTCCACGGCGTACGCCCTCGGGCTCGATGTGACGGTGGTCGAGGCCGCGCCGACCCCGCTCGCCGGCCCCCTCGGCGAGACCATGGGCGCCATCGTCTCCGGACTCCACGCGGACCACGGCGTACGGCTGCTGTGCGGCGTCGGGGTCAAGGGGCTGAGCGGCGAGAGCCGCGTCGACGCCGTCCTGATGGAGGACGGGCGGAGCGTCCCCGCCGACATCGTGGTGGTGGGCGTGGGAGCGCGGCCGTGCGTCGAATGGCTTGCGGGCTGCGGCGTCGAGCTCGACAACGGCGTCAAGTGCGGCGCCGACGGGCGCACCAGCCTGGCCGGCGTGATCGCGGTCGGCGACTGCGCCAACTGGTACGACCCCCGCGCGGGCGCCCATCGCCGCGTGGAGCACTGGACCGGCGCCCGGGAGCGGCCCGCCGCGGCCGTCGCCACCCTGCTGGCCGGGGGAGCGGTGGAACCGGGCGTGCCGCGGCCGCCGTACTTCTGGTCCGACCAGTACGGCGTGAAGATCCAGTTCTCCGGTCACGCGGCCGGCGCCGACTCCGTGACCATCGAGGAAGGCACGGCGCAGGACCGTGACGTCCTCGCCGTCTACCGGCGCGCCGGCATCCCGGTCGCCGTGCTCGGCATGAACCAGCCGCGCCTGTTCGTGCGGTGGCGCAAGCAACTGGCCGCCGCGTCCTGATCATCCCCAACGGCGTCCGGAGTCGATCTTCCCGGCGCGTGAATGACCCCGCCACGACGTTCCCGAGGAGTGCACCGTGACCTCGACCAGCCTGCCGGACAGCCTGATCGCAACCCTGCCCGGCTCCTCCTACACCGATCCGGCGATCTTCGCCCTGGAGCAGGAGCGCATCTTCGAGACCATGTGGTTCTGTGTCGCGCGCGCCTCCGAACTGGCCAGGCCCGGCGCCTTCCGCACGGTCGACGTGGGCCGCGAGAGCATCCTGATCACCCGCGCGCGGGACAACAGCGTCAAGGCCTACTTCAATGTGTGCCGGCACCGCGGCGCCAAGCTCTGCACGGAGGAGTCCGGCGAGGTCAAGCGGGCCTTCCAGTGCCCGTACCACGCCTGGACGTACGGCCTGGACGGCAAGCTGGTGGCCGCGCCGAACCTGACCAAGATGCCCGACGTCGGCCGTACCGAGTACGGGCTGGCGAGCGTGGCCGTGCGGGAGTGGCTCGGCTATGTGTGGGTCTGCCTCGCGGAGAACCCGCCGTCCTTCGAGGAGGACGTGATCGGCGCGGTCGTGGAGCGCCTCGGCGACGTCGAGTCGATCGAGCACTACGACATCGACAGCCTCTCCGTGGGCAGGCGGATCGTCTACGACGTGAAGTCCAACTGGAAGCTCATCATCGAGAACTTCATGGAGTGCTACCACTGCGCCACGATCCACCCCGAACTCACCGAGGTCCTCCCGGAGTTCGCGGACGGCTACGCGGCCCAGTACTACGTCGGCCACGGCGCGGAGTTCGGTGCGGACGTCCAGGGCTTCACGGTCGACGGCTCCGAGGGCCTGGACCGCATCCCGGGTGTCGCCGAGGATCAGGACCGCCGCTACTACGCGGTCACGGTCAAGCCGCAGGTGTTCATCAACCTCGTCCCCGACCATGTGATCTTCCACCGGATGTACCCGGTGTCCGTCGACCGCACGATCGTCGAGTGCGACTGGCTGTACCTGCCGCACGTCGTCGAGAGCGGCAAGGACGTCAGCCGGTCCGTGGAGCTCTTCGACCGGGTCAACCGGCAGGACTTCGAGGCGTGCGAGCGCACCCAGCCCGGCATGAGCTCCCGCATGTACGCCAAGGGCGGTGTGCTGGTGCCCAGCGAGCACCACATCGGCGCCTTCCACGACTGGGTCAACGAGCGCCTGGGCACCGCCCAGGGCTGACTCAGCCCAGGTGTCCCATGCGGTGGCTGATCTCCTCCGCGCCCTTGAGCAGCACCGGGGAGAGCTCGTGCAGCCGCTCCTCGGTGAAGCGGTACGAGGGGCCGGAGGCGCTGAGGGCCGCGACGACCTTGCCGTCCTGGTTGCGGACCGGGGCGGCCATGGCGTGGAGCCCGATCTCCAGCTCCTCCAGGGTGAAGGCGTAGCCCCGCTCCCGCGCCTCGGCGAGGTTCTTCTCCAGCTTCGTCTTCGAGGTGATGGTGTGCGGGGTGACCTTCTTCAGGCCGGCGTCGGCGAGCAGCGCCGCACGGTCCCCGGCGGGCAGGTGCGCGAGCAGGATCTTGCCGCTGGACGTGGCGTGCAGCGGGGTCAGTTCACCGACCCAGTTGTGGGCGGCGACGGCGGCCGGACCGCGGACCTGGTAGAGGTTGATCGCGAAGTGCTCCTGCATCACCGCGATGTTGATCGTCTCGCCGATCTCCTCGGCGAGCCGCTCGCAGACCGGGCGGCCCTGCTGGGTGATGTCGAGGCGTCCGGTGACCGCGCCGGCCAGCCGTACGATGCCGAAGCCGAGCCGGTACTTCCCCCGCTCGCCGGCCTGCTCCACCAGGCCGCGCGCCTCCAGGGCGCCGAGCAGCCGGAACGCGGTGGACTTGTGAACGTCGATCTCGGCGGCCACCTCGCTGACGCCGGCCTCGCCACGGTGGGCCAGGATCTCGAGGACGCTGATGGCTCGGTCGACCGACTGGACTCCGCCGGCCTGCGAATGTGACGTTTCGATGTCTTGGCTGTGGTTGCTCATGGCGAAACTATACGCGTAGTACGCTACAAGCCGTTTACGGTCGCGACGCTGACCAGGTGTTTTCTCCTGGTAGGGGCTGATTCGGGACGTCAGTACGAATGGTGTGTCTGCCAGAAGGACCAGGCCCCGCAGGGGCTGCCGTAGCGGCTGTTCATATAGTTCAGGCCCCACCTGATCTGGGTGGCCGGATTGGTCTGCCAGTCGGAGCCCGCGGACGAGTACTTGGAGGCGGGGAGGGCCTGGAAGAGGCCGTAGGCGCCGGAGGAGGCGTTCATGGCGTTCATGTTCCAGCCGGACTCGTGCTCGACGATGTTGCTGAAGCACTGGAACTGGCCGCTCGGCACCATCTGGGCCGCCAGCGCCTTGATCTGCGCGGTGCTGAAGGTGCCCAGCACGGGCGTGACCGGAGTGTCCCGGGAGGCGGCCTTCTTGGCCTCCGCGGCCTTCCTCGCGGCCTCCTTCTTGGCGACCGCGGTCCGGGCGGCGGCCTCGCGGGCGGCCTCCTCGGCGTCCTTGCGGGCGCTCGCGTCCGCCTGCACGGCCTGCGCGTCGGCCTGCTGGGTCAGGGACGCGGTCTGCACCCGGGCCTGCTGCCCCGCCGGGATGTCCGCGAGGAGCGTGGCGTCGAGCGTCGTGGCCTCGGCGTCGTTCGGCTGTGCGGAGGTGCCCGAGGCGACGCCGACGACGCTTCCGACGGCGGTGACCGCGGTGGCCGAGGCCACGGCGAACCCCCGGACCGAAATCGGGTTCACGCGACTTCCTTCCCTAACTCGCCGGGTGCGTCCGGCAGTTGGAACACCCTTTCGCGCGCGGGCGCGTGGCGCAATGGTGAAGGAGGTGTAGATGCTCACATGTGATGTCAGAGGGACGCGGCGAAACGTCGTCGGTGCGGGTAGCGGCATCGAAACGATGACCCGGTAAGTTGCGTGGCTCGCAACCTAGTGCGTATAGCGATACTGGTATTAGCATGCGTCGGGTATCTACGGCGCGAGCGAGACGAGGCACCATGGCTCCCCTGCAATACGACTTCGTCATCGTCGGCGGCGGTTCGGCCGGCAGTGCACTGGCGAACAGACTCTCCGCCGACCCGGCCAACAAGGTCCTGGTCCTGGAAGCAGGCCGGTCCGACTACCCGTGGGACGTCTTCATCCAGATGCCCGCGGCCCTCACGTACCCGATCGGCAGCCGTTTCTACGACTGGAAGTACGAGTCCGAGCCCGAGCCCCACATGGGCGGCCGCCGGATCTACCACGCCCGCGGCAAGGTCCTGGGCGGCTCCAGCAGCATCAACGGCATGATCTTCCAGCGCGGCAACCCCATGGACTACGAGCGCTGGGCCGCCGACCCGGGCATGGAGACCTGGGACTACGCCCACTGCCTCCCCTACTTCCGCCGCATGGAGAACTGTCTCGCGGCCGACCCCGACGACGAGTTCCGCGGCCATGACGGCCCCCTCGTCCTGGAGCGCGGCCCCGCGACCAACCCCCTGTTCACCGCCTTCCAGAAGGCCACCGAGGAGGCCGGCTACGCCCCCACGGACGATGTGAACGGCTACCGGCAGGAGGGCTTCGCCAAGTTCGACCGCAACGTCCACCGCGGACGCCGGCTGTCGGCCTCCAAGGCCTACCTCAAGCCCGTCCGCAGGCGCCCCAACCTCACCGTCAGGACCCGCGCCTTCGTCACCCGGGTCCTCTTCGAGGGCAAGAAGGCCGTCGGCGTCGAGTACCAGCGCGGCAAGGGAGCCCTCCAGCAGGTCCACGCCAGGGAGGTCATCCTCTGCGGCGGCGCGATCAACTCCCCGCAGCTGCTCCAGCTCTCCGGCGTCGGCAACGCGCGGGAGCTCGGCGCCCTCGGTATCGACGTCGTGCACGACCTGCCGGGCGTCGGCGAGAACCTCCAGGACCACCTGGAGGTCTACATCCAGTACGCCTGCAAGCAGCCCGTCTCCATGCAGCCGTACCTGGCGAAGTGGCGCGCCCCCTTCATCGGCCTGCAGTGGCTCCTCCGCAAGGGCCCGGCCGCCACGAACCACTTCGAGGCCGGCGGCTTCGCCCGCAGCAACGAGGACGTCGACTACCCCAACCTGATGTTCCACTTCCTGCCCATCGCGGTCCGCTACGACGGTTCCGTGCCCGCGGGCGGACACGGCTACCAGGTCCACGTGGGCCCCATGTACTCCGACGCCATCGGCTCCGTGAAGATCAAGAGCAGGGACCCGCGCGAACACCCGGCGCTGCGCTTCAACTACCTCTCCACCGAGCAGGACCGCCGGGAGTGGGTCGAGGCGATCCGGGTGGCCCGCAAGCTCCTCAACCAGCCGGCCCTCGCCCCCTTCAACGACGGGGAGATCTCGCCCGGACCGTCCGTCGAGACCGACCAGGAGATCCTCGACTGGGTCGCCAAGGACGGCGAGACGGCGCTGCACCCGTCCTGCACCTGCAAGATGGGCCCCGCCACCGACGAGACGGCCGTCGTCGACCCCACCAGCATGCGGGTGCACGGTGTCGAGGGCCTGCGGGTCGTGGACGCGTCCGTGATGCCGTACGTCACCAACGGCAACATCTACGCCCCGGTGATGATGATCGCGGAGAAGGCCGCCGACCTGATCCTCGGCAAGGAGCCCCTGGCGCCGTCGAAGGCCGCGTACTACCGGCACCGCGACGCCCAGAAGCAGGCCGGGTAGACCTTGGGCACCACAGGACTGCGAGCGCTGCTGAGCACCGTCCGCTACGAGGTGCTGCCCGCGAGGGCCACCGAGGACAAGGTCCTCGCCCATGTCCCGCGCGATGTCGTGGTCACGGTCACGGCGTCGCCGGTCAAGGGCCTGGAACCCACCCTCGACCTCACCGGCCGGCTCGCCGCGCACGGCTACCGGGTCGTCCCGCACGTGCCGGCGCGGCTGCTGCGGGACGACGTCCACCTCAAGGAGGTCGTCTCCCGGCTCCGTGAGGCGGGCGTGGACGACGTGTTCGTCCCGGCGGGCGACGCGGACCCGCCGGCGGGGCCCTACGACGGCGCCCTGCCGGTGCTGCGCCGGCTGACCGAGCTGGACGACCCCTTCACCCACGTCGGCATCACCGGCTATCCCGAGAGCCATCCCCTCATCCACGACGACATCACCATCCAGGCGATGTGGGACAAGCGCGCCCACGCCACGTACATCGTCAGCAACCTGTGCTTCGATCCCCGGGTGCTGGGGGAGTGGATCGCCCGGATACGACGCCGGGACGTCACGCTGCCCGTGTACCTGGGCGTCGCCGGCCCCGTCCAGCGCACCAAGCTGCTCGCGATGGCGACGAAGATCGGCGTGGGCGAGTCGACCCGCTTCCTGACCAAGCACGCGAGCTGGTTCCTGCGCTTCGCCGCCCCCGGCGGCTACTCTCCCGACACACTCCTGCGACGCACCGAGGAAGCCCTCCCCGCTTCCGCGGCCGTGGCCGGCCTCCACCTGTTCACCTTCAACCAGATCGCCGAGACGGAAGCCTGGCGCCGGAGCCTGCTGGAGCGGCTCGGCGACTGAGGCGCCGGTTCCAGGTGCCCGAGGAGACAGTGCCGTGGACATACTGCCGCCTACGACGGCCCGGGTGGCCTGTGCGGCGCCCTGGGCCCTGGTGGCGGCGGGCTCGGTCGTGTTCGGTGCCTCGAGTACGGACGTGCTCTCCCGGTGTGGTGCCGGGGCCGTCCTCGCCCTCGGCGCGATCCTTGCCGTGCGCGGCTACCGTCTCGGCGTGCGGTGCGAGGCCGACCGGCTGGTGGTGCGAGGGCTGCTGCGGACACGGGTGATCCCGCGCCGGCGGATCCGGGCCGTCACCGGCTTTCCGGCGGTCCGCTGGGTGACCGGGGCGGGGCGCGTGCGCTGGACCCCGGTCACGGCGTTCATGAGCGGTGGCGGCGAACTCGCGTCCGTGCGGGCGGCGAAGGCACAGTGCCTCGCGCGGCTGCGGCGCTGGGCCCGGGTGTCCGGCGGCGGTCCGGGTTGAGCAGGGCGGCCGTACGTCAGGGCCGTATACGACGATACGGCGAGGGGCGGTCAGGGAAGCCGGCCGCCCCTCTTGTTCTGGCCGTCAGCGGAAGACCACCGTGCGGTTGCCGTCCACCATCACGCGGCTCTCGCTGTGCCACTTCACCGCGTGGGCGAGGACCTGCGCCTCCACGTCACGGCCGACCGTCACCAGCTCACCGGGGTCGAGCGAGTGGTCCACGCGGACCACGTCCTGCTCGATGATCTGCCCCTCGTCCAGGTCCGACGTCACGTAGTGCGCCGTGGCGCCGACGAGCTTGACCCCGCGGTCGTAGGCCTGGTCGTAGGGCTTCGCTCCCTTGAAGCTGGGGAGGAAGGAGTGGTGGATGTTGATGGCACGCCCCTCGAGCTGCTTGCACAGGTCGTCGGAGAGGATCTGCATGTAACGGGCCAGCACGACCAGGTCGACGTCCAGTTCGCGCACCAGCTCCAGCAGCCGCGCCTCCGCCTCCGGCTTGCTGTCCCTGGTGACCGGGACATGGTGGAAGGGGATGCCGTAGGTCTCCGCCAGGCCCTCGAACTCCCGGTGGTTGGAGACGATCGCCGGGATCTCGATGTTGAGGGCGCCCGTGCGCTGCCGGAAGAGCAGGTCGTTGAGGCAGTGGCCGAACTTGGACACCATGATGAGCGTCCGGGTGGGGGTCGAGGCGTCGCGCAGGCTCCAGGTGATGCCGTATGCCTCGGCGACGGGACCGAAGCGGTAACGCAGGGTTTCCAGGTTCGCGTTTGGATCGGAAACATCGAAGTGCACCCTCATGAAGAAACGGCCCTGGAGACGATCATCGAACTGCTGGCTCTGCAGGATGTTGCCGGAGTTCCGGACGAGAAAGCCGCTCACGGCATGGACCAGTCCCACGCTGTCGGGACAGGAGAGAGTGAGGACGTATTCGCGGCCGGGCTGGGGGCGAGGTGACATCGCGTGCCTCCGTTGGTGCGTATTACACAACTTGGTGAGTTATACGCAACATGGTTGGGCAGGGAGGGGCCTTGGTCAAGAGAGTGAGGGTCTTTCGGCCTCTTGCTGAATCGTCATCCGCCAACCTCTTGACGTATGTCTGCACATTCGCCAGGGTGTTCCACCACAAGCAATTGGGTGCACGATGCGCAACGCAGTTCAGCTGAAGGGCAAGGCGCGTGGCAGACCTGTATGTGGACGGTGAATGGCGGGACGCGGTGGCCGGGGGCCGCCGCGAGATCCGATGTCCCGCCGACGGCACGCTGAGCGCGACCGTCTCGGAAGGGACCCGCCCCGACACCGAGGCGGCGATCGCCGCGGCCCGTCGCGCCTTCGACGAGGGCCCCTGGCCGGGCACCCCCGAGCGTGAGCGCGGCGCCCTGCTGCTGCGCACCGCGGACATCCTGGAGCGCGACGCGAAGGAGTTCGCCCGCGCCGAGTCGCTGGACACCGGCAAGCGGCTGGTGGAGAGCGAGTACGACATCGCCGACGTCGTCTCCTGCTTCCGCTACTACGGCGGGATCGCGGGGACGGACGCGGGCCGGGTGATCGACACCGGGCGTGATGACGCGATCAGCCGGGTCGTGTACGAGCCGATCGGTGTCTGCGGACTCATCACCCCCTGGAACTACCCTCTGCTGCAGGCCAGTTGGAAGGTCGCCCCGGCCCTCGCCGCAGGCAACACCTTCGTCCTCAAGCCCAGCGAGCTCACCCCCTCCACCTCGATCCTGCTGCTGAAGGCGCTGGAGGAGGCCGGGCTGCCGGCCGGTGTCGGCAACCTCGTCCTGGGCACCGGACCCGAGGCCGGAGCGCCGCTCTCCGAGAGCCCCGACGTGGACATGGTGTCCTTCACCGGCGGTCTGGAGACCGGCAAGCGGATCATGGCCACCGCGGCGGCGACCGTGAAGAAGGTCGCCCTGGAGCTCGGCGGCAAGAACCCGAACGTGGTCTTCGCCGACGCCGACTTCGAGACGGCCGTCGACTTCGCCCTCACCGCCGTCTTCCTGCACTCCGGGCAGGTCTGCTCGGCCGGCGCCCGCCTGATCGTCGAGGACTCGCTGCACGACCGCTTCGTCGACGAGGTGGTCCGGCGGGCGAGCCGGATCCGGCTCGGCGGACCCTTCGACGCCGACGCCGAGACCGGCGCGCTGATCTCCGCCCAGCACCTGGCGAAGGTCGAGGCGTACGTCGCCGCCGGCCTCGCCGAGGGCGCCGTACTGCGCTGCGGCGGCAAGCGGCCGGACGACCCGGCCCTCGCGGGCGGCTTCTACTACCCGCCGACCGTCCTCGACGAGTGCGGCCAGGACATGAACGTGGTGCACGAGGAGTCCTTCGGACCGGTGCTCACCATCGAGCGCTTCACGGACGAGGACGACGCCGTGCGCATCGCCAACGACACCGAGTACGGACTGGCCGGCGCGGTCTGGACGCAGGACGCCGGCAAGGCTCAGCGGGTCGCCCGGCGGCTGCGCCACGGCACGGTGTGGATCAACGACTACCACCCCTATGTGCCGCAAGCGGAATGGGGTGGCTTCGGGCATTCGGGCGTGGGCCGGGAGCTGGGACCGACCGGCCTGGACGAGTACCGAGAGCCCAAGCACATCTGGCAGAACATCCAACCCCGGCCGCAGCACTGGTTCCGCGGCTGAACGCCGAAAAGAGGTCGATCGTGACCCCCACACAGACCGAGGTGGCGCAGCGGCGCGGCACCCCTCAGGACTCGGACGGCACGGCCGTCATCTCCGTGCGCAATCTGTGGAAGGTGTTCGGGCCGAAGGCCGACCGGGTGCCGGAATCCGAGGAGTTGTGCGGGCTCAGCCGGCGCGAGCTCATGGACCGCACCGGTTGCACCGCCGCCGTGCGCGACGTCGGCTTCGACGTGGCGCCGGGCGAGGTCTTCGTCGTCATGGGCCTGTCCGGCTCCGGCAAGTCGACGCTGGTGCGATGTCTGACCCGGCTGATCGAGCCCACCGCGGGCGAGGTCGTCTTCGAGGGGCAGGACATCCGGCAGGCGGACGCGGCCCGGCTGCGGGACCTGCGGCGCCGTAAGTTCTCCATGGTCTTCCAGCACTTCGGGCTGCTGCCGCACCGCCGGGTGGTCGACAACGTGGCCTTCGGCCTGGAGATCCGCGGCATGAGCAGGGCCGAGCGGACCACGCGGGCCCTGGAGGTCGTCGAGCTGGTCGGTCTGTCCGGCTACGAGAACTCCTACCCGGACCAGCTCTCCGGCGGTATGCAGCAGCGCGTGGGCCTGGCCAGGGCGCTCGCGGGCGACCCGGACGTGCTCTTCTTCGACGAGCCGTTCTCCGCGCTCGACCCGCTGATCCGCCGGGACATGCAGAACGAGGTCATCCGCCTGCACCACGAGGTCGGCAAGACCATGGTGTTCATCACCCACGACCTCTCCGAGGCGCTCAAGCTGGGCGACCGCATCCTGATCATGCGCGACGGCAAGATGGTCCAGTGCGGCACCGGCGACGAGCTGGTGGGCGCCCCGGCCGACGACTACGTGCGCGAGTTCGTCAAGGACGTGCCGCGCGGCGATGTGCTCACCCTGAAGTGGATCATGCGGGCCCCGGCGGACGGCGACGAGCTGGACGGCCCCGAGCTGGGTCCGGACGTCGTGGTGAAGGAGGCCACCCGGGCCGTCCTCGCGGCCGACAAGCCGGTCAAGGTCGTCGAGAACGGCAAGCTGCTCGGCATCGTCGGCGACGAGGAGATCCTGTCGGTCGTCGCCGGGCAGGAAGGCGGCGTGTGATGACCGTCGTCATCGAGAAACCCGAGCAGCCCGAGCGGACGGAGGCGGTCGAGCCCGTCGCCGCCGCGGGGCGCGTGCGCAAGGTCGGCCGGCCCGCGGTGGTCGGCGCGATCATCGTCGTCTGGCTGGTGCTGTTCGCCCTGCTGCGGGGCAGGCAGACCCTGTCCCTGGCGGTGGCCGACCTGACCGACCTGCACCGGTGGATCAACGACCTCGACGACTCGATCGGCGCCAACCGCAACTCCAACCCGGTCTTCCTGTACTTCTTCAACGAGATCCGGCTGGTCATCGACAACCTGGTGACCTTCGTCCAGCATCTGATATCCCAGCCGTCCGGGGCCCGCCCGGTCCCGGAGATCGGCTGGCTCGGTGTCGTCGGCCTGGCCGGTTACGTCTCCTGGGCCGTGGGCAACTGGAAGGTCGCCCTGCTGACGGCGGCCGGCTTCACCTTCTTCGGGCTGCAGGGGCTGTGGCAGCAGAGCATGGACACCCTGGCGCTCATCCTGTGCGCGGTGTTCGTGGCCCTGCTGTTCGCGATCCCGCTCGGTGTGTGGGCGGGGCTCTCGGACCGGTTCAACCGGATCATGACGCCGTTCCTGGACTTCATGCAGACGATGCCGACGTTCGTCTACCTGGCGCCCCTGACCCTGTTCTTCCTCATCGGCGGCGCGTCCGGCACCATCGCCACCGTGATCTACGCGGCCCCGCCGACGATCCGCATCACGGCGCACGCCATCCGCAACGTCTCCAGGACCACGGTCGAGGCGGCCGACTCCCTCGGGGCCACCAGCCGTCAGTCGCTGCTGAAGGTCCTGCTGCCGATGTCCAAGCGGACCGTGGTGATGGGCGTCAACCAGACCATCATGGCCGCCCTGGCCATGGTCACCATCGCGGCCCTGATCAACGCGCCCGGCCTCGGCCCGGTGGTTCTGCAGGCGCTGCAGTCGCTGGACGTCGGCACGGCCTTCAACGCGGGCCTCGCCATCGTCGTCATGGCGATCGTCCTGGACCGTGTCACCACCGCGGCCAGCGTGCGCGAGGAGCACGCGCGCAACGCCAGGGACCGGTTCGCGAAGTGGCGCCGGCCCCTGCTGGGCGCCGGTGCCGTGGTCGCCCTGGTGCTGGTCTACCTGTCGCACACCTACGTCTGGGCGGCCGACTTCCCCGGGAACGGCACCGTGGGCACCCACATCGCCAGTGCCGCGGACAGTGTGACCAACTGGGCGCAGGACAGCCTTTCGGGGGTGACCAACGCCTTCCGCGACGCGATCACCAACGGTCTGCTCAACCCGTTCCAGACGCTGCTCACCGACTCCCCGTGGTGGGTCGTCGGCGCGGTGCTGGTCGCCCTGGCCGTGGTGCTCGGCGGCTGGAGGTCGGGCGTCACCACCGCGGTGTGCGTCGGCCTCCTGGTCGGTACCGGTGTCTGGTCGGACGCCATGACCACGCTGGCCTCGACGATCGTCGCCACGGTCCTGGTGATGGTCCTCGGCATCGTCTTCGGCGTGTGGATGGGCCGCAGCGTGATGGCCGACCGCATGATCCGGCCCACTCTGGACGCGGCCCAGGTCATGCCGCCGTTCGTCTATCTCGTGCCGTTCCTCGCGCTGTTCGGCGCCACCCGCTTCACGGCCATCGTCGCCGCGATCGTCTACGGCGCACCGGTCGCCATGAAGATCATCGCGGACGGGATCCGGGCGGTGCCCGAGACCACCGTGGAGGCGGCCACCTCCGCCGGGTGCAACACCTGGCAGATCATCACCAAGGTCCAACTGCCGATGTCACGCAGTGCCCTGACGCTCGCCACGAACCAGGGTCTGATCTACGTGCTGTCGATGGTTGTTGTGGGCGGCCTGGTAGGAGCAGGAGCCCTCGGCTACGACGTCGTGGCCGGATTCTCGCAGAGCGAGCTGTACGGCAAGGGGCTGGCGGCAGGACTCGCCATCGTACTGCTCGGAGTCATGTTCGACCGGATCACACAGGCAGCGGCGCGACGCGCGAGCGCTTAAAGGAGCAGGACACCATGGCAAGACACTGGCGAGCCGGCGCGGCCGGCCTGGCCGTCCTCGGCCTCACCCTCACCGCGTGCGGCGGTGCGAAGGTCGGCGACACCTCCTCGGGCTCCGGCGGCGGCTCGGGCAGCTCCGGCAAGTGCGGCACGTTCAACCTGGCGGTCAACCCCTGGGTGGGTTACGAGGCCGACGCGGCGGTCGTCGCGTACGTGGCGCAGCACAACCTCGGCTGCACCGTCGACAAGAAGAACCTGAAGGAACAGATCGCCTGGCAGGGCTTCGGCACCGGCGAGGTCGACGCGGTGCTGGAGAACTGGGGCCACGCCGACCTGGTGAAGAAGTACATCGACCAGCAGAAGACCGCCGTGGACGCCGGGCAGACCGGCAACAAGGGGATCATCGGCTGGTACGTGCCGCCGTGGCTGGCCAAGGCGCACCCCGACATCCTGGACTGGAAGAACCTCAACAAGTACGCGGCCAAGTTCAAGACGTCCGAGTCGGGCGGCAAGGGCCAGCTCCTGGACGGCGACCCGTCCTACGTCACCAACGACGCGGCGTTGGTCAAGAACCTGAAGCTGGACTTCAAGGTGGTGTACGCGGGCAGCGAGACCGCGCTCATCCAGGCCTTCCGCACCGCCGAGAAGAACAAGCAGTGGGTCATCGGCTACTTCTACGAGCCGCAGTGGTTCCTCTCCGAGGTGCCGCTGAAGAAGGTCACGCTGCCCGCCTACAAGACGGGCTGCGACGCCGACGCGGCCAAGGTCGCCTGCGACTACCCCGTCTACAACCTGAACAAGATAGTCAGCGCGAAGTTCGCCAAGTCGGGCAGCCCCGCCTACAACCTGGTGAAGAACTTCAACTGGACGAACGACGACCAGAACGAGGTCGCCAAGTACATCGCCCAGGACAAGCTGTCCGACGACGCGGCCGCCAAGAAGTGGGTCGACGCCAACAAGGACAAGGTGGACGCCTGGCTGAAGTAGCCGATGGCCGGACCGGTCGAACACGCCCGGCGGGCGGTGCGCGCACCCATGCGTACCGCCCGCCGGGCATCGCCGTGTCCGGGGCGTGTTTCGGGCTGTTTTCCGACGTCACGGACCCCTTGACACCCCCTTCCCACGGAAGGCACGCTGAGTTGCGCAACCTGAATCATGTTGCGCAGAAAGCAACTGGGCGGTTCTGAATTCCGGAGGTGCGGCGATGGCGGGACCCCGAGTGGTGATCATCGGAGCGGGCGTCGTGGGAGCGGCCCTCGCCGACGAGATCTCCGCACGAGGCTGGACCGAAGTGACCGTGGTGGACCAGGGTCCGCTCCCCGCCACCGGGGGATCCACGTCGCACGCGCCCGGCCTGGTCTTCCAGACGAACTCGTCCAAGACCATGACCGAGCTGGCCCGCTACACCGTCGAGAAGTTCTGCTCCCTCGACGTCGACGGCAAGCCCTGCTTCCTCCAGGTCGGCGGCCTCGAGGTGGCGACCACCCCCGAGCGCCTCGCGGAGCTGCACCGCCGCCACGGCTGGATCACCGCCTGGGGCATCGAGGCCCGACTGCTGACCACCGACGAGTGCCTCGAACAGCACCCGCTGGTCAACCGCGACAAGGTCCTCGGCGGCCTCCTGGTCCCCACCGACGGCCTCGCCAAGGCCGTCCTCGCGGTCGAGGCCCAGATCCGCCGGGCCACCAGGCGCGGCGTCACCTTCCTGCCCCGCCACGAGGTCCTGGACATCCTCCAGGCCGACGGCGCGGTCACCGGCGTCCGCACCGACCAGGGCGATCTGGAAGCCGACATCGTCGTGTGCTGTGCCGGCATCTGGGGCCCGAAGATCGCCCGCATGGCCGGCCTGAACCTCCCGCTGACGCCGCTCGCCCACCAGCTCGCCTGGACCGGCCCGATCCCCGCCCTCGCCGGCCAGACCGAGGAGGCGGTCCGCCCGATCCTGCGCCACCAGGACGCCGACCTCTACTACCGCGACCGCTTCGACGGCCTCGGCATCGGCTACTACGGCCACCGCCCGATGCCCATCACCGCGGACGAGATCCTCTCCTTCGACGAAGCCCGGACCATGCCCTCGGTCCTGGAGTTCACCGAGGAGGACTTCGAGCCGGCCTGGACGGAGACCCAGTCCCTCCTGCCCGCCACCAAGGAGGCGAAGGTCGAGGAGGGCATCAACGGCCTCTTCTCCTTCACCACCGACAACTTCCCGCTGCTGGGCGAGTCACCGGACGTCAAGGGCTTCTGGGTCGCCGAGGCGGTCTGGGTCACCCACTCCGCGGGCGTCGGCCGGGCGATGGCGGAGTGGCTGGTCGACGGCCACTGCTCCTCCTTCGACCTGCACGAGTGCGACGTCAACCGCTTCGAGCCGCACCAGCTGACCCCCGAGTACGTCCTGGCCCGCGACTGCCAGAACTTCGTCGAGGTCTACGACATCCTCCACCCCCTCCAGCCCTCCGGCAGGCCGCGCCCGATCCGCAAGAGCCCCTTCCACGCCCGCCAGCAGGAGCACGGGGCGTTCTTCCTGGAGGCGAACGGCTGGGAGCGCCCGCAGTGGTACGAGGCCAACGCGCCGCTCGTCGAGGGCCGCAACATCCCGGCCCCAGGCGACTGGGCCGCCCGCTACTGGTCGCCCATCGTCGGCGCCGAGGCCCAGCGCACCCGGGAGACCGTCGCCCTGTACGACATGACGGCCCTCAAGCGCCTGGAGGTCTCCGGCCCCGGTGCCGCCGACTTCCTGGAGCGGCTGGTCACCGGCAAGGTCGCCAAGTCCGTCGGCTCGGTGACGTACACGCTGCTCCTCGACCACGACGGCGGGATCCGCAGCGACATCACCGTGGCCCGGCTGGCCCCCGACCTCTTCCAGGTCGGCGCCAACGGCAACCTCGACCTCGACTGGTTCGGCCGCCACCTCCCGGCCGACGGCACGGTCCAGGTCCGCGACATCACGCCGGGCACCTGCTGCATCGGCCTGTGGGGCCCGCTGGCCCGCAAGGTCCTCCAGCCGCTGACCGACGAGGACTTCTCGGGCGACGGCCTGAAGTACTTCCGCGCCAAGAAGGCGTACATCGGCAGCGTCCCGGTGACCGCGATGCGGCTGTCGTACGTGGGCGAGCTGGGCTGGGAGATCTACACCACCGCCGACCTCGGCGAGAAGCTCTGGGACACGCTGTGGGCGGCGGCCGAACCGCTCGGCGGCATCATCGCCGGCCGCGGCGCCTTCAACAGCCTCCGCCTGGAGAAGGGGTACCGCTCCTTCGGCACCGACATGACGTACGAGCACGACGCGTACGAGGCGGGCGTCGGCTTCGCCGTGAAGCCCGACAAGGGCGAGTTCATCGGCAAGGAGGCGCTGGAGCGCCGCAAGGGCGAGGTACGGCGCAAGCTGACCTGCCTGACCATCGACGACCCCCGGTCGGTCGTCCTGGGCAAGGAGCCGGTCTACGACGGTGAGCGCGCGGTCGGCTATGTCACCAGCGCCGCCTACGGCTACACGATCGGCAAGGGCATCGCCTACGCGTGGCTGCCGGTGGAGCTGACGACTCCCGGGACCGCGCTTCGGATCGGCTACTTCGATCAGCGGGTCGAGGCGGTCGTGGCGGAAGAGCCGCTGTTCGACCCGACGATGTCCCGTCTCCGTGGCTAGCCGTCCAGGACAAGGAGCACC
>Ga0182008_10000575_pt1 | contig 27134 bp, 20 predicted proteins | sample Sormic07211129_1_FD_120482 | JGI IMG/M metagenome (GOLD analysis project Ga0182008, IMG submission 120482) | Rhizosphere microbial communities from Sorghum bicolor, Mead, Nebraska, USA - 072115-129_1 metaG | ecosystem: Host-associated > Plants > Roots > Rhizosphere | place: USA: Nebraska...
GTGGTGATCGACAACAAGCCCGGCGCCAACAGCATCCTGGGCACCGACCTCGTGGCCAAGGCCGCACCCGACGGCTACACGCTGCTGGTGGTGATCGGCGCCTATGCCAACAACGAGGCGCTCTACCGCAGCCTGCCCTACAAGCCGGCCGACCTCGCGCCCGTCGCGCAGCTCACGCGGACCTCGCTGGTGCTGGTCACGGCGCGCCCCGGCCTGCACACGCTCGACGACCTGGTGCGCTCGGGCGGGGACGCCGGCGCGCCGCAGAGCTTCGCCAGCAGCGGCGTGGGCTCGGCCGCGCACCTGCTGGGCGAGCGCTTCGCGCGCACCACCGGCATGAAGGGCACGATGCACGTGCCCTACAAGGGCACGGCCGACGCGACCACCGACCTGGTCAGCGGCCGCGTGGGCTTCATGTTCGACGCGATCTCGGCCATGGGCCCGCACATCCGCCCGGGCAAGCTCACGGCGCTGGCCGTGACCGGGCAGGACCGCTCGCCGCTGCTGCCCGAGGTGCCCAGCCTCAAGGAGCTGGGTCATCCCGAGCTCGTGGCCTACGCCTGGGCCGGCGTGATGGCGCCGGCGCGCACGCCGCCGGCCATCGTGCAGCGGCTGGCCGGCGAGATCGCGACCGTGATGAAGGGCGCCGAGCTGCGCACCCGCCTCGCGGCCATCAGCACCGAGCCCGTGGGCAGCACGCCCGCGGAATTCGCGCGCTTCATTGCGCAGGAAGCCAAGGTCAACGGCGACCTGATCCGGCAACTGCAGATTTCCCTGGACTGATGCGATGACCCACAAGACCGTGAAGATCGGCGGTGCCTGCGCCTTCATCGGCGACAGCCTGATCGGCCCGCGCCAGCTCGTCGACGTCGAGGGCATGCAGTACCTGGTGTTCGACTACCTGGCGGAGATGACGCTGTCGAGCTTCGCCCAGGGGCGCAAGGTGAACCCCGCGCTGGGCTATGCGGGCGACTTCGTCGAGGTGACGCTGCGCGAGATCCTGCCGCGCTGCCTCGAACGTGGCATCCGGCTGGTGGCCAATGCGGGCGGCCTGAACCCGCGCGGCTGCGCGGCGGCCATCGAAGCGCTGGCGAAGGAAATGGGCTGCGCGCCGCGCGTCGCCTTCATCGAGGGCGACGACAGCCTGGCGCTGCTGCCCGCGCTGGCGGCCGAGCACACGCCCGACTTCTACACCGGCGAGGCGATGCCCGAGGCCATCGACAGCGCCAACGTCTACCTGGGCGCGCTGCCCATCGCACGCGCGCTGGCGCTGGGCGCGGACATCGTGGTCACCGGGCGCATCGTCGACAGCGCCACCACGCTGGGCGTGCTGATCCACGAGTTCGGCTGGACCGCCGAGGCCTACGACCGGCTCGCGGCGGGCTCGCTGGCCGGCCACATCCTCGAATGCGGCGCCCAGGCCACGGGCGGCATCTTCACCGACTGGGCCTCGGTGCCCGACTGGGAGAACATCGGCTACCCGTACGTCGAATGCGATGCCGAGGGCGGCTTCGTTGTCTGCAAGCCCGAAGGCACGGGCGGCTGCGTGACACCGGCCACGGTCAGCGAGCAGATCCTCTACGAGGTCGGCGACCCGGCGCGCTACGTGCTGCCCGACGTGGTGTGCGACTTCACCCAGGTGACGGCCGTGGCCGTGGGCCCCGACCGCGTGCGCGTGACGGGCGCGCGCGGTATGGCGCCGCCGCCGACCTACAAGCTGGCCGCGACCTACCAGCAGGGCTGGCGCTGCACCGCGCAGGTCTCGGTGTTCGGCGCCGAGGCCGTGGCCAAGGCGCGCCGCACCGGCGATGCGCTGCTGGGCCGCGTGCGCAGGCTGCTGCACGAGAAGGGGCTGGGCGATTTCGAGCGAGCGGCCGTCACGGTGCTCGGTGCCGAGGACAGCTACGGCCCGCATGCCGCGCCCAGCGTGCTGCGCGAGGCGATCGCGCGCGTCGCGGTCACGCATGCCCGCAAGGAGGCGCTGGAGATCTTCTCGCGCGAGGCGCGCGCACCGGGCGTGTCCTTCGCGCCCGGCACCACCAGCGGCAGCGCGCTCACGCTCAATGGCCGCGCCGCGGTCGAGCCGCGCTACCGGCTGTATTCCTGCCTGGTCGCCAAGGAGCGGCTGCCCGCGCCGCGCGTCGTGCTCGGCGATCGCCAGGAAAGCGTGCCGATCCCCTGCGGCGGCGCGCCGGTGCCGCCGAGCGCCGCCTCACCAAGCGCCGGGCCGGGCAGCACGCAGTTGATGGCCACGGCCGCAGCGATGCGCCAGGTGCCGCTGATCGCGCTGGCCTACGGCCGCTCGGGCGACAAGGGCGACACCTCGAACATCGCGGTGATCGCGCGGCGACCCGAGGACCTGGACCTGCTGCGCCGCGTGCTCACGCCCGAGCGCGTGCGCGCCTACCTCGCGCACCTGGTGCACGGCGAGGTCACGCGCTACGAAGTGCCGGGGCTCGGCGCCTTCAACTTCTTCATGACCGAGGCGCTCGACGGCGGCGGCCCCTCCTCGCTGCGGCCCGACCCGATGGGCAAGGGCATGGCGCAGCTGCTGCTGGGCATGCCGATCCCGATCGACTGAAACGCGTCAGTCCGGCGCGCCGAAGAAGTCGCGCAGCAGCCGGTTGGTCTCTTCGGCGCGCTCGTACTGCACCCAATGCCCGGCGCCGTCGACCACCACGGCGCGGCGCCGCGGATGCCCGGCGGCCAGCCCGGCCACCAGCGGCCGCGGATCGGCCGTGACGTCGTACTCGCCCCAGACCAGCAGCTGCGGGCCGTCGTGCGTGGCCAGCGCGGCCTGCAGGCCGCCCGCGAGCGAGACCTCCTTGCTGCGAAAGCGCGTGCCGTGGCAGGAGATGTCGTGGATCGCGAAGGCCAGCGCATCGATCGCGGCCGCATCGTGCAGCATCAGCGCGCCCAGGTTGTGGTGCAGCGCGGCGATCTCCGCTTCGCGGTCGGGCGCGGCGCGCCAATTGATCATCTGGACCGTCATGCGCCGCAGCGTGCCGTGGCCACCGCTGCCCAGCAGCCCGATCCGGCGCACCGCGCCGCGCCGGGCCGCGAACTGTGCGGCGGTCAAACCGCCGAAGGAGAAGCCGCCGAGGTCGATCACGGTGCCCGCGCCGATCAGCGTGTCGAGTGTGCCGCCCAGCGCGCACAGCATCGGGTCGATCGCGGCGTCATCCGCGGCGGGTGCCGGTGGCACGCCGGAGTCGTGGAAGCCGGGCATGTCGGGCAGCCACAGCGCGCGATCGGCCGACAGCGCCTCGATGTTGCGCAGCCAGTGCATCCAGCTGCCATGGCCGCCGTGCAGCAGCACCAGCGGCGGCAGCGTCGCACTGTCCGGGCCGAAGCGGCGCCAGCGCACGCGCACGCCTTCGTGCTCGGCATCGTGGGCGGTGGCGCGCGCATCGATCTGCGCGAGCAGGCGGCGCGCATCGGCGTCGGTGGTGGCGGTGAGGGAGGAAGGTGCGGAAGTCACCCGACGTATTCTGCCCGCCCCTTCAGACGGCCGCGGACAGCGGATCCTGGACGCCCGTCGGCTGCTCCTTGTTGCGGTTTCGAATCGACAACCGCTCCGGTCGAACGATTTGTAAGGCGCGGTCGATGCGGGATTCGAAGCGCTGCGATGTCGGGAGTGCGGCGCGGACCTCTCGGTTTGTCAGGCCCCCTGGCGCGGTGGCGGCTGCAATCGCGGTGCCCAGTCCTCGATCCGCCGCGATGCCACGCGCTTGCGGAAGGTGAGGCGCCACCGTTCGGCCAGGGCCGGCAACTCGGCTGCGAGTGCCCATTCGTCCAGGTGGTTCTCGCCGCGCGCGAACATGAGCGCGATGACGCGGGACAGGGGCCAGTCCGGATGCGGGCGGTCCACCAGCGCCATCTGCGCGCCGCGGCGCACCCAACCCGGCGTGAGCGTGCGGTAGTACCAGCCGGTGCGGCCGCTCGACTGCATCTCGCGCGCCATGCCGGGCTCGCCGAAGCGCACGTCAAGCTTCCAGCACGGCTGCCTTCCCTGGGACACCTGCACAAGCGCTTCATCCAGCCGCACGATGTCGCCTACACACGCCCTCGACTCCGACCAGCCCGTGGTCGAGATGTTCTCGCCGAACGCGCCGGCGCTGCCCAGCAGATCGGCCCGGCGGCTTCATTGGGCCCAGTGCTCGCAGTGCTCGCGCGGGTAGTGATGCACGGCCTTCTCGGAACCGCCGTGCACGCGCAGGTCGGCCTGTGCGTCGCCCTGCAGGCCGGTCGACGACAACCACAGCGGCTGGTCTGTCGGCGATTTGCAGATGCCGCTGGACGATCGTCCGTCGGGCAGCAGGCGGACCTGGCCGACCAGCAGCGCGTCGATCGTGGTCTCGCCGAGGCTCATTCGAGTTGCCCCAACCAATTCCTCAGGACCGACGCAGCAGCCGCACGCGTGGCGGCACCCGATGCGGCGCTCTGCGCGCGCAACGCCGGAACATCGATGCCGGCCTGCGCAAGCTCGCAGCGGTGGCCGATCAGCCAGGCTTCGATCGTCGACGGATCGACCTCTGGATGGAACTGCAACGCCAGTGCATGCCGACCGATGCCGAAGGCCTGGTGCGGCGTGGCCTGCGTGCGTGCGAGCAATGTCGAGCCTGCCGGAACATCGAAGGTGTCACCATGCCAATGCAGCACCGGCACGCTTTCGAGCGGGGCGAGGCACGATGCCCTGCCCTCTGCCGTGAGGGCCACGGGCGCCCAACCGACTTCCTTGGCCGCAGATCGAAAGACCCGCGCACCGAGCGCGCGGGCCATCAACTGCGCGCCCAGGCACAGGCCCAAGGTGGGACGCCGCCGTTCCAGGCGCGCCCGGACTCCGGCGATCTCGTCGAGCAGGAACGGAAAAGTGCGCGTGTCGTAGGCGGCGATGGGGCCGCCCAGCACCACGACCAGGTCCGCGTCGCACCATTCGTCGGCTTCCACTGGGGCGATGCCCGCTTGGCGATAGTCGATCTCGTAGCCGGCGTGCCGCAGGCTATCGGCGAACAGCCCCAGGTCCTCGAAAGCCACATGCTGCAAAGCGATGCATTTCATGGCGTCATGCCCCGGTGCAGATCGATGCCTGCCCGTGCGGCGCTGCGGCGCTTCATGCCGCCAGGCCTTCGTCGAGACGGCAGCCGAGCGCATCGCAAGCGATGCCCGCCTCCCGTGCCGCAGCGGCCTCATTCGACGCTTGCACGGCCGGCCCCGCCGGCATGTCCTCGGCCAGCAGTTGGCCGATGGCGGCGCCCAGCGCGATGTCGTCGAGCACGCCGAAGTGGCTCATCCGCAGCCGACCCTGCCGGTCGATCAGCACCGTGCTCGGCGTGCCCTGCATCTGGTACTCGCGCATGGTGGCGGGAATGCTGCCGCCGGAGGGCGCATCGATTCCGATGGGGAAACCGAGCCGGTATTCGCGAACGAAGGCCTCCAGCGCCATGGGCCCCATGACGTCGTGGTGCTCGAACACCGTGTGCAGGCCGATCACCGCAACGTCCTTGGCGGCGAAGAGCTGCCGGACCTTGCTGGCTTGCGGCAGGCTGTGCGTCACGCAGGCCGGGCACAGCATCTGGAAGGCTTCGAGCACGACGACCCGGCCGCGCAACGATGCAAGGGTGAGCGGTGTGTCCGTGTTGAGCCATTGCGCAATCTGCAGGGGCGGCGCATCGGGGTGGAAGTTTCTTGCCATGGTGAAGCTCCGAACGGAAGGAAGAAGGCAGAGCGGGCCGTGCCCGCTCCGATGGTCTCGCGAGCCTGCGGCGGCGCGCTTCAGGCCGCGGTGCGCAACTTCACGCCGGGAAAGTCGACCGGCACATCGAACGCCACGTTCACGTAGTTGGTGAACAGGTTGAGCGCGACATGGGCCAGGATCTCGACGATGTGCTCGTCGTCGAAGCCCGCGGCGCGCAGGGCCTGCACATCGGCATCGCCGAGCTGCCCGCGGTCGTTGACGAGCTTGAGCGCGAAGCGCAGGGCGGCCGCGGTCTTGGGATCCGACGATTCTCCGGTCTGTGCGGCCGCCATCTCTTCGACCGACAAGCCGGCCTTGCGGCCGAGCGCAGTGTGGGCGGCCAGGCAGTAGTGGCATGCGTTGCGGTCGGCGACCGCGACGGCGATCTGTTCGCCGAGGCGCGCCGGGATGACGCCACCGCCCAACGCGCCGAACGATCCCCACAGGCTCTTGAGCGCCGCTGGCGAATTGGCGACGGCGCGGAACATGTTCGGCGTCGCGCCGAACGCGCCATGGATCTGGGACAACAGGGTCCTGGCCTCATCGGCAGCGGCGTTGTCGGCGACGAGTGGGATGCGGGTCATTTGCTTTCCTTGAAGTGATGTCGATGGAGAAAGTTTCCGCGAACCCGTCGTAGGATAGGTATCGTTTTGTCCTTCAAAAACACCTTTTCGTCCAATGCGTGCCACGCCACCCATCGACCGGCTGTCCTCCTTGCTTGAACGCTTCCGGGTCCGGGCCCATCTGTTCCACGCCGGGCCGTTGTGCGGCGTGACCACCTTCGCGGCGCAGCCAGGGCGCGGCTTCCTGCATGTGCTGCGACGCGGCGAGATGGTCGTCACCCACGCGCCGCGCAGCGGAGCGCCGCGCAAGATCGTCGTGAACGAACCCACCCTGCTCTTCTATCCCCGCCCCCTCGCGCATCACTTTCACAATGCGCCGACCGAGGACTCCGACTTCGTTTGCGCGACCATCGACTTCGACGGCGGCGATGCGCATCCGCTGGCACGTGCGCTGCCGCCGCTGGTGCGCTTGCCGCTGCGCGAAGTCGCCGGCCTGGAGCAGTCGCTGGCCCTGCTCTTCGCCGAGGCCACCCGGGTGCTGTGCGGCCACCGTCTCCTCGCGGACCGGCTCTTCGAGGTGGTACTGATCCAACTGCTGCGCTGGCTGCTGGATCACCCGGAAGAAAGCCGACTTCCGGTGGGCCTGCTGACAGGACTGGGCGACCCGCAGCTGGCACGCGTCCTGGTCGGCCTGCACGACTTGCCGGGCGCGCCCTGGCCGCTCGAACGGATGGCGCAGGAAGCAGGCATGTCCCGCAGTGCCTTCGCAGCACGCTTCAAGGCGACGGTCGGCACCACGCCTTCGGACTATCTCGCCCACTGGCGGCTGAGCATCGTGCAGGCCCGGCTGCGCAATGGTGACTCGATCAAGGTCATCGCCGACGAGCTCGGCTATGCCAATGCCTCGGCGCTGTCGCGGCTCTTCACGCAGAAGCTCGGGATGCCGCCTCGGGCGTGGTTGTCACAGCACGCTGAACACTAGCGACAGCGTCATTCGGGCCAGATCCAGATCCACGACAGACCGCTCTGGGCCGTCCCAGAATTGACGTCCGTTGTGTCGTTGGCCCCTGTGCACGCATGGCCCAGGTCCCGCGGCAACGCGTCACGGCCAGACGGGCCGCGGCGCCGGGTCGGCCTCAGACCGACCCGAAGCGGAAGCTCGACACCGCGATCCCGCCCATGAAGGCCTGCTCGTGGTACACGCGCTCGCCCGCCTCGGCTTCGGCCGCGCCGACCGCGACCATCAGCGGGATCAGGTGCTCCTCGCGCGGATGGGCGATGCGTGCCGCGGGGGCCGAGGCCCAGTCGAGCAGCTGCGCGACACGCGCCTCCGGCGTCGCGCCCACCACCGCGGTGTCGAGCCAGTCGTCGAAGGCCTTCGACACCTCGCGGGCCTGCGGGCCGAAGTTGCGCAGGTTGTGGTAGCTCAGGCCGCTGCCGACGATCAGCACGTCTTCGCGGCGCAGCGGGGCGAGTGCGCGGCCCAGCGCGATGTGCTCGGCCGGGTCGAGGCCGCGCTTGAGCGAGAGCTGGACCATGGGCACGTCGGCCTTCGGATAGATCGCCGCCATCGGCGAGAAGGCGCCGTGGTCGAAGCCGCGCTCGGCATCGATCGCCGCCGGCAGGCCCGCGGCCTCGAGCAGTTCCACCACCCGCCGCGCCACCTCGGGCGAGCCCGGCGCGTCGTAGTGCACCTGGTAGGTGTGGGCCGGGAAGCCGCCGTAGTCGTAGATCATCGGCGGCTTGGGGTTGCCCTGCACCGTGAAGGCCGGCATCTCCCAGTGCGCGGACACCATCAGGATGGCGCGCGGCGCGCGGCCGATCTGGCGCGGCATGTCGGCCAGCGAGGCCTCGAGTTGCGCATAGGCGTCGCCCATCTCCTTCTTCATCCAGGGCCACGGGCCGCCGCCGTGCGAGATGAAGTAGGTGGGCAGCAGACGGTCGGTGGAAGTCGTGGTGGTCATGGAATGGCTCCTTTGACACGAGTCTAGAGATTTCCCTTCAGGAAATCGATGGGCTAGGATTCAACGATTCGTTTCTCCACAGGAAATCATCCATGGACCGCATGACCAGCCTGCGGGTGTTCCGCGAGGTGGTGGACGCCGGTAGTTTCACCGCCGCGGCCGAGCGCCTGGACATCTCGGCGCCGATGGCCAGCAAGCATGTCGCGCAGCTGGAGAAGTCGCTGGGCGCGCGGCTGCTCAACCGTTCGAGCCGGCACCTGAGCCTGACCGAGGCGGGCGAGTCCTGGTACGCCCAGAGCGCGCAGGCGCTCGACCTGCTGGATGCGGCCGAGGCCGCGATCGGCCGCAAGAACGATGCGCCGCGCGGCCAGTTGAAGGTGAGCGCGCCCGTGTGGTGCGCCACGCCGCATTTCGCGCGCGTGCTGGCCGGCTACCACGACGTCTTTCCCGAGGTGCTGGTCGACATGCACCTGGAGAACCGCAAGGTCGACCTCGCGGCCGACGGCTACGACCTGGCCCTGCGCGCGACGCAGGAGCCCTCGCCCGCGCTGATCGCGCGCCGGCTGTGCCGGGTGCAGTTCCATCTGGTCGCCACGCCCGCGCTGCTGGCGCAGGCCGGCACGCCCGTGCTGCCCTCGGAGCTGGCCCGGCTGGGCGCCATCGTGCCCAGCTACGTGAACATCGAGGGGCTGTCGCTCAAGGGGCCGGGCGGGCGGCAGGCGCCGCTGCGGCTGAACCCGGTGCTGCGCTCCGACGACACCACGCTCACGCTGCATGCGGTGCGCGCGGGCCTGGGCATGTCCTTCCTGCCCGAGTGGCTGGTCGACGACGACCTGGCGGCCGGCACGCTGGTGCGGGTGGCGCCCGAGTACAGCGCGCAGCCGGTCACGCTGTTCGCGGTCTATGCCAGCCGGCAGTACATGGCGCCCAAGCTGCGCAGCTTCATCGATTTCCTGGGTCAAGCACTGTGTGGCGACACGACCTAGACTGTCGTTCACCCATTCTGGAGACACCATGCCGCTCGACCTTCCCCGCACCGCCCTGCAACTGCGCTCGCTCGTGAAAAGCAGCGGCGAACTCGAACTCTCGCTCGCCGAAGTGCCCGTGCCCGCCGTGGCCGACCACGAGGTGCTGGTGCGCATCGACGCCGCGCCGCTCAACCCCTCGGACCTGGGCCTGCTGTTCGGCACCGCCGACCTCGAGACCGCGGTCGCCGGCGGCACGGCCGAGCGCCCGCTGCTCACGGCCCGCATCCCCGAGGCCGGCATGAGGGCCATGGCCGCGCGGCTCGACGAACCGATGCCGGTGGGCAACGAAGGCGCGGGCGTGGTGGTCGCGGCCGGCAGCGCGCCCGCGGCCCAGGCCCTGCTCGGCAAGACCGTGGCGGTGCTGGGCGGCGCGATGTATGCGCAGTACCGCGCGGTGCCGGTCGACCAGTGCCTGCTGCTGGCCGACGACGCCACGGCGGCCGACGGCGCTTCGTCCTTCGTCAACCCGCTGACCGCGCTCGGCATGGTCGAGACCATGAAGCGCGAAGGCCACACCGCCCTGGTGCACACGGCCGCGGCCTCGAACCTGGGCCAGATGCTGCAGCGCATCTGCCTGGCCGACGGCGTGGCCCTGGTCAACATCGTGCGCAAGCCCGAACAGGCGGCACTGCTCAAGGCCCTGGGCGCCACCCATGTCTGCGATGCCAGCGCGCCGAGCTTCCTCGCCGACCTGACCGATGCGCTGGCCGCAACCGGCGCGACGCTGGCCTTCGACGCCACCGGCGGCGGCCCGCTGGCCGGCCAGATCCTTTCCTGCATGGAGGCCGCGATCTCGCGCACCGCCAAGGTCTACAACCGCTACGGCTCGAGCACGCACAAGCAGGTCTACCTCTACGGCGGCCTCGACACCCGTCCCACCACCTTCAACCGCAGCTTCGGCATGGCCTGGGGCATGGGCGGCTGGCTGTTGTTTCCCTTCCTGCAGAAGATCGGCCCGGCCGCGGCGCAGGTGCTCAAGCAGCGCGTGGCGGCCGAACTCAAGACCACCTTCGCCAGCCGCTATGCGGGCGAGCTGTCGCTGACCGAGGTGCTGTCGCCCGCGGCCATCGCGCGCTACAACCAGCGCGCGACCGGGGAGAAATTCCTGATCCGGCCGAACGCGCGCTGATTGGATCGGCCTGCGCTTCGGGCTGGGGTGTTGTCCGACGTGGCGGCCGAAAACGGCCTGCTACATTTTTCGGCCAATGAAGCACCCGACAAATTCCGGATCGGCGCTGAACGCCGACATCTTTGTCGGTGACAGCGAGATGGCCCAGCGCATGCGTGGGCACGACTGGGCCGCCACGCCGCTCGGGCCACCCGCGCAGTGGCCCGACGCGCTCAAGGTGGCGTTGCGCATCCTGCTGACCTCACGCTTCCAGATGTGGCTGGGCTGGGGCCCCGACGTCGCCTTCTTCTACAACGATGCCTACCGGCCCACGCTGGGCCTCAAGCATCCGCGCGCGCTGGGCATGCCGACGCGGGTGCTGTGGTCGGAAATCTGGAAGGACGTCGAAGGCCGCATCCGCACGGTCTACGACAAGGGCGAGTCGACCCGGGACGATGCGCTGATGCTGCTGCTGGAGCGCTCCGGCTATCCCGAGGAGACCTACCACGCCTTTTCCTACAGCCCGCTGCTGGGCGCGGGCGGCCAGGTCGAGGGTTTGTTCTGCGCGGTGTCCGAAGACACGGGCCGCGTGATCAGCGAACGCCGGCTGCGCGCGCTGCGCGAACTCGGCGCCAGGCTCGCGGCCAGCGACACGCGCGAGGCGGTGGTGCGCAGCACCCGCGACGCGCTCGCCCAGGCCGAGCGCGACCTGCCCTTCGCGCTGATGTACCTGTTCGACGGCAGCGGCGCCGCGCAGCTGGCCTGCGCCACCGGCATCGCGCCCGGCCATCGGCTGGCGCCGCGGACACTCGCGCGCGACGCCACCGCGCCCTGGTCACTGGACCGGCTCGCGGCCGGCGAGACCTCTTTCGTGCAATCCCTCGACGGCGCCGACGACATCCCGCACGGCCCCTGGGACCGGCCCGCGCCCTCGGCCTTCGTGGTGTCGCTGCCGCCCCAGGGCACGGCCCGCGCGGCCGGCTTCCTGGTGTGCGGCGCCAGCCCCTATGCAACGGGCAGCCACGACACGATGAGCTTCGTCCAGTTGCTGTCGGGCCAGATCGCGCCCAGCCTGGCCAACGCCGAAGCGCTGGCCGAACGCACCGCCGAGCGCGACCGCCTGCGCGACCTGTTCCAGCAGGCGCCGGGCTTCATGTGCGTGCTGCGCGGGCCCGAGCATGTCTTCGAACTGGTCAACAGCTCCTACCAGCAGCTCATCGGCCACCGCGCGGTCGAGGGCAAGCCGGTGCGCGAAGCCCTGCCCGAACTCACGGGCCAGGGCTTCTACGAACGGCTCGACGAGGTCTACCGCAGCGGCGTGCCCTTCGTCGGCCAGGGCCTGCGCATCGCGCTGCAGCGCGCGCCGGGTGCGGCGCTGACCGAGCGCTACCTCGACTTCGTCTACCAGCCCATCCTCGACGCCCACGGCGCCGCCACCGGCATCTTCGCCGAGGGCGTCGACGTGACCGACAAGGTGGAGGCCGGCAATGCGCTGCGCGCGCTCAACGACAGCCTCGAGGCCCGCATCGCCGAGCGCACGCACGAGGTCGAGAGCGCACTGGCCCGGCTGCGCGAGGAATCGCAGGAGCGCGAGGCGGCGCAGGATGCGCTGCGCCAGGCGCAGAAGATGGAAGCGGTGGGCCAGCTCACCGGCGGGCTGGCGCACGACTTCAACAACCTGCTGTCGGGCATCACCGGCAGCCTCGAGCTCATGCAGCGCCGGCTGCGCCAGGGCCGCTACGAGGACTTCGAGCGCTACATCCACACCGGCCAGGGCGCGGCCAAGCGCGCGGCCGCGTTGACGCACCGGCTGCTGGCCTTCTCGCGGCGCCAGACGCTGGACCCCAAGGCCACCGACATCAACCGGCTGATCCGCGGCATGGAGGAACTGATCCGCCGCACCATCGGCCCGGAGAACCGGCTCGAGGTGGTCGGGGCGGTGGGCCTGTGGATCACGCGCGTCGATCCGCCCCAGTTGGAGAACGCGCTGCTCAACCTCTGCCTCAACGCACGCGACGCGATGCCCGGCGGCGGGCGCCTGACGATCGAGACGGCCAACCAATGGATGGACGAGCGGGCCGCGCGCGACCGCGACCTGCCGACCGGCCAGTACGTCTCGCTGTGCGTGACCGACACCGGCACCGGCATGCCGCCCGAGGTGGCGCGGCGGGTGTTCGAGCCCTTCTTCACCACCAAGCCCATCGGCATGGGCACCGGCCTGGGCCTGTCGATGGTCTATGGCTTCGCGCGCCAGTCGGGCGGCCAGGTGCGGGTCTATTCGGAAGTCGGCATGGGCACCACCGTGTGCGTGTACCTGCCGCGCCACCACGAAGCCGAGGCGCCCTACGAAGCGCCCGCGCCCTTCGATGCCACCGAGGTGCCCGGCGCGGGCCTGGTGCTGGTGGTCGACGACGAGCCCTCGGTGCGCTCGCTGGTGACCGAGGTGCTGGGCGAACTCGGCTACCGCACGCTCGAGGCCGAGGAAGGCGCGGCCGGCCTGGCGGTGCTGCAGTCGAGCACGGCCATCGACCTGCTGATCACCGACGTCGGCCTGCCCGGCGGCATGAACGGCCGCCAGCTGGCCGACGCGGCGCGGGCCTCGCGTCCTGAGCTCAAGGTGCTGTTCATCACCGGCTATGCCGAGAACGCGGTGGTGGGCAACGGCCACCTCGATCCGGGCATGGAGATCATGACCAAACCCTTCACGCTGGATGCGCTCGCCCGCCGGGTGCGGCAGATGGTGGGGCCAAAGTCCTGACACCGACAGGGGCGCCGCGCGCCCGCTACAGTGGAGCCCTCTCGAAAAGGCGCCTGGCGCCTTTTTCCACTTGAAAGACCGCCCGCCTTGTTCCGTTTCTTCGAAAGACTTCTCCAGCCCTACCCCGCCGCCGAACCCGTGCCGCCGCCCAATGGCTTCTTCGCCTTCCTCTGGGCCTGCACCCAGGGCACGCGCGGCAAGATCGCGGCGATGGCGGGGCTCACCGCGGTCATGTCGGCCTTCGAGGCCCTGCTGTTCGCCATGCTGGGCCGGATCGTCGACTGGCTCGGCGGCCAGGTCCCGGCGCGCCTCTGGGAAGACCGCGGCACCACGCTGATCTGGCTGGCCGCGGCCCTGGTCGCGAGCATTGTGGTGGTGGGCCTGCAGACCATCGTCAAGCACCAGACGCTGGCCATCAACCTGCCGATGCGGCTGCGCTGGAACTTCCACCGGCTGATGCTCGGCCAGAGCATGGCCTTCTACCAGGACGAGTTCGCCGGCCGCATCACGGCCAAGGTGATGCAGACCGCGCTCGCGGTGCGCGACACCATCTTCGTGCTGGCCGACGTGCTGGTCGCCATGGGCGTCTACGTCGCCACGCTGATCGTGCTGGCGGCGGTGCTCGACACCACGCTGATGGTGCCCTTCGTCGTCTGGCTGCTGCTCTATGTCGCGCAGCTCGCCTGGTTCGTGCCGCGGCTGGGCAAGATCGGCAAGGCGCAGGCCGATGCGCGCGCGCTCATGACCGGGCGCATCACCGACGCCTACACCAACATCGCCACCGTCAAGCTGTTCTCGCACACCCAGCGCGAGGCCGGCTTCGCGCGCTCGGCCATGCAGGAGTTCCAGGCCACGGGCCATGCGCAGATGCGGCTGGTGAGCGCCTTCGAGATCGTCAACCACACGCTGAGCATGGCGCTCACCGCCGGCATGGCGGGCATGGCACTGTGGCTGTGGTCGCGCGGCGTGGTCGGTGTGGGCACGGTGGCCGCGGCCACCGCGATGGCGCTGCGGCTGCAGGGCATGTCGCACTGGATCATGTGGGAGATGACCAGCCTGTTCGAGAACATCGGCACGGTGCAGGACGGCATGAAGACGCTGTCGCGCCCGCGCACCGTGGTCGACGCGCCGGCCGCGCCGGCCCTGGTGGTGCCGCGCGGCGAGGTGCGCTTCGAGCATGCGAGCTTCCGCTACGGCGAAGGCCGCCCGAACGTGATCGACGACATGACGCTGACGGTGCGCCCCGGCGAGAAGATCGGCCTGGTGGGCCGCTCGGGCGCGGGCAAGTCGACGCTGGTGAACCTGCTGCTGCGCTTCCATGACCTGGACGGCGGCCGCATCCTGATCGACGGGCAGGACATCGCGCAGGTCACGCAGGATTCGCTGCGCAAGCACATCGGCATGGTCACGCAGGACACTTCGCTGCTGCACCGCTCGGTGGCCGACAACATCGCCTACGGCCGCCCCGATGCGCCGCACGACGAGATCCGCGAAGCCGCCGAACGCGCCGAGGCGCAGGCCTTCATCGATTCGCTGGGCGACGCCAAGGGCCGCAGCGGCTACGAGGCGCATGTGGGCGAGCGCGGCGTCAAGCTCTCGGGCGGCCAGCGCCAGCGCATCGCGATCGCACGCGTGATGCTCAAGGACGCGCCGATCCTGCTGCTCGACGAAGCCACCAGCGCGCTCGACTCCGAGGTCGAGGCCGCGATCCAGGCCAGCCTGTACCGCTTGATGGAGGGCAAGACCGTGATCGCGATCGCGCACCGGCTCTCGACCATCGCCGCCATGGACCGGCTGATCGTGCTCGACGAAGGCAAGGTGGTCGAAGAAGGCGACCACGCCACCCTGCTGGCCCAGGGCGGGCTCTATGCCCGCCTCTGGGCGCACCAGAGCGGCGGTTTCCTGGGCGAGCAGTGATCAGGTCCTGAAGCGCTCGCCGGCGCGCGTCAGCTCGCGCGCGCGGTGAGCCACTGCGAGGACTTCAGCGCCGCCGCGACCACGCGCACCTCGCCGATGTTGCCGAAGAAGCCGTCGGCGCGGCCGCCGTCCCACGAGCCGCCGCCGACCACCCAGGGCGAGCTGGCCGACAGCGTCGACAGCCCCTGCACGTTGCCGGCGTTGCGCAGCACCGGTGCGCCTTCGACGTACATCGTGGTGTTGTGCGTGGCCGGGTCGTTGACGATCGCGATGTGCACCCAGCCGCCCGCGATGATCTCGCCCGACCAGTTGGTGCGGCCGGTGCGCGAACCCTGCGTGGGCACCACCTCCCACTGCACCTCGCGCAGGCTGGAAATGGCGAACAGCATCGGCGGCGATTCCGCGTCGCCGCCGTTCCAGCCCGGCAGCTGGCCGCGGATGCCGTCGCGCGTCATGATGTTCATCCAGGCCTGCTTGCCGCTGGTCCAGCTCGGGTCGATCTTGATGAAGGCCTCGACCGTGTAGCCGTTCTCGAGCGTCTGCGCATTGATCGGCGCGGCCGCATCGGTGAGGAAGTAGCTCAGGCGCGGCACGTTCTTGTCGGTGTTGAGGAAGCGCACCGAGCCCGGCGCGGCCGACAGGAAATGGCGGTCGTCGCTCCACACGATGTCGCCGGCCTGGGCGCTCTGGATACCACCCTGGTTGAGCGCATCGCGGTGCAGCGGATTGGCGCCGGTCACGTCGGCGATCACCGCGCCCACCGGCACCGCCTGGTTCGCCGTGCCGCCGAAGAAGCGCCAGTGGGCCAGCGTGTTCGCGACCTTGGGATAGTCGTCGGCATTGGCGGCCGGACGCGGCGTCGCGACCTCGGGCTCGACGTAGTTCTTGAGCAGCATGGCCTTGGCCTGGGCCACCAGCGAGCTGGCGATGGTCGCTTCGCCGACGCCGAAGGACTTGTTGAAGCCGCCGAAGCGCTGGCTGAAGTCCATGTCGATGCTGAACTCCTCGTTGGGCGTGGTCAGCACTGCCTGGTCGAAGGCGGTCAGCGTCGCGGCCGGCTTCTGCGGCACCCAGGGCGAGAAGGACAGCACCTTGATCTTCTTGTTCGTCAGGTCGAACTCGTAGAGCCGCATCAGCCCGTTGCCGCCCTGGTAGGCCATCTGGTAGTCCACCACCATCTCCTCGACCGCATGGCCGTAGTCGTTGGTCTTCGTGAGGTGGGCCGCGCCGTGGTGGTGGCCGTTGAGCGTCATGAAGATCTGGTCGTTGTCGCGGATCAGCTTTTCCCAGAGCATCAGGCCGTAGCCGGTTTCCAGCGGGCTCACGCCGTCGGCGGCGATGTTGAGCAGTTGGTGGTTGGCCAGGATCACCGGCAGCGTCGGGTTGGCCGCGATCACCTGGCGCGCCCAGACGATGCCCGCATCGGAGATGCGCCACGACAGCGAGAGCACCATGAACTTCTGGCCCTGCGCCTCGAACACGTGGTACTCGTGGAAGCCGCTCGGGTCGCGTCCGCGGAAGGTCGACTGTGCCGCGGCGCGCGTCTTGCCGAACCATTGCAGGTAGGGCTCGTTGGCCAAGTTGCGGTTGGCCTCGGTCCCGTCGACGGGATCGACGCCGAAGTCGATGTCCCGCAGCACGTCGTGGTTGCCGGCCAGCACGCTGTAGGGCTGCTTGGCGGCCTCGAGCAGCTTCATCGCGGCGTCCGCCACCTTCCACTGGTCGGGCTTGCCGACCTGGTCGACCACGTCGCCCAGGTGGATGGTGAAGGGGATGTTCAGCGCCTTGGCGTTGGCCACGATCCAGCCCGTCTGGGCCGAGAAGGGCTCGTTGCCGAAGCGGGTCATGTACTCGCTGCCTTCGGCCGAGGTCGCATAGCGGGCGTAGAACTGCGTGTCGGGCATCACGGCGAGCGCGAAGCTGGAGATCGGCGCGGGCGCCGGTGCCGGGCCGGGGGCCGGCGCGGGTGCGGGCGCCGGCGCGGGGGGCGCGGGCGTGGCCGCGGCATCGTTGTTGCCGCCACCGCAGGCGGCCAGCAGGGAGCTGCCGGTCACGGCCAGCAGGCCGGCACCGAGCTTGAGGATCTGTCGACGCGCCGGACCTTCGCCGACGGACCGCGCAGCCTCGGAGGGCGCGTCGGACGAGGCCGAGGAAAGATCGTGCGAATCGTTGAACTGGGACATGGCAGGAAACAGGAGCGGAGGGGCTGCCGAGCGTAGGCACGCGCGGTGTCACGTCGGTTACGCGTGCGTGACGCTTGCGTTGCGGGCCGGCACCGCGACCCACCGGGCGCGCGCCACGGGCCGCGCGCAACCTGAGCGGAGACTGACTTGCGGCGTCGATCACTGGCGCGCCCGGCGGCAATCGCATCGGCCGCCCGGCGCCACATCGGGCTGCACAGGACGGGGGCGCGGCGAAGCGTCGGCATGCCCCGCACGAAGCTCGGTGCGTCCTACAGCACACGCCGCCAGCCGCCGACAGGAAAAAAACGCCCCGGTGCGAGGCTGTCGGTGTTGTCAACAAAGAGGAGCCCTCGCGTGAATTCCATCATCTACATCGTCGGTCTGGTCGTGGTCGTGGTTGCTGTGCTGTCGTTCTTCGGCCTGCGCTGAACCCGGCAAACCAAAGCGCCGGCCGCAAGGCCGGCCATCCGAAGGGGCCGTTCGCGGCCCCTTCGCGTTGGTGCGCACGGCATAATTTCCGGCACCCTGCCGGCCCCTTGCGCCGGTGCCGAAGAAGAACCGAGAAACGCCGTTGAACATCGCATCGCGCCCGACCGCCGCCACGCCGCCGCCGAATGCGCTGATCACCGAAGCCGTCCAGCTGATCGAAGAGGCCGGCCCGCTCGACGATGCGGCCGCCATGCGCGAAGCCATGGCCCGGCGGACGGACCTGCCCGGCCGGATCGCGCTGCGCGCGCAGCTGCTGGGCCAGCGTCTCGGCCTCCAACACGAACTCGCACGCGCCCGCCAATGGGCGCCCTGGATCGGCCTGGGCCTGGTGCTGGCCATCGTGCTCGCGGGCCTGGGCCTGGCGGGCAGCGTGGTCGGCGGCGCCGAGCGGCGCATCAACATCATGGCGGCGCTGGTCAGCCTGCTGGGCCTGCACCTGCTCACCCTGCTGGCCTGGCTGCTCGGCCTGCTGCTGCCCCTGCGGGCGCCTCGCCTGTCCTTCGGCTGGCTCTGGATGACGCTCACGGCGCGCGTCGCGGGCGGGCGCCAGGGCCAGGCCCCGGTGCTGCTGCGCGCCGCCACCCGGCTGCTGGCGCGCGCCCGCCTGCTGCCCTGGGCGCTGGGGCTGGTGAGCCATGGCATCTGGACGCTGTCCTTCCTGGTCGTGCTGGCCGCCCTGCTCTTCGCGCTGGCCTTCCACCGCTACACGCTGAACTGGGAGACCACCATCCTCGACCCGCAGTTCTTCCTGCAGGCGGTGCAATGGCTGGGCCGCCTGCCCGCGGTCTTCGGCTTCGCCACCCCCGACGCCGACGTGGTGCTGGCACCGGGCGGCATGGCCGATGCGGCCGGCCAGCGCAGCTGGGCCCTGTGGCTCACCGGCTGCATCGTGGTCTACGGGCTGCTGCCGCGCGTGCTGCTCCTGCTGCTGAGCGTCGCGATGTGGCAGTGGCGCCGGCGCGGCCTGCAACCCGCGCTCGATACGCCCTGCCACCGCCGGCTGGCCGCGCGCTTCGAGGCGCTGGCGCCGCGCGCCATCGTCGATGCCGACCCCGGCGCCGAACACCCGGCAGCTCCCGCGCGCCCGCTCGACACCGGCGACGCGCTGCTCGCCGTCGGCTTCGAACTGCCGCCCGACGTGGCCTGGCCACCGGCCGGCCTGCCCGCCGATGCGCGGGCGCTGCGCATCGACGGCAGCGCCGAGGCCCGGCGCACCCTGCTCGACACCGCCGCGCAGCTGCGGCCGCGCACCCTGCTGCTGGCCTGTCGCGCGGCCGCCAGCCCCGACCGCGGCACCGAACGCCTGCTGCGCGAGCTGCTCGCCCACTGCGGCGACTGCGGTCTCTGGCTGCTGGCCGAGGACGGCGGCGCTGCGCTGCCCGAGACCGGTGTGCAGCGCTGGCGCGACTGGCTGCGGGACTGCAGCCTCGAGCGCATCGCCGTCCATGCGCGGCTCGGCGATGCGCTGGCGGGAGGATGAGCATGCAAGACCCCGCCATCCGCATCGCCGTGGTCGGCCACACCAACGCCGGCAAGACCTCGCTGCTGCGCACGCTGACCCGGCGCGTCGACTTCGGCGAGGTGTCGGCGCGGTCCGGCACCACGCGCCATGTGGAGCGCATCGAACTCAAGGTGCGCGAGCGCGCGGCCGTGCAGTTCTTCGACACGCCCGGGCTGGAAGACGCGGTGAGCCTGCGCGAGCACATCGCGCAACTCGGCGACGCACCCATGCCGCCCGAGCGCATCCGCCGTTTTCTCGAGGGCCCCGAGACGCACGGCAGCTTCGAGCAGGAGGCCAAGGTGCTGCGCACGCTGCTCGAGGTCGATGCCGCCTTCCTCGTGATCGACGCGCGCGAACCGGTGCTGCCCAAGTACCGCGACGAGATCGAGCTGCTGCGCTCCTGCGCGCGGCCGGTGCTGCCGGTGCTCAACTTCGTGCGCGACGCCGCCGCGCGCGAAGACGAATGGCGTCAGCTGCTCGCGGCCTACGGCATGCATGCGGTGGTGCGCTTCGATGCGGCCGCCCCCTTCGTCGGTGCCGAGCACGACCTCTACCAGGACCTGGTCACGCTGCTGCGCGAACGCCGCGCGCAGCTGCAGGAGGTGATCGCCTCGCTCGACGCCGAGTTCGCCCAGCGCCGCGTCGACGCCGCCGCGCGCATCGCCGAACTGCTGGTCGACGTGGCCGCCACGCGCCGCACGTTGCCCGCGGCCGAGTTCGAGGACGCGGCGCGCCGCGCACCGCAGGTCGCGGCCCTGCAGCAGGCGGTGTCGGCCAAGGCGCAGCGCTGCACCTCCGACCTGCTGGCGCTCTACGGCTTCCGCGAAGGCGATGCGGCCGAGGCCGCGCTGCCGCTGCTCGAAGGCCGCTGGTCGATGGATTTCTTCAGCCCCGAGGCGCTCAAGGACGCGAGCCTGCGCCTGGGCAAGGGGGCGGCGGTCGGCGTGGCCGTGGGCGTGGTGGCCGACCTCGCGCTGGCCGGCCTCTCCCTCGGTGCGGGCGCTGCGCTGGGCGGCGCCATCGGCGGCGCGGTCTCCCAGGGCTGGGGCCCGCTGGGCCGCAAGCTCGCCAACAAGCTGCGCGACCTGCACGAGCTCACGGTGGAAGACAAGGTGCTGTTCGCGCTGGCCGCCTGGCAGCTGCAGCTCACGCAGGCATTGGAGCGGCGCGGCCATGCGGCCACGCAGCGCATCGACACCGAGGCAGCGAAGGACGGTGATGCGCCCACGCGCGCGGCGGCCGATGCGGTGCGTGCGGTGCAGCCGGCACGCAACCATCCGGAATGGGAAGCGCGCGGCGGCGTGGTGCACCACTTCCGCCGCGCCTCGCCGCAGCGCGAAGCGCTGGTGGGCACGCTCGCGCAGGCCCTGCAGCGCGCCTTCGCGGCCCGCTGAAGCCGCTCAGGCCGCGCGCCGGTCGCCCACCGCGAAGCGCGCCGCCTCGGCCTTGATCAGGTCCGCGATGCGCTCGGTGAGCATCAGGGTCGGCATGTTGGTGTTGGCGCGCGGGATCGACGGCATGATCGACGAGTCGCACACCCGCAGCCCCTCCACACCGTGCACCCGGCCCGCGCCGTCGGTCACGGCCATCGGGTCGTCGGCCGCGCCCATCTTGCAGGTGCCCGAGGCATGCCACACGCCGGCCACGCCGTTGCCGACGAACTCGGTGAGCTTGGCGTCGTCGGCCAGCAGGTCGTCGATGCGCACACCCAGCGTGATCAGCCCGTGCACGATCGCGCTGCGCAGCGGCCCGGCCCAGTCGAGCACGAAGGACAGCGTCGCCATCTGGAACGCGTTCCAGGCACCGGGTGCCGAGACCCGGCGCACGCGCTCCGAGTAGCTGGTGGGAAACACCGTGCCGCGCACGCCGTCGAGGTTCGCGTCGGCCAGCGCCTTGGCCGCGACCGTGAAGCCCTCCTTGAGCCGCGCCAGGTCGCGCGGGTCGGACAGCAGCCTGAAGTCCACCGCCGGCTCCTCGTTCGGATCGGCCGAGCGCAGCTTGACGGTGCCGCGCGAGTAGGACTTGTTGACCCACACCAGCATCGTGCCCATGCGCTGCCCGATCGCATGCCAGGCGGTGCGGCCGATGATGGCCACGTGCATGTCGCCCGCGGGTGCGTCGGGGATGCTCTTGGAGGTGTAGCGCAGCAACGCCTGGTCGTGGTGCTCGGCCAGGTCCTTCATGCGCGAGGCGGGCGGCAGGTAGGTCGAGACGGCCGTCAGCGGGTGCTCCATGAGGTTGGCGCCCACGCCGGGCCGGTCGGCCTTCACCGTGATGCCCAGCGCCTCGAGGTCGGCCGCCGGGCCGATGCCGCTGCGCAGCAGCAGCGCGGCCGAATGGATGCCGCCCATGCAGACGATGGTCTGCGCCGCATGCAGCGGCTGGCCGCCGGCCTCGGCGCCGATCACGCGGCCGCCGTCGAACAGCAGGCGCTGCACCTGCGTGTCGGTGAGGATGCGCAGGTTCTGGCGCGCGCGCACCTCGGGCGTCAGGTAGACGATCGAGGCGGGCACGCGCTGGCCCTCGTCGCTGGTGGCGATCGCGGCCGGGAACACGCCGTCCTTCCATTCGCCGTTCTGGTCCGGGTACTGCGGATGGCCACGCAGCCTGAGCGAGCGGCACACCGCCTGCACGAAGGGCGACACGCGGCCCGGCGCGAGCCGGCGCACCGGGACCGGCCCGGTCTGGCCGTGGTACTTGTCGTCGAAGTCGCAGTCGCGCTCCAGCTTGCGGAAGTACTGCAGCGCGACCGCGCCGCTCCAGCCTTCGGCGCCCAGCCGCGCCCATTCGTCGTAGTCGTCGGGCGCGCCGCGGTTGGCCACCATCGCATTGATGGCCGAGCCGCCGCCCAGCACGCGCGCCTGCTCGTAGCCGCGCGGCGTGCGCTGGGGCTGGCGCGTGGGCGCGCCGCTCACCGTGGCGACCAGCGCGGTCCAGAGGTTCTGCTTGTCGAGGTAGGCCAGGCCGGGGTAGCGGCTGCGGATGCTGTCGCTCATGGCGTCAGGCCGCAGGTCGCGGCCGGCCTCCACCAGCAGCACCTGCTTGTCCGCGCTCTCCGACAGCCGCGCCGCGAGCGCGCAGCCCGCGGTGCCGCCGCCCAGGATCAGGTAGTCGATCTTCTGGGCCATCACTGCTTGCCGCCCCAGCGCTGCGGGTAGCCCGGCATCTTTTCGCACCCGCACATCGAGTAGTGCAGCGGCGGCAGCTTCTCGTTGACGTACAGCGGCAGCTCCTTGGCGGTGATGCTCGGCTGCGGCAGCACCCAGGTCGGGCCCGGCAGCGGTTCGCCCTTGAGGGTCTTGAGCGCGGCGATCACCGCGGTGCGCCACTGGTAGGCCGGGTAGGTCGGCGCGATGCCCTTGAAGCCGTTCTTCTTCCAGGCCTGCAGGTAATCCTGCTGGTCTTCGCCGGTGATGACCGGATACGGCTGGCCCGCGTCCTCGAAGGCCTCGGCCACGGCCACCGACACGGCACCGAGGTCGACCCACACCGCGTCGATCTTGCCGCTGCGGCTCAGGTAGTCGGCCACCGTGGCCTTGGTCTTGGCGCGGTCGCCGCCCACGAACTCGTTGCCCACCACCTTGAGGCCGGCGTCGTCGAACACCTTCCTGGCCGCGGCCCAGCGGGTCTCGAACAGGTCCACGCCCGGCGCGGTGCGCAGCACCAGCACCTTGCCGCCCTTGGGCGCATTGGCCGCGATGAAGTCGGCGCCGACCTTGCCCCAGGCATAGCCGCCGACCGAGCGCACGGCCGTGACCGGGCACAGGCTGTTGACCGAGCGGTCGAAGGTCACGACCGGCAGCTTCTTGCAGGCCTCCTCCACCGCCGGCGTGAGCGCGGCCGAGGTGTTGGGCGAGACGATCAGCGCATCGCACTTGCCGCTGTTCACCAGCGAGCGGATGTCGGAGATCTGCTTCTCGTCCTTGCCCTGCGCGTCGGCGTATTCGAAGCCCTTGATGTCGGCCTTGTTGAGCTCGACCTCGGCCTGCATGGTGTTCCAGCCGACCACGCGCCAGGGGTTGCTCACGCTGGCGTTCGAGAAGCACAGCGTGTAGGGGCCCTTCTTCTTGTACTTGGCGGTATCGATGTTCTTGCCGCCGATGTGCTGCAGCCAGGGCTGGTCGGCCGGGCCTTCGGGCTTGGCGGCCATGAGCTGGGCCTGGGCCTGCATTTCCTGGTCGACGTTGACGTTGGCGACCTGCGCGAAGGCGCCCGCAGGGGCGGCGAGCGCGAGCACCAGGGCGCCGCAGCGCAGCGCCGGCTGCCGGAGGGAAGGGGTGAAATTCATGAGCTTGTCTCCTGTGGATCTGTGGTGGGAACGGGATGGAAAAAGTGGCGTCGTGTTCACTGCATGCGAGGCCTCCGTGCTAGCGGCGCTGGTGGCGCCAGGCCGTGAGGGCCGCGGCGCCGATCAGGATCAGGCCCTGCACGGCCACCCGCAACGGCTCGGAGAAGCCCAGCAGGTTGAGCACGGTGAACAGCGTGTAGAGCGTGAGCGCGCCGATGCAGGCGCCCGGGATCGAGCCGCGCCCGCCCAGCAGCACCACGCCGCCGATCACGGCCGCGGCGATGGCCTGCAGGTCGTAGCCCGTGCCGACATCGACCGACACGCCCGAGAAACCGCCCAGCAAGATGCCCGCCGTGACGGCCGACAGCGAAGACAGCACGAAGGCCGCCACCCGCACCCGCCGCACCGGCGCGCCCGCGAGCTCGGCCGCCACCGGGTTGTCGCCGATCATGAGCACCAGCCGGCCGAAGTTGGTGCGATGCATCAGCCAGTAGTACAGCGCGACGAAGCCCACCAGCACGATCACCGCGATGGGCAGCGTGCCGGTGATGGGCACATCGCGCAGCACGCCGCGGCCCAGGTAGCGCAGGTTCTGCGGCAGGTAGCCCGAGGGCGCCCCGCCCGACCAGACCATGGCGAGGCCCTTGATCGACAGCAGCCCGCCCAGCGTCGCGATGATCGAGGGCACCTTGAGCTGGGTGACGATCAGGCCGTTGAGCAGGCCCACCGCCAGGCCCATGCCGTAGACCGCCGCGACCGCGGTCCAGGTCATCGAGGCATCGCCGTTGGTGATCAGCGCGCAGCCGATCACCACCAGCGTGATCAGCGCGCCCGAGGACAGGTCGAAGCCGCCGGCGATCAGCACGAAGGACGCGCCGCAGGTCAGGATCACCAGCGGTGCCGCGCGCTGCAGGAAGCTCATGAAGCCCGGCGCCGTCTGGTAGAGCGGGCTCATGCACACCATCGTCGCCAACAGCACCAGCAGCAGCACCAGCGCCGGATTTACTTTGCGGAGCTGCTTCATGCCACATGCCCCTTGTTGCGGAAGGTGTAGACCCCGACTGCCATGACCACGATCAGCCCGCGCAGCACCTGGCTCAGGAAGGCGTCGATCTGCAGCATGTTGAACACCGCGTCGATGGTGGCGAACACGAACACGCCCGCCATGGTGCCGGCGATGCTGCCGCGCCCGCCGGCCAGCAGGGTGCCGCCGATGACCACGGCCGCGATCGAGTCCAGGTCGTAGCCGCCGTCGCGGCCGACCCAGGGCGTGCCTGCCCCCAGCCAGCTCGCGAGGTAGAGCCCGGCCAGGCCGGACATCAGGCCCGCCACCGCATGCGCGCCGATGGTCACGCGCGAGGTGCGGATGCCCGCGAGCCGCGCGCTGTCGGCGTTGCCGCCCACCGCGAACAGGTGTGCGCCCGCCACCGTGCGCGTGAGCGCCAGGGCCGCCGCCACCGCAACCGCCGCCAGCACCAGCACCGCGATCGGCACGCCGGCCACGCTGCCATAGGCCAGCGCCTGGTAGGCCTTGGGCACCTGGCCCTGCAGCGAAGTGAAGGCCACGGTGAGCACGCCCTGCAGCACCAGGCCCACGCCCAGCGTCGCGATCAGCGGGCTCACGCCCAGCCGCGCGACCAGCAGGCCGTTGACCACGCCGACCGCGGCGGCCACGCCGAGCACGCCCACCACCGCATAGCCGATGGCACCGGTGTCGCCCTGCATGAAGTACGACGCGAGCACCGCGCTCACGCTGATCAGGTTGGCCACCGACAGGTCGATCGAGCCGGCCAGGATCACGAAGTTCTGGCCGAGCGCCACCAGGCCCAGCGCGACCATGCGCTGCACCAGGCCCATCACGCCCGCCAGCGTGAGCTGCGCATGCTGGCCGGTCGCGATCGCGGTGCCGACGTAGACGCAGGCCGAGATCGCGACCAGCGTGATCGGGATCAGGTGGCGGCGCGCGAAATGCGGTTGCGCGCTCATGCCGGCACCTCTTCGGCGACGTCGTGCCGCACGGCTTGCGCGATCACGGCTTCTTCTGACGAACCGCGCGGCAGATGCGCCACGATGCGCCCCAGCGCCATCACGCAGATGCGATCGCACAGGCCGATGATCTCGGCCACGTCCGAGGACACCACCAGCACCGCGCCGCCCGCGTCGGCGTAGTCGCGCAGCAGCCGGTAGATGGTGGCCTTGGCGCCCACGTCGATGCCGCGCGTGGGTTCGCAGACAACCCACAGGCGCGGCTCGCGCGCCATCCAGCGGGCGACCATCACCTTCTGCTGGTTGCCGCCCGACAGCGCGCCCACCGGCATTTCGAAATCGGCGGCGCGCACCTCCACTTTATTGAGGAGCGCATCGATGCGGCTGCGCGAACGCTGTGCACTGGCCGCGCCCGCGAAAGGCCCGGCCAGCGCGCGCAGCGTGAGCGCCGCGTTGTCGCGCAGCGACTGCTGCAGGCCCAGGCCCTCGCGCTTGCGGTCGTCGGGCAGGTAGCCGATGCCGCGTTGCGCCGCCTCGCGCGGGCTGCGGGCCGCGCCCTTGCCGTCCCAGGCGCGCACCGTGCCGCGGGTGAAGCGGCGCTCGCCGTATAGCGCGCGCGCCAGCTCGACCTTGCCCGAGGCTTCCAGTCCCGCGACGCCCACGATCTCGCCGGCATGCAGGCGCAGGTCGATGCCGTGCAGCCGGTCGTTGCCGCCCTGCTCGACCGCCAGCACCTCGGCACCCGGCGGCTGCGCGGCCGCGGGCGGATAGAAGTCGCTGAGCTCGCGCCCCACCATCAGCCGCACGATGCGGTCGACCGTGGCCTCGGCGGCGGGCAGCGTGGCCATCAGCTGGCCGTCCTTGATGACCGAGATGTCGTCGGCCAGTGCCATCACCTCGGCCATGCGGTGCGAGATGTAGAGCATGGCCACGCCCGCGCGGCGCAGCTCGGCGATCAGGTCGAAGAGCTTCTGCGACTCGACATCGTCGAGCGCGGCCGTGGGTTCGTCGAGCACCAGGATGCGCGCATCCAGCGACACCGCCTTGGCGATCTCGACCATCTGCTGCTCGGCCACCGAGAGGCGGCCGCATTCGGTGCGCGGATCGATGCGGCAGCCGACACGGCGCAGGGCCGCCTCGGCGCCGGCGTTCATCGCCTGCGTGTCGATCACGCCCCAGCGCGCGGGCTCGTGGCCCAGGAAGATGTTCTGCGCCACCGTGCGGTGCGGCAGCAGCGCGAGCTCCTGGTGGATGATCGCGATGCCGGCACGGCGCGCCTCCGACGGGTGGCCGAAGCGCACGGCCTGGCCGTCGATCCGGATCTCTCCGCCATCGGGCGCATGGATGCCGCCCAGCACCTTCATCAGCGTGGACTTGCCCGCCCCGTTCTCGCCGCAGATCGCATGCACCTGGCCGGCGCGGCACTGCAGGCTCACCTCGCGCAGCACGGTGACGGCGCCGAAGACCTTGCGGATCGCGCGCATCTCCAGCCGCGGCGCGTTGTCGTGTGGAGCGCTCACCCCACGAAGACCAGCTTGGCGTTGGTCAGCTCGCGCGCGCCCAGCGCGCCGAGTTCGCGGCCGAAGCCCGAGCCCTTGACGCCGCCGAAGGA
>Ga0182008_10000576_pt1 | contig 27046 bp, 28 predicted proteins | sample Sormic07211129_1_FD_120482 | JGI IMG/M metagenome (GOLD analysis project Ga0182008, IMG submission 120482) | Rhizosphere microbial communities from Sorghum bicolor, Mead, Nebraska, USA - 072115-129_1 metaG | ecosystem: Host-associated > Plants > Roots > Rhizosphere | place: USA: Nebraska...
CTCCGCCGGCGGCTCCGCCAAGCAGGGCCGCGACCGGAAGTTCCAGGCCATCCTGCCGCTGCGCGGCAAGATCCTGAACGTCGAGAAGGCACGCTACGAGAAGCTGCTGACCAGCAACGAAATCCTGGTGATGATCACCGCCCTGGGCACCGGCATCGGCCGTGCCGGCGCGACCACCGCGGGCGGCGGCGCCGACGACTTCAACGTCGCCAAGCTGCGCTACCACCGCATCATCATCATGACCGACGCCGACGTCGACGGCGCCCACATCCGCACGCTGCTGCTGACCTTCTTCTACCGGCAGATGCCGGAGCTGGTCGAGCGCGGCCACATCTACATCGCGCAGCCGCCGCTGTACAAGGTCAAGGTCGGCAAGGAAGAGCAGTACCTCAAGGACGGCCCGGCCCTCGACGCCTTCCTGCTCAAGGTCGCCCTGAAGGACGCCAGCATCGAGACCGGCGGCGCCAACTCCACCACGCTGACCGGCGACACGCTGGCCGAACTGGCGCGCAAGCACCAGCTGGCGCAGGCCGTGATCGCCCGCCTGGGCGTGTTCATGGACGCGGCCGCGCTGCGCGCGATCGCCGACGGCGTGTCGCTCGACCTCGACACGCCCGTATCGGCCGAAGCCTCGGCCGTGCTGCTGCAGGCCAAGCTGCGCGAACTCAACGACAGCGGCGCGCCCGCCGAAGTCGCGAGCGAGTTCGACGTGCGCACCGACAAGCCGGTGCTGCGCATCAGCCGCCGCCACCACGGCAACATCAAGAGCAGCGTGATCACGCAGGACTTCGTGCACGGCGCCGACTACGCGGCCCTGGCCACGGCCGCCAACACCTTCCGCGACCTGCTGAGCGAAGGCGCGGTGGTCAAGCGCGGCGAAGGTGAGCGCGCCAAGGAAGAGAAGGTGGCCGACTTCCGCGTCGCGATGAAGTGGCTGATCGGCGAAGCCGAGCGCACCACCTCGCGCCAGCGCTACAAGGGCCTGGGCGAGATGAACCCCGAGCAGCTGTGGGAAACCACCATGGACCCCACCGTGCGCCGCCTGCTGCGCGTGCAGATCGACGACGCGATCGAAGCCGACCGCGTGTTCACCATGCTGATGGGCGACGAAGTGGAGCCGCGGCGGGAGTTCATCGAGCAGAACGCGTTGCGGGCGTCGAACATCGACGTGTAGGCGCGGCCATGGCCGCGGTCGAATCGCTCCAAGGCGGTTCGATGCGCTGCTAGAACAGCCCGCGCTGCGCCGTAGTCAGCGCCCCAAAGCTGTCCCCCAACGGATGAAGAATCGCATCCGCGATGGGCTGGAGCTGCTTGACCATGTAGTGCCCGTAGTCGATGCGTGATCGGCGCGCCTCCAGCGGCTCGGGGCCGGCTTGCGTCATCACGTACTGGATCCAGCCGCCGTTCTGGTACTGCTGGGGCCGGTTGACCCGCGCGTTGTGCGCGTCGGCGATGCGCGCCGCGCGCACCTGGGGCGGAACGTTGACCTGGTAGGCGTCGAGCCGGTGGCGCAGGCGCTTCCGGTAGACGAGCAGCGCGTCCATTCGGCCGTCCAGCATCGACCGCGCGTAGTCGGCCACGAAGGCCCGGTAGGGCTCGCCATGGAAGATGCGCGAGAGCAGGCCCTCCTGGAATTGCCGGGCCAGCGGCGTCCAGTCGGTGCGGGCCATCTCGAGCCCGCGGTAGACCATCTCTTCGCGATGCTGGGCATCGACGCTCAGGCCGGCATAGCGCTTCTTGCTGCCCACGTCCGAACCGCGGATGGTGGGCATGAAGAACTTGGCGTAGTGCGTGTCGAACTCGATCTCGAGGTGGTTCTCCAACCCTTGTGCCTCGCGCAGCCTGTGCGTCCACCAGGCGTTGATGTCCCGGACCAGGGCGGCCGCGACGGCGTGCGCCTCCTCGTTCGTGTGCGCGCGCTTGAGCCAGATGAAGATGGAGTCCGTGTCGCCGTAGATGGCCTCGTAGCCGCGCTGCTCCACGAAGTCACGGGTGAGCTTCATCATCTCGTGGCCGCGCAGCGTGACGGCGGAGACCAGCTTCGGATTGAAGAAGCGGCATTCCGATGCACCCAGCACGCCGGCAAAGGAATTCATGAGCAGCTTCAGCGCCTGCGACAGCGGCTCGTTCGCGGCCCGCTTGGCTTCATCGCGGGCGCGCGACAGCGTCGTCACGATGTCCGGCAGGCAGTGCCGGGTGCGCGAGAAGGCGGTGCCCTCCGGGCCCTGCACGATCGCTGCAGGGTCGTCGAGCGCCGCGCCTTCGATCAGGCCCACGGGGTCGACCAGGAAGGTGCGGATGATGGAGGGGTAGAGGCTCTTGTAGTCCAGCACCACGACCGAGTCGTAGAAGCCCGGCCTCGAGTCCATGACGTAGCCGCCGGGGTAGGCCTTGGCCGCGATGTCGCCCACGTTGGGCGCCACGTAGCCCAGCCGGTGCATGCGCGGCAGGTAGTGGTGGCTGAAGGCCGCGATGGAGCCGCCGAAGTGGTCCGCCTGCAGGCCCGTCGTCTGCGCGCGCTCGAGCACGAAGCGCAGCAGCCTGGCCTTGTCGAAGATGCGCAGCACCAGCTGGCAGTCGCGGATGTTGTAGCTGGCGAGCGCGGGCTTGTCCTCCTGGTAGCGCCGCTCGATCTCGGCCATCTTGTCGTAGGCATCGCCGATCTCCTTGCCTTCGCCCAGCAGCACCTGCGAGACGGTCTCCAGGCTGAAGGACGGAAAGCTCCACATCGCGGCCTTCAGCGCGTCGATGCCGTCGATGACCACGCGCCCCGGCATGGGTGCGAACAGGTAGCCCTGCCGGCCTGGGTGGGTGCGCCACGCGATGGGCAGGCGCTCGCGGCCCATGAGCAGCGGCACGCCGCAGGCATCGGCGGTCTTCTGCAGCACGCGCAGGTCGAACTGCACCACGTTCCAGCCGACGAGCACATCCGGGTCGTGGTCCACGAACCAGGCATTCAATCGCTCGATCATTTCCCTGCGGCTGGCGCAGTAGACGAGGCGGAAGTCCGGCGGTGCCGTCGCATGGTCCGGCGCCTCGCCGAGCATGAAGACGATGCGGTCGTCCGCGCCGTCGAGCGCGATGGAGTACAGCGCCTCCGTGGCGCTGGTCTCGATGTCCAGCGACACCACCTTCACCGTCGGCCGGTAGTCGGGCGCGGGTCGTAGACGGCCGTTGAAGAGGGTGGAACCGTCCTGCTGCCCGCCCTCGACCCGCACGCCGGCAAAGATGAAGCGCTCCATCAGGTAGCGGTCGTGCGGCCGGACGTCGGCTTCGTGCAGCGGGATCTGCTGCGCCTGGAGCGCCCGGGCCAGCTTGCCGAGTTGGCGGAACTGCCGTGCGTAGACACCGAGCACCGGCTCCTGGCCGAAGGTCTTCAGTGCGAGTTCGCGCAGTTCCAGCCCCGGCAGGGACGGCAGCAGGGCTTCGACGGCGGGCCGGTGGCGGGCCTGGACGAAAGCGACCGAGGTCCGCGCCGTCAGGACGACCTTGCGCGGCCCGTCGTCCGTGGCCAGCCAGTAGTCGATCTGGGTTCCCTCGGGCGCATCCCGCCAGTGACGGGTGAGGATGAAGCCCTGGAAGTCATGGGACGCCACGGGAGTCTAGTATTCGGATCGAGCAGGAACGTGAGGGGCTGGCGTCCATTTTCGCTGACGAACACGATCGATCCGGCTTTCCCGCGTCCCGACGCAGATTTCGTCCACCTCTTCGAAAGCCTCTCCCATGCAGGAACTCTCCGCCCTCGCCGGCGTGCTCGCCGCCCTCACGGTCGGTGTGATCAGCCCCGGCCCCAGCTTCGTGATGGTCGCGCGCACGGCCGTCTCGGCGTCGCGCGCCAACGGCCTGGCGGCCGCGCTGGGCATGGGCGCCGGGGGCGTGGTCTTCGCGCTGGCGGCGCTGCTGGGGCTGCAGGCCGTGCTGCTGGCGGTGCCTTCGCTGTACCTGGCGCTCAAGATCGCGGGCGGCGTCTATCTGGCCTACCTGGGCGTGCGGATCTGGGCCTCTGCCAGGCAGCCGCTCGTGGTGCCGGGCGAGGCCGCCGGCAAGAGCGCCCCGTGGTCGAAGTCGCTCGCGCTGGGCTTCATCACGCAGGTGAGCAACCCCAAGACCGCGATCGTCTACGCCAGCGTCTTCGCGGCCTTCCTGCCGGCCGCGCCGTCGTGGGGCTTCGACATCGCGCTCGTGGCCGTGGTGTTCGCGATCGAGGCGGGCTGGTACGCGACCGTGGCCCTGGCGCTGTCGTCCGAGCGGCCGCGCCGCGCCTACCTGCGCTTCAAGGCCGCGATCGACCGCATGGCCGGCGGCGTGATGATGCTGCTGGGATTGAAACTGGTGCTGTCCAGCCACCGGGCCTGAGCGAGACGCTGACGTCAGCGCGGAAAGGCCACGCCTGAGAGGAGCGCGCACAGCGCCAGCAGCGCATCCTGCAACGGCACGTCGTGCGCGGCCGCCAGCGCTTCCTTCTGTTGTGCGTGATAGAAGTAGCGCCCCGTCACCTGCGTCGCAGGATCGACACCTGCCGCGAGCCAGGCCTGCGTGCGATGCGCCTGGTCCAGGTCGTCGGTGGCGCCCGGGCCGCCCATGCGCGTGGCGACCCAGCCGGGCTCGAGCGCATTGGCCTGCACCTCGGGCCAGCGGCGCGCGACCGCGAAGGCCAGCAGCACGTCATGGAACTTGGTCTCGGCACAGGCCTGTGCACCATTCCATTCGCGCCGCTCCCAGAGCGCATCGTCGAGGGTTCCCTCTGCCTTGCGATGCAGCAGTGAGCTCAGGTAGACCAGCCGCTTCGGGCGACTGATCAGGCTGGTCAGCACATAGGGCGCGAGCGTGTTGACCGCGAACAGCTCGGGCAGGCCATCGCTCGTGAGGCGCCGCCGGCTTTCGCGATAACCCAGCGCGGCGTTGTGGATGACGGCGTCGGCCACCGGCAGGCGGTTGGCCTGCTCGGCGACCGCGCGCATCTGCGCCAGCGTCGACAGGTCGCCCACCAGCACGGCCTCGGCCTGCGGCAATGCGCGCCGTGCGTCGTCGGCCCGTGCAGCGTTGCGTGCATGCAGGAGGACGTGGTGGCCTTGCTCGACCAGCAGGCGGGCGGCCATCAGGCACAGGCCGTCGGTGGAACCGGTGATGAGGATGCGTGACATGCGTCTTTCCTTTGCTTGAAGAACCGATCAGGCGGCGCTGCGCTCGATCAGGCCGCGCAGCACCGTGTCCAGGCCGGTCTCGCCGATGCGGCGCTCCGTGCCTGTTTCTTCGAACGCGATCCAGCCTTCGTTGAAGCCGTCGAGCATCTGCATCCGCGGCAGGGGATGGTGCATGCCCTGCGAACGGAACAGCGCCTCCCAGCTGTCGCGCGGCACCGGCTGTGCCTGCACCGCATGGCCCAGCAAGCGGGCGAAGGCCTCGGCGATGTCGTGCGGCGACACGGGCTGCGGCCCCTGGAGTTCGATGACGCGACGGCCGGTCCACGCCGTGGCCATCAGTTCGGCGCACACGCGGCCCACGTCGGCCGTGGCCACCATCGGGATGGCCCGCGCCAGCGGCTGCAGGAAGCTGGGGACCACGCCCTGGTCGCGCGCCGAGGCCACGTCCCATTGCGCGTTCTCCATGAACCAGGCCGCGCGCACGAAAGCGGTCGGCATCGGAAGCTCGCCCAGCACCTGTTCCATGTGCGAGAGCTGGCTCAGCAGGTTGGCGCGAGGCTGGTGCGCTCCGACGGTGGACAGGCACACCACGCGCGCAGGCCGTGCAGCCGCCAGCGCCGCATGCAGCGCGGCCACGATGGCGCGCGACTCGGCCAGGTCCGGTGAGGGATCGAAGTTGGGCGGCAGCAGCACGAACACCGCCTCGGTGCCTGCAAAGGCCTGCGTCAACGCCTGCGCATCGCCCGCGTCCGCAGTCGCCACTTCGCAACCTTGCTGCACCCAGGCCTGGGCCTTCGCGGGATCGCGCACCACGGCGCGCACGTCCTGGCCCGCGGCCAGCAGCCGGCGCGCGACCACGCCGCCCACCTGGCCGGTGATTCCTGTGATGGCATGCATCTCGAATTCCTTCTCTTTGAATGACGAATGGACAGAATTCTGGGCGGCGGCATGCCAGCTGTCGATGGCATGAATGGCACTTTAGAATTGATTCCTTGTCATCAATGCAGGAGGTGGTCCATGGCCTTTGACGAACGCACGCTCAACGGCATGGGCGTGCTGGCCGCGGTGGTGCGCAACGGCAGCTTCGCGGCGGCGGCCGGCGCGCTGGACATGACACCCTCCGGCGTGAGCCGCGCCATCGTGCGGCTCGAAGGGCGCCTGGGCGTGCGCTTGTTCGACCGCACCACGCGTTCGGTGGCGCTCACCGACGAAGGGCGGCGCTTCCACGAACAGATCGCGCCGCTGCTGGCCGGCCTGGAGGATGCGGCCACCGAAGCGGCCCAAGGGCAGGCCGCGGTGCGCGGCCGGCTGCGGGTCAATGTGCACCCCTTCTTCTCGCGCCTGATCCTCGGTCCGCGGCTGGGCAGCTTCATGCGCCAGCACCCCGAGCTGCGGCTGGAGCTGATCACGCGCGAGGCGATGGGCGACATGATCGCCGAGGGCTTCGATCTCGCGATCCGTTTCGGCGAACCGCGCAACTCCAGCCTGGTGGCGCGCAAGCTGCTCGACACGCGCATCCTGACCGTGGCCTCGCCGGCCTACATCAAGCGCCAGGGCCGGCCCGCCGTGCCGGCCGATCTCGAGGGCCCGCAACACAGCTGCATCCAGTTCCTCGACCCCGAGACCGGCAAGCGCTTTCCCTGGGAGTTCCATCGCGGGCGCAAGCGGCTCGAGCTGCCCATCGACGGCGCGCTGCTGGTCAACGACGTGGGCACGATGCACGGCGCCTGCCTGGCCGGCTACGGCATCGCGCAGGTGATGGAACTGGGGGCGGAGACGCTGCTGGCCGAGGGCCGGCTGGTCAACGTGCTGCCCGACTGGGCCGACGAGCGCTTTCCGCTCTACGCGCTGTACCCGTCGCGCAGCCACGTGCCGGCCAAGACGCGCGCCTTCCTGGATTTCGTGGTCTCGGTGGCCAGGCTGGGCCACGCGGCGCAGGCGCCGGAACCCGCCGCGCGCGCTCGGCGTGGCCCACGCGCTGCCTGACTGCTTCGCCCGTTCCGGCGCGAACTGATGCTGTTCCCGCCGGCCGCCGAAGCGCACAGTGCAGGCATCGCGCTCACGCGCTTCGACGAAGCCCCATGTCCAACTTCCTCCGCTCCCTGCGTGCCGTGCTCTGGGGCCTGATCGGCCTGGGCGGGCGTCGCGCGGCCGCCGACGCGCGCGTCGACCGGGCCGGCGCGCTGCCGATGATCGCCATCGCGCTGACCCTGGTGCTGCTGCTCGTGCTCGGCCTGATCGCGCTCGCGCGCTTCGCGGCGGGCAGCTGATCTTTTCCCTCGACGCGGCGGGCGCGCCTCCGACGCCGCAGCCCCGCGCCCGCGGCGCAAGCTCATGGCTTGCGAATCCCAGGGGCTGCCGTGGACGAACTCTTCTCGCTCGAATCCCCCGTGTGGCAGATGATGCTGCGCGGCACCGCCGTCTACTGGTTCCTGCTGCTGGTGTTCCGCTTCGTGCTGCGGCGCGACATCGGCTCCATGGGCGTGGCGGACCTGCTGTTCGTGGTGCTGGTGGCCGATGCCTCGAGCAATGCGATGCAGGGCGAGTACCGGACGGTGAGCGATGGCCTGGTGCTGGTGTCCACGCTGATCGCCTGGAACTTCGCGCTCGACTGGCTCGGCTACCGCTCGCCCGCGGTGTCGCGCTTCCTGGAGCCGCGGCCCGAGGTGCTGATCAAGCATGGCAAGACCAACCGCAAGGCGATGCAACGCGAAATGATCACGCAGGACGAACTCGAGGCGCAACTGCGCGAGCAGGGGGTGGAGGACATCCGCAACGTGCGGGTGGCGCGCATGGAGGGCGACGGCCAGCTGAGCGTGTTCACCTACCGCGGCGGCGATGCGCCGAAGCCGAAGCGCCCGCCGCGCGACGCCGGACCGCCCGGCGGCTGATGCCGGCTACTTTCCGGTGTTTGCAGGCAGGGGCTGCGGCGCGGCCGAGCCCTTGTCGCTGCGGACCTTCGCCTCGGGATCGTTGGCGTTGAGGTTGCGGCGCGTGAGACCACCCGCCGTGCCGCCGCCGGGCGGTTCGGTGCGCCGCACCCGCGCATCGGCCGGGCCCTGGTCGGCACCGAGGGCGCCGGTGCCGCTGTCCACGGGGCTGGCGCGGCTCGCGCCAGGCGTGGCGGCCTTGCCCTGGGACGAGGGTGCGATGCTGCCCTTGGGATTGCCCGCGGACTGCGCCTGCGCCGCGGCGCCGGCCGCGAGCAGGAGCGCCATCAGGCAGGCGGTACCGCCCATCGACGCGCCGCGGCTCATGCGCCGCTCCGGTCCGAGGGCTGCGTGGGATCGCGGGAGGTCTCGGGCTCGAGGTCCTCGGTCAGGCCGAAGGCGGCCGATTCGTCGTGCCGCGTCGCTTCGGGGCTGAGCTTGGCATCGGCCATGCGCTCGCGCGGCGCCGGTGCGGCATCCTGACCGTGGCCGGGCGCGAACTTCTCGCCGGCGCCGATGTTGTCCACGCCACCGTCGGTGGTGGGACGCGTGCCATCGCCGCTGCGATGGAGAGGGGTGTTGCTGCTCATGGAAAACTCCTTGCCGTGGGACTGGCGGGCCGGTCGGACATTCGACGGCTCCGGGCCACGGTAGGCAGGCGGCGCCGGGCGCCCTGTAGGAGGCACGCGCGGCCGCATGCGGGCCCGCCCGGACGCGGCACGCGCTGCGCCTGCACCTACGCGCGGGCGCAGCGTCGGCCGGCCCCGGTGCGACGCAGCGATGTGCCCAATGCACGCATCGACCCGCAGCCCTGGCTGCCCAAAGGAACGCACCATGACCACGCCCGCCGCATCGCAGACCCCCTCGACCGACGCCGGCTCCTCCTCCACCGGCGAACAGCACGAAGCCCGCCTGGGCGATCGCGGCGCGGCCTCGGGCCGCAACATCGCGCAGAACCGTGCGATCGGGCAGGACGACCCGCTGGAGGGCAGCCGCATGGGCCGCGAGCAGCACAAGGCCAAGGGCTTCCCGGGCGATGGCGAGCCCGGCAGCGGCGAAGGCACCGATGCGGCACAGACGCGCGAGGCCAAGGACTGAGGCCCCTTCGGCGCACGACCCTCAGGCCGCGTCCATGCCCTCGGCCGGATAGGGCGCGAAGCGGCTCTCGTTCTCGCTGACTTCCAGCGGCCGGCCCACGAAGGGGAAGGCGCGCTGCGGGCAGCGCACGCGCTCGCAGACCTTGCAGCCCATGCCGATGGGCGTGGCGATCTCGGGGTCGTCGAGGTCCATGCCGCGCGAATAGACCAGCCGCGGTGCGTGACGGATGTCGCAGCCCAGGGCCACCGAGAAGGTCTTGCTGGGCGCGCCGTAGCCGCCCTGGCCCGTGGACACGGTGCGCGCGATCCACAGGTAGGAGCGGCCGTCCGGCATGCGCGCGAGCTGGGGCAGGATCTTGCCGGGCTGCGAGAAGGCCTCGTAGACGTTCCACAGCGGGCAGGTGCCGCCGGTCTTGGAGAAGTGGAAGTGGGTGGCCGACTGCCGCTTCGAGATGTTGCCCGCGCGGTCGACGCGGATGAAGAAGAAGGGCACGCCCGGCGCGCCCGGCCGCTGCAGCGTGCTCAGGCGGTGGCAGATGGTCTCGAAGCCCACGCCGAAGCGGCGCGACAGCCGGTCGATGTCGTAGCGCAAGGCCTCCGCGGCCTTGAGGAAGGGCGCGTAGGGCAGCAGCAGCGCGCCCGCGAAGTAGTTGGCCAGGCCGATGCGCGCCAGCGTGCGCGCCTGCGGGTCTTGCTGCAGCTCGGGCGTGTCGACCAGCGCATCGAGCAGCGCCGAATGCTCGAGCAGCGCCAGCTGCGTGCCCAGTTGGAAACCGAGCTGGCCCTTCTCGAGCGCGGGCGACAGCCGCAGCACCTTGCTGCCCGGGTCGTAGCTGCGCTGCCTGGCGTCCATGTCGTCGGGCGAGGGCACGGCGCGCACGCCATGCCGCTGGGCCAGGCGCTGCACCAGCCAGTCGGTCAGCGGGCCGCCCTGCGCACGGGCCTCGGTGGCCAGGGCCTCGGCCGCGCGGTCCACCGCGTCGAAATGGTTCTGGTGGGTGAAGAAGAAATCGCGCACGCGCTCGAAGGCCATGGGCCGCATCGGCGCCAGCTCGGCGCGGTCGTCGCCCAGCCGCAGCGCGATCTCCTCCAGCCGCTGCACCGCATCGAGGTTGCGCCGGTGCAGGGCCAGCAGCGCGCGGCCCACCGCGGGCATCTGCGCGGCGATCTCGCGCAGCTCGGGCAGGGCCACGGCCTCGCCACCCGGGTTGTCGGCCAGCGCCTCCTGCATGCCCGCGACCAGCCGCGTTTCCTCGTCTTCGGAGAACTGCTGCACGTCCACGCCCAGGGCCCGGCTGACCTTGAGCAGCACGCCGACGGTGAGCGGCCGCTGGTTCTGCTCGAGCTGGTTCAGGTAGCTGGGCGAGAGGCCCAGCAGCTGCGCCATCGCGATCTGCGAGATGCCGCGTTCCGCGCGCAGCTTGCGCAGGCGCACGCCCATGAAGGTCTTTTTCATCGGGTGCTTTCGCACGCGGATGAATTCGCAACATTCGCAGAACTTCTGGATTTCATTCGCAAGACTTCGCTGACGGGCATCGTGGGCACCCCGCGATTGTGCGTAGATTGCGAATCATGGCAAGCCCCGCGCGCACGGCTGGTGAAGCCGGCTGTCAGGCCTGCAGCCGCATCGCCAGGAAGGCCAGGATCTCGTCGCGCGCCGCCAGCGTGGGCTGGCCCTCTTCGTCGATGAGGTGCACCGTCACCACGCTGTGCGGGCTGCGCACGTGCTGCGCGAAGAAGGGCGGCGGGTTCGGGTGCGCGGCCGCGTCCGGCAGGATGCGGGCCACGAAGCGCGGCCCCAGCGCGGCCGTGTAGGCCGCGAAGCGCTGGGCCCGGCAGAAGCTGTCGCCGTCGAAGCGATAGGCCATCACGGTGAGGTCCTCGGCCTCGAGGCGGCGGCGCACGGTGGCGAGTTCGTCGGGCGCCATCTCGATGCCGGCCGGGTCGTCGAGCGGCAGCGAAGGCTGGCACACCACCGGCGCCAGCACCGCCGGCTCGAGCATCATCGAGAGCGCGAAGTTGCCGGTGAAGCACATGCCGATCGCGCCCACGCCCGGGCCGCCGCATTCGCCATGCGCCTGCCGCGCCAGCGCCCGCAGCCATTGCGTGACCGGGCTTGAGGCGTTCGATGCAAAGGCGCGGAACTCGGCGCTCACGCAGGCATGGCGGAACACCGCCGCGCCTTCCTCGGCGCTGGGTATCGCGCCGTCGCGGCCGAACAGCGAGGGCATGTAGACGGTGAAGCCCGCCGCGCGCACCCAGCGGGCGAAGCGCGCGACATGCGGGCTGATGCCGGGCATTTCGGTCATCACGATGACCGCCGGCCCGGTGCCCAACACCCACACTGTCTTGGTCGCACCGTCGAGCGTGAGCTCGCGGCGCGTGAAGTCGTCGAGCGTGTCGTGCCGGTTCACGTCGCGCGCGCTCATGCCGCGGCCTCCGCCATCGGGTGCTGGCGGTGTGCATCGCCGGGGACGGCGCCGCGCGGAATCTTGACAAGGATGTGGGGCATGGCCTCTTTCGTGGAAAGTCGAGCGCCCATTGAAGCGCCGGCGGGCCTAGACTTCGAGTGTCCACTTCGACATCTTTCAAGCGTTTTCAGCCAATGAACGATTTCACGATCCTGGTGCTGCCAGGAAGCTATGCGAGCAGCGTGGCGGTCACGCTGGCCCTGCTCGAGGCCGCCTCGATGCTGGCGCCGCCCATGCAGCTGGCCCGCCCGCGCTGGCGCGTGGTGTCGGTCGGCGGGAGCTCGGTGCCGCTGAGCAGCGGCATGCACGTCGAGGCCACGCCGCTGCCGCAGCGCCCGCGCGCCGAGGGCTCGTGCTGGATCGTGCCGGGCCTGAACCTGGCCAGCCTCGAGACGCTGCAGCGCCGCCTGGCCGACGAGGACATGCGGCGCGCGGCCCGCGCGCTGGCCGCGCATGCGGGCCGGGGCGGGGCGGTCGCGGCCTCGTGCTCGGCGGTGTTCCTGCTGCAGGCCGCGGGCCTGCTGGCCGGGCGCACCGTCACCACCTCGTGGTGGCTGGCGCCGGCCCTTCGCAGCCTGGAACCGGGCTGCACGGTGGACGCGGACCGCATGGTCTGCGAGGACGGCCCGCTGAGCACCGCCGGCGCCGCCTTCGCCCAGACCGACCTGATGCTGCACCTGCTGCGGCGCCGCTTCGGCGTGGCGATGGCCGAGGCGGTGGGCCGCAACCTGCTGATCGACGGGCGGCAGGCGCAGGGGGCCTTCGTGGTGCCGGCGATGCTGGCCAGCGGCCATGCGCTGGTCGCGCGCCTGGTGCGCCGCATCGAGGCCGCGCTGCCCCATCCGCCGAGCGTGGAAGAACTGGCGCAGGAATTCGCGATGTCGACCCGGACGCTGTCGCGGCATGTGCGGCAGGCCACCGGCAAGAGCACCATGGCCCTGCTGCAGAGCGTGCGCTCGAACCGCGCCCGGATGCTGATCGAGTCCAGCCGCATGACGCTGGAGCAGGTGGCCGCGCAGGTCGGCTACGAAGACGCGACCGCGCTGCGGCGGTTGATGCGCAAGGTCGCGGGCGGCAATCCGAGCCGCTACCGGCCGGCGGGCGGCCCGCCTTTGCCACCCTGAACGCCGCGAGATCAAGAAAAATCTAGGCGTAAACGCTGTACCTTGCCCGACTCTTGCTAGGGAAGAATTCCTGACGCAACCCTGGAACGACGGCACAGCATGAACTTCATCCGTACTTCGCGCCGCGCAGCGCCCCTCCTGGCCGGCGCCGCCCTCCTTTTCTGCGGCCTGATGTCAGCGCACGCTTCGGCCAATCCCCCCATCCGCATGGCCGATGGCGTGGAATACATGTGCGGTGGCGCCAACAAGGACGAGGCCAGCTTCCTCAAGATGGTGGCGCCGCGCTGGGCCGCCACGCTGGAGTTCGCGCTGGGGCAGGGTGCCCGCGGCGCGGCACCGGGCGACGTGCAGGTGCTGGTTCTCAACAAGTACACCGGCAAGCCCGTGATGGAGGCCACGGCCACCGGCCCGCTGATGCTGGCGCGGCTGGAGCCAGGCGACTACGCGGTCGAGGCCACGGTCGGCGGTGTCACGCTCACGCAGGAACTCACGGTGTTCAACGGCATGCCGACCACGGCGCGCTTCGTCTGGCCGTCCAACATCGACGTGCCGCCGCTGAGCGGGCGCACCATGCTGACGCAGGGCGTCAGCGCGTCCAGCCACTGAACGCGGCCTCGGGCCCCCTCGGCGCCGCGGGCGCCGATTTCGTTTGGTGCCGGGTCTCCGGGGCCTTGAATGCGCGCCGGGCGGCTCACAGATGCGCTGCCGGGCGTCGCCCGTCTCTTCCGGATCCGCATGCCGCTTCGCCCCCTGTCCCTCCTCACCGCGCTGCTGCATGCCTACATCGGCCTGCGCCTGCTGCCCGCGCTGTGGGCCCTGAGCCCCGTCGGCGCCGTGGCACTGCTGCTCGCCCTGGTCGTCTCGGCCGCCAGCATTCCGCTGCCTTTCGTGGGCCTGGGTTCGCGGCAGCGGCCGCCGCTGCACGACGTCTGGCGCTGGCTCGGCCTGCTGTGCATGGGCTGGTTCTCTTCGCTGCTGGTGCTCACGCTGGTGCGCGATGCGGGCCTGCTGCTCGGCTGGGCCGCGCAGGGGGTCGGCGTCCTGCGCTTCGACGGCGCATCGGCCCGCCGCTGGAGCGCGGCCGCGGTGCCGCTGCTGGCCACGGCGGTGACGGCGGTCGGCTTCTTCAACGCCCGCCGCACCGCCCCGGTGCAACGCGTGGACGTGCCGATCCGCGACCTGCCGCGCGCACTGGTCGGCTTCTCGATCGTGCAGCTCAGCGACATCCACGTCGGGCCGACCATCAAGCGCGGCTACATCCAGCGCATCGTCGATGCGGTCAACCGGCTCGAGGCCGACGCGATCGCCATCACGGGCGACCTGGTCGACGGCAGCGTGGCCGAGCTGCGCGAGCACATCGCGCCGCTGGCCGACCTGCGCGCGCGGCACGGCACCTTCGTGGTGACCGGCAACCACGAGTACTACGCGGGCGCCCCGGCCTGGATCGTCGAGCTGCGCCGGCTCGGGCTGCGGGTGCTGCTCAACGAGCATGTGCTGCTCGAGGCCCGCGGCGCCGCCGGCGCGCAGACCGACGAGGAGAGCGGCGACGCCACCCTGGTGCTGGCCGGCGTGACCGACTTCACGGCCGGGCATTTCGATGCCACGCAGGCCAGCGACCCGCAGGCGGCATTGGCGGGCGCGCCCGCCTCGGCCACCACGCGCGTGCTGCTCGCGCACCAGCCGCGCAGCGCGCCGGCGGCGGCGGATGCGGGTTTCCAGCTGCAGCTCTCGGGCCACACGCACGGCGGCCAGTTCTTTCCCTGGAACCTGTTCGTGCCGCTGCAGCAGCCCTTCACGGCCGGCCTGCACCGGCTGCGCGACATGTGGGTCTACACCAGCCGGGGCACCGGCTACTGGGGCCCGCCCAAGCGCTTCGGCGCGCCCTCGGAAATCACGCTGCTGCGGCTGGTCGCAGCCTGATCAGGCCTCGGCGTGCGCCAGCCGGCGCGCGTTGGCCGTGGCCCGCGCATGGATCGGCTTGAGGCCGCGCTGCACCACGCGCGCACCGACGCTGCCGATCTGCGTCGCGTTGGCGAGGGTGCGCTGGCCGGCGCTCAACAGCGCGTGGCTGTGCGCCGCGGCCTGGGCGGGCGTCAGGCTGGTGGCCAGGCCCAACCAGGCCGTGGTGGCGCCCAGCCAGTCGCGCACCGTGCGCTGCGTGAGTGCCTGGCCGGTGGTGTTCAACTGATTGGCGATGGCGGCGCCCGATTCGCTGACCGCGGCCAGCTTCTCCTGGCCCATCAGCTGGAACTCGACCTGGTCCGCGGCGCTGGGCGCCAGCCCGGCCAGGGCCATGCGTTCGGTGCGCAGCTGGACCACGGCGGCGGCGCTCAGCAGCATCTCCTGGGTCGTGAGGGCGACGTCGGCCCACAGCAGCAGCGGATTGAAGAACCGCGAGGAGAAAGTGGGGGACATGCAGGCGTTTCGACGTGGCAAAGGAGCCCACTATAGGCCTGCCGCGCCTTTCATGCTGCAGTGCAGCAATCGAACAGGGGCATGTCCTACCGCGGACAGAGACAAATGACCGGCGGCGTGGTTTTTCCGTTCGCGGGACAGTCGGGTGAACACCCCAGCCTCGAACCAGAACCATGAAAAACAAGTTCATCGGGCCGCGCGCGGCGCTGGCCCTGGGCGCGCTTCTTTTCTGCGCCACCCCTGCGCTGGCCCATGGCGATGCCACGCCGGGCTTCTACGTCGAAGGTGGGCATGCGCTGCATGGCGGCGCCGACACCGAGGCCTGGGCGCTGGGCGCGGTGCTGCCCTGGTCGCCCAGCGGTGCCGGGGTGGTCAACGGCCGCTCCTTCGCCTGGGATGTGTTCGCCAGCCAGTGGCGCGCGCCCGATGTGGGGGGCGACGGTCGCCGCGGCTATGCCCAGCTGGGCGTGATCGCCACCTGGCGCTACCGTTTCGACCAGGGCGCGTCGCCCTGGTTCGTCGAAGGCGGCCTCGGCGGCACGGTGATGAACCATGTCTACCGCACGCCCGAGCGTTCGTTCAGCACGGCCTTCCAGTTCACCGAGGTGCTGGGCGTGGGCCGCAGCTTCGGTGCGCGCGGCGAGCACGAACTCTCGGTGCGGCTGCAGCATGTGTCCAACGGCGGCATCAAGAAGCCGAATCCGGGCGCCAACCTCGTGCGCCTGCGCTACCTCTACCGCTTCTGAAGCAGCACGCTCAGCGCTGGGCCGCTTCGCCGGCCTCCGCGCGCACCACGTGGGTGGCCCGCGACAGGTCTTCCAGCCACGCGGCGTAGGCTTCGTCACGTTGCTGCGGATCGCCGCGCAGCAGCGCCGAGGGATGCAGCGTGACCAGCACCGGCTCGCCGCGCGGGCCGGTCTGCCACTGGCCGCGCTCGCGCATCACCGCCACCGGCCGGCCGAGCACCGCGCGCGCGGCCGTGGCGCCCAGCGCCAGCACCGCCTGCGGTCGCACCTGGGCCATCTCGCTCTCCAGCCAGTGCAGGCAGGCCTGCGCCTCCTGCTGCGTGGGCGTCTTGTGGATGCGCCGCTTGCCGCGCAGTTCGTACTTGAAGTGCTTGACCGCGTTGGTCACGTAGAGCGCCTCGCGCGACCAGCCCAGGTCGTGCAGCGCACGGTCGAAGAGCTGGCCCGCCGGCCCCACGAAAGGCCGGCCGCGCAGGTCCTCCTGGTCGCCTGGCTGTTCGCCCACCACCATGAGCGCCGCGCCCACCGGGCCTTCGCCGAACACCGACTGGGTGGCGTGCGCGCCGATCGGACATTCGCGGCAGCGGTCGGTGGCGCGCCGCAGCTGGGCCAGCGCGGTGGCCGGATCGGCGGAGGTGTCTTCGTCGGCGAGCAGTGGCCGGGCGATGGGCACGATGCGCCGCGCCGGCACCGTGGGCGGCGCCTCGACCATGTGCTCGCTGCGCGCCGCGGCGTCGGCCGCGAGCGGCGCGATCAGCACCGCCTCGGGCAGGTTCTGCCAGTAGCGGCGCGGCATCTCCTTCTGCATCATCGCGAGCTTGAGCCGTGCCGGGTTGAAGATGTGGCGGTAGTAGGTGAGCCACAGCGCCTCGCCCGCATCGGCCGGCGGCGCGTCCTCGCGGCGCGCGCCGGGGCCGAAGTCGAGCCGGCCTTCGGTGGGCAACGCCTCGCCGCCATCCGCGTCGGCGGCAGCCCCGGGATGCCATTGCACCGAACGCTCGGGCGTGAGGATGGCCCAGCGCATCGTGGCGAAGCGCCGCACGAAGAAGGGCGCGACGGCCTCGACGATGTGGTGGTCGGGCTCGAACCAGGCGACGTGCAGCGTCGGTTCGCCATCGTCCTGCGGCAGCGGACGGAAACGCACGAAGGCCTTCATCTTGTGCATGTCGCGCCGCACCGCCTGCGCCATGTGGTGCGCGCGCACGCGGTCGGCATCGAGCGGATCGCGGCGCAGCGTGGGCTCGTGCACCAGCCGCCAGAGCAGCCGGTAGAGCAGGCCGAAGCGGTCCGGGTCGTCGTGCAGCACCACGGTCTCGCACAGCCGCACGAAGGCCGGCGGCACGATCGCCGAGGCGCTGCCCACGCCCTGCGCGCGCGGCGTCTCGAGCGCCGCGAACAGGTCGCTCTCGGCGCTGGCGCGCGTGTGCCAGACCACGTCTTCCGGCGGCACCTGGCGCGCCAGCAGTGCGCGCGCCTCGCCGCGAAAGCCGGGCCAGTCGGTGTCGCTGGAAAGCGTGACGGTGTGGATTGCCATGCGGGCAATGTGGCGCGCGCCAGGCACGCGCCTTGTAGGCATTCAGGCGGAAAAGAGCGAGGCCTGCACCGGCGCGGGCTTGAAGCGCGCCGCGAAGCCGGCGGCATCAAGCGCGCGGCCCGGCCGGTGGTCGGCCAGCAGCACGAAGGGCAGCACCTTCTTCAGCGGCACGTGCAGGCGGCCGAGGTCGGCGCTGCGAAGCTGCCGCACGCGGCGCGCGATCAGCAGCCGCTCGACCGCCTTCACGCCCAGGCCCGGTACGCGCAGCAGCATCTCGCGCGGCGCGGTGTTGAGGTCGACCGGGAAGCGCTCGCGGTGCGCCAGTGCCCAGGCCAGCTTGGGGTCGACGTCGAGCGAGAGCATGCCGCCGGCCGCACCGGCTTCGGTGTTGGCGGCGGCCGGCACGATCTCGTCGTGCGTGAAGCCGTAGAAGCGCATCAGCCAGTCGGCCTGGTAGAGCCGGTGCTCGCGCACCAGCGGCGGTGCGGCCAGCGGCAGCGAGGACGAGGCATCGGGGATCGGGCTGAAGGCCGAGTAGTAGACGCGGCGCAGCCGGTAGGCGCCGTAGAGCTGCGCGCTGGTCGCGAGCAGCGCGCGGTCGTCGGCCGCGTCGGCGCCCACGATCATCTGCGTGCTCTGGCCGGCCGGCGCGAAGACCGGTGCGGGCGCGCGGCGCGGCGCGGCGCCGGGCATGGACATCACCGTGCCCGCGGCGGCGTCGCGGCGGGCACCCTTGGCATCGTCGATGTGCACCCGCATGCGCGCCATCGCGCGCCGGATGCCGGCGCCATCCTTCTCGGGCGCCAGCGCGGCCAGGCCGTCGGCCGTGGGCAGTTCGACGTTGATGCTGAGCCGGTCGGCATAGCGGCCGGCGCGCTGCAGCAGCTCGGGCGAGGCCTCGGGGATGGTCTTGAGGTGGATGTAGCCGCGGAAGTCGTGGTCTTCACGCAGTGCGCGCGCCACTTCCACCACCTGCTCCATCGTGTGGTCGGGGCTCTGGGTGATGCCGCTCGACAGGAACAGGCCCTCGATGCAGTTGCGGCGGTAGAAGTCGAGCGTGAGCTGCACCACCTCGTCGGTCGTGAAGCGGGCGCGCGGCACGTTGCTGCTCACGCGGTTCACGCAGTAGAGGCAGTCGTACTGGCAGAAGTTGGTCAGCAGGATCTTGAGCAGCGAGATGCAGCGGCCGTCGGGCGCATAGCTGTGGCAGATGCCCGCGCCTTCGGTCGAGCCGATGCCGCGCCCGCCCACCGAGTTGCGCGCGCCCGTGCCGCTGGAGGCGCACGAGGCGTCGTACTTGGCGGCGTCGGCCAGGATGGCCAGCTTGCGATCGATGTTCACTGTACGAATATACAGTGATGCGAACAACCCTTGTCGCGGGTCGGCTCAAGCGGCCGGCGTGCCCGCCGCGAGCCGCTTCGCACGCGCCTCCATCGCGAGGTAGCCCAGGGTGGCGAGGGCCAGCGGCGCCAGGTAGTAGAGCGCGCGGTAGCCGATCAGCCCGGCCAGGATCTGGCCCGGCGGCAGCCGGTGCGAGAGCAGGGCGACGAACACCGCCTCGAGCACGCCCAGGCCGGCCGGCACGTGGGTGATCACGCCCGCGACCGCGCCCACCAGCAGCACGGCCAGCACCTCGGGGTAGGGCACCTGCCGCTGCAGCAGCAGCCACACCACGCCGCCCATCAGGCACCAGTTGGTGCAGGACATCAGGAGCTGCAGCAGCGCCAGGCGCAGCGCGGGCGGCTGCCAGGCGTGGCCGCGCAGGTGCCAGGTGCGGTCGCTCGCGAACGCGCACAGCGCGAGGTAGGCCGCGGCCAGCGCCAGCAGCGCCGCGCCGAGGAGGCGCAGGCCGGAATTGCCGATCTTCCAGTCGGCCGGCAGGTCCAGCGGCCAGAAGCAGAAGGCGGTGCCCGCCACCACCAGGTAGCCCAGCCAGTTGGTCAGCATGCTGAAGCCCAGCACGCGCGTGATGGTGGCGTTGTCCAGGCCCAGCCGCGAATACAGCCGGTAGCGGAAGGCCACGCCGCCCACCAGCGAGCCCAGGTTGAGGTTGAAGGCGTAGCTCACGAAGGTCACGGCCATCACGGTGCCGGCGCGCAGGCCGTGGCCGGTGATGTGCCGGCCCAGCAGGTCGAAGGTGCTGTAGAGCAGGAAGCTCAGCGCGACCAGGCCGCCGGCCATCGCCAGCGTCGCGGCCGGCAGGCGCGCGAACGCGGTCATCACCTCGTCCCAGTCGATGGCACGCGCCTGCTGCACCAGCAGCCAGGCCACGCCCGCGAAGAACACCCAGGTGCCGATGCGCCGGGCCCAGGGCCAGGCACGGCGCCAGGCGCTGGCGGGTTCCGCCTGCGCGGTGCTCGCAGGCGCGGTGGCCATCATGCGACCTCGGTCGGCGTCGCGCCGGCCTGCGGGATCGGCGGCGGGTCGAGCGGCTTGAGGCGCGGCGCATGGCGCGGCAGCCAGCCGGTGAGCGAGGGGTACCAGCGCAGCACGTGGAAGATGAAGAAGCTGCGCACCAGGCGCCAGCCGCTCCACTCGGTCAGGTCCTTGGCCTCGATCTGCTTGCAGCTGTGCGCCATCAGGTGGTCCAGCCGCTCGCTCAGCGTGCGGTTGAACTCGGCGTCGCGCACGATCACGTTGGCCTCGAGGTTGAGCGACAGGCTCAGCGGGTCGAGGTTGCTCGAGCCCACGGTGCTCCAGCGGTCGTCCATCACCGCCACCTTGCCGTGCAGCGGCCGTTCGCAGTACTCGTAGATGCGCACGCCCGCATTCAGCAGGTGGTGGTAGAGCAGGCTGGCCGCGGTCTTGACGATCGGCATGTCGGGCTCGCCCTGCAGGATCAGCCGCACGTCGACGCCGCGCCGGGCCGCGCGCCGCATTTCCTTGATCAGCCGGTAGCCCGGAAAGAAGTAGGCGTTGGCGATCACGATGCGCTCGCGCGCGGTGCGGATCGCCGCGCGGTAGTGGCGTTCGATGTCGTTGGTGTGGCGGCGGTTGTCACGGGTGACGAACTGCACCTGCGCCTCGCCCACGGGCGCGTTGACCTGGTCGTGGTGGGCCGCGCGCAGCCGGCGCCGGAACCAGCTCGGCCCCTTGCCGCCCACAGCGATCGCATGCAGCACGAAGCGGTGGATCTCCGAGACGATCGGCCCGCCGATCTCGACCGCGTAGTCCTGCTTGGCCTGCGGGCCGAAATCCAGCAGATGGTCGGCCGAGTAGTTGATGCCGCCCACGAAGGCCCGCTGGCCGTCGACCACCACGATCTTGCGGTGCATGCGGCGGAACACGTTGAGCCGCTGGCCGAACACGCGCCGGCCCGGATCGAACACCCGCACCTTGACGCCCACCGAAGTCAGACCGCCGATGAATTCCGGCGACAGGTCGGGCGAGCCGAAGCCGTCGATCATCAGGTCGACCTTGACGCCGCGCTGCGCGGCCGAACGCAGGGCCGCATGCAGGCCTTCGCCGACCTTGTCCTCGAACAGGATGAAGGTCTCGACGATGACCTCGCGCTGCGCCTCGCGGATGGCCTCGAACACGCGCGGGAAGAACTGCTCGCCGTTCTCGAGCAGCTCGAGCCGGTTGCCCTCGCTCCACTGGCGCCCGTTCACAGCTCGATCTCCGCCACCAGCGGTGCATGGTCCGACAGGTGCGACCAGGGGCGCCGCGGCAGCACCACGGGCGAATGCACGCCCGCATTGCGCACGTAGATGCGGTCCAGCGGGAGCAGGGGAAAGCGCGCGGGAAAGGTCCGGGCCGCCGCGCCGTTGGCGTGCAGGAAGACCTCGCGCAGGCCCGCGCCGTGGGCCAGCACCGCATGCGCGCGCCCGCGCCAATCGTTGAAGTCGCCGGCCACCACCAGCGGCGCATCGGGCGGCACCTCGTCGCGCACGATGTAGCAGAGCAGTTCGAGCTGCTGCTGACGGTGCGACTCGGCCAGCCCCAGGTGCGCACAGATCACATGCACCTCGCCCACGCGGCCCGGCACGCGCAGGGCGCAATGCAGCAGCCCGCGCTTCTCGGGCCCGGCGATCGACACGTCGTGGTTGGTGTGGTGGACGATCGGGAATTTCGACAGCACCGCATTGCCATGGTGCCCCTTGGGATAGACCGCGTTGCGGCCATAGGCGAACTGCGGCCACATGGTGTCGGCCAGGAATTCGTAGTGCGGCGCCTCGGGCCAGTTGCTGTGCTTGCGTGCATGGCGGTCGTGCGTGCCCTGCACCTCCTGCAGGAAGACCACGTCGGCGCCGACGGTGCGCACCGCATCGCGCAGCTCCGGCAGGATGAACTTGCGGTTGAGCGCCGTGAAGCCCTTGTGGGTGTTCACGGTCATGACCTTGAGCGATGCCGGCGCCCGCGCCAGCGGCGTGGAAGGCGGCACCGTGGCCTCGGCGGAAGGAATGGCGCTCACGGCAGGAAGAAGGAATGAGAAAGCATCCGGACGGTTGTAGGGCCCGGCGCGCGTGCGCGCTGTAGGACGCCTCACCTTCTTCGACCCATGCCCCGCCACGTCCTACAGGCGCCCGTGCCCACGCCCCACAACGGCGCGCCGAAGTGGCTCCTACGGTGAATTCAGGGCGTCACGAGAGGCCCGCTCTTTCACTTTCAACATTTCCAAGGAAGACAACATGCGCACCCCCCTGATCCACGCCACCCTTCTTGCCGGCCTGATGGCGGCCGGTGCCGTCCATGCCCAGACCATGAGCACGCCCGCCACCTCCGGCCAGCCCAGCACCGAATCGCGTGCCGGCGTGCCCAACCCCACGCAGCGCCCGGACGGCAGCATGCCGGCCTCGCGCGAGGCGGTGAAGTCCGAGGCCCGGGTGCAGAACCGCAACCCGGCCAACAGCAACACGCCCGGCGGCGAGCCCAGCACCATGACCAACAACCAGCCCAACGCCACACCGCAGGTGATGAGCGGCACCACGCGCGCCGAGGTGCGCCAGGATGCGCTCAAGACCAAGCCGCAGTTCGGCGAGAAGGGCGAACGCCCGGAAGTGCCGACCAATCCCAAGACCTCGACCGGCACGCCCAAGTAAGCAAGCTGCGCGTCGAACGGCAAGAAGCCCGCGGCATCTCACGATGCCGCGGGCTTTTTCATGGGCCCGGTGCGATCAGCCCTTGGGCGCGGGCGGCGGCGCGCGGTGGCCGTCGGGACCGTGGCCGCGGTGACCATGGCCGCGCGGACCGTGCTTCAGCGCCTCGGTGTCGAAGGTTTTCTGCTGCTCCGGCGTGAGCGCGGCGTAGAAGGTGCGGGTCGCATCGGCGCGCTGGGCGAAGCGCGCGGCGCGTTCGCTCTGGCGGGCCTGCATGCGGTCCAGGCGTTGCGGCGTGGTCAGCTTGGCGAACTCGGCGCGGGCCGCTTCACGGTCGGCGCGGGCGGCCGGTGGTGCCGGCGGCTGCGTGGCGGTGGTGAAGGTGGTCCAGGCGCCTTCCTGGGCCGCGCTGAGCTTGAGCTTGGCCTTGAGGTCCGCCAGGTGCTTGACGCGGCGTTCCTGCATGCGTTCGAAGAACTTGCCGTCGCGCGGCTTGTGCGCGCGCTGCTCGGTGCGCGCCTCGGGTCCGGCGGGTGCGGCGGGCGGAGGCGTCTGCGCCGCGGCGGCGAAGGTGGCCGAGGCCAGCAGGCTGGCCCACAGGATGCGTTGACGTGCGGTGATCATGAGAGCATTTCCTTTCAGAGGGTGAAGGCACCGGCCTGCCGATTCGTTGCCCCCGGAAGAGGGCTCGGTGCCTGTGTCCTGCCTGTCGCCTTGTCGGCAGCAGGTGAGAGGAAGTTTGGCCGCCGCGTGTATCGGTGCCTTGGCGCCCGCGTCAACGCTGCGTCAGCGTCGGTAAAGAAGCGTGAACCGCGGCGTCCGGCTACTTGGTGCGCGCCGGCTTCAGGCCGCGGTCCGGCTGCACCAGCGTGCCCGCGCGCAGCGCCTGGACGCCGGCCGCCACGGCGCGCGCCACGTTGCGCACTTCCTCCTGCAGCTTCTCGTCGGCATCGAAGGTCTCATGGCTGGTGGCGTAGGGCTCGTAGTAGCCCAGGTAGCGGTCGAGCCGCGCCTTCGGGCCCGCGTCGATCAGCCCCATCCAGTCGAGCCAGTCGCTGAGGTTGCGGCGCAGGCTCTCGATGCCGGCCACGTCGCCGTGCACCACCACCCCGTAGACCCGGCCGTCGAGATGCTTGGGATAGTGCCAGCCCTTGAGCTCGATCTCCTTGGCCTCGGCCGCCTTCTTGCCGTGCGTGCTGCTGGGGTCGGGGTTGCCGCCGTCGGCGCAGACCAGCCGGTCGATCATCGACTTGAGCACGCTGGGCGCCTGGTACCAGTGGGTGGGCGTGAACAGGATCACGCCATGCGCCGACACCCATTGCTCGTAGATCTCGGCCATCCAGTCGCCGGTCTGGCGCAGCGAATGGTTGGGGTAGCAGCTGCAGGGCCAGTGGCACAGCGGCATCGCGGTCGAGACGCAGCCCTTGCAGGGGTGGATGTGGCGGTCGTAGTCGGAGGTCAGCCGGCTCAGGTCGAGCACGTCGGCCTCGATGCCCGCGGCCGCGAACTCGGCCTGCGCGAGCTGCACCATGCGATGGGTCTTCGAGATCTCACCGGGGCAGGTGCCGTCGTTGCGCGGCGAGCCGTTGACCAGCAGCACGCGCGAGGGCGTCACAGCCTGGCCCCAGGCTTCCTGCGCCTTGCGCAGCCGGCGGCTGGTCTCGAGCCACTCGACCGATATCTCGTAGGTGGGATCCGCGAAACCCTCGCCGGCGGGCCGCGTGACCGGCGCCTTGCGGCCCTCGTCGTAGGCGTCCCAGGCGATGTCTTCCAGCCGTTTGAGCGCCTCCTGCTCGGCCCCGAAGGCCGGGTCCTGGAAGTCCTGCATGAAACGGTCGTGGAACGCTTGGCGCGCGAGGGGGGCCGGCGCCTGGCCTTTGCGGATGTCTGTCATCCGCGCAATCTAGGAGCGCCGCCGTGCTGGCCACGCATCGCCGCGGCGCGAGATGCGGTAGGCGGATGCCGACAGCCTCAGGACGCGAGCGCGGCCAGCGCCTGGTCGATGGCCGCGGGATCGGTGGGCCGCACCAGGCGCGCCACCTCCTGCCCGTCGCGCAGGAACACCAGCGTGGGCCAGAGCCTGACCTTGAAGGAGCGGCCCAGCGCCCGGCCGCTGCCGTCCTCGACCTTGTGGTGCGCCAGGCCGGGGTGGGCCTCGAAGGCGCGGTCCACCAGCGGCTGCGCGGCCTGGCAGTGGCCGCACCAGTTGGTGCCGAAGTCGATCACGGCGGCGCCCGGCAGGGCGTCGACCTGCGCGCGGGTCTGGGTCTCGGGGAGGTAGGGCTGGGTCATGGGGTCGTGCTCCGATCTGCCGCGATGGTGGCATGGCGGGCACGACGGCGTCGTCAGCCGGGGCCAAAGCCCGCCGTCAGTCCAGGGCCGCGAGTTCCCACGAGACGTTCTGCCAGTCGACGCCGAAGCCGGTGCCGACGGCCTCCTTGCGCTTGAGCGCCTCGACGGCCCATTGCGCACCGGCCTGCACGCTGTCGATCAGCGGCACCGGCACCTGCGACGCGATGTCCGCCGCCATGCCCGCCAGGCCGGCGCCGCCCAGGATCACGGCCTGCGCACCGAAGCGCTCGGCCGCCTGGCAGCAGGCCTCGGCCAGCAGGCGGCGCGCGCCCACCGGGTCGGCGGCGAGCTGCGCGCCCGTGGGCGCCACCGTGTGGATGCCGGCCAGCGTCTGCGTGTGGCCCAGCGCATGGGCCAGGCGCGCGAGCATCGGGCGCCAGCGGTCGCCGCCGGTCACGATGGCGAAGCGGCCATGCCAGGCCGCGGCCGAGAACGCGGCCTCGGCCAGGCCGCCCACGGGCACGCCCGCGCCTTCGCGCAGCGCGAACAGGCCCGGGTCGCCGAAGCAGCCGATCAGCACCGCGTCGGGCCGTCCGTTCTTGGCCACCTCGGCGGCCCAGGCGTCGAGCACCGCATGGTTGGCGACCGCATAGCCGGCCTCCGAAGCGATGTAGGGCGCGCCGAAGCGCGCGGTGGTGGTCTGCACCGCCAGCGCGTCGCCCGCGCCGGCCTGCACATGCTGCTGCAGCAGCGCCGACACCGCGGCCGAGGTGTTGGGGTTGATCACGAGCAGTCGGGGCATCGGTCGGACCTCATCGGCGGGGGTGGAGGGAACGGCGACGCAGCAGCGCCACGCCGCCCAGCGCGATGGCCATCACGGCCAGCGAGACCAGGGTGGTGACCGTGCCCAGCGCATAGATCGCGGGCGTGGTGACGGTGGAGGTCAGCGCCTGCAGTTCGAGCGGCAGCGTGTTGACGTCGCCGATGGCCTGCGAGGTGCGCGCGATCTCGTCCCAGCTGAGCGTGAAGCCGAACATGCCCACGCCCACGATCGAGGGCCCGATCAGCGGCAGCACCACGTGGCGGAAGGTCTGCCAGGGCGTGGCGCCGAGGTCGCGCGCGGCTTCCTCGTAGGCCGGGTTGAAGCGGTTGAACACCGCGAACATGATCAAGAGGCCGAAGGGCAGGGTCCAGGTCAGGTGCGCGCCCAGCGCCGACGTGAGCAGGCCCAGCGCGGTGCCGTAGTTCTCGAGGGTGGCGGTCGCGTCCATCGCGGTGAGTGCATCCTTGATGCCGGTGTCGAGCAGCCGGAACTGTAGCCCGATGCCCAGCGACACGATGATCGACGGCATGATCAGGCTGGCCACGGTGACGAAGAACAGCAGGTTGCCGCCCGCGAGCTTCTTGCGGAAGGCCAGGCCGGCGAGCACCGACAGCGCCACGGTGAAGACCATCACCACCGCGCCCAGCATCAGCGAACGGCGGAAGGCCGCGGCGATGTCGACCGTGCCCAGGCCTTCGGCCAGCTTGTGGAACCAGTGCAGCGACACGCCGCGCAAGGGAAAGGTCAGGCCGCCCTCGGGGCCCTGGAAGCTCAGCACGAAGATGGTGATCATCGGGCCGTAGAGGAACAGCACGAAGAGCGCGAACACGAAAGCCAGCGGCCAGAAGCCGGCGGCGCGGCGTTCTCCGAGGCGGGTGCTCATCTCCGCAAGCCTCCGAATGCAAGACGGGCTTGACCGGACGCAGAAGACGCAAAGAGACGCGAAGGACGCAAAAAATTCATCCGAGGAAAGATTCGAAGTCTCTCTTTTGCGTCCTCTGCGAAACCTCCGCGTCCTCTGCGTCCGGCTGCCCGTACCCTGGTCTGCATCACAGCTCCTTTCGGATGTCGACGAGCCGCGCCAGGCCCCAGATGATCATCAGCACCACGGCCAGCAGGATCATCGCGTTGGCCGCGGCCAGTGGGAACTGCAGGTAGGAGGTCTGCACCTGGATGATCTTGCCGATCGACGCGATCTGCTGGCCGCCCATCACGCCGATGGTGACGAAGTCGCCCATCACGATGGTGATCACGAAGATCGAGCCGATCAGGATGCCGGTGCGCGACAGCGGCACCACCACGTTCCACAGCGTCTGCCAGGCCGAGGCGCCCGCGTCGCTCGCGGCCTCGAGCAGCGAGCGGTCGATGCGCATCATCGAGTTGAAGATCGGCACGATCATGAACATCGTGTAGAGGTGCACGAAAGCCAGC
>Ga0182008_10000577_pt1 | contig 27043 bp, 16 predicted proteins | sample Sormic07211129_1_FD_120482 | JGI IMG/M metagenome (GOLD analysis project Ga0182008, IMG submission 120482) | Rhizosphere microbial communities from Sorghum bicolor, Mead, Nebraska, USA - 072115-129_1 metaG | ecosystem: Host-associated > Plants > Roots > Rhizosphere | place: USA: Nebraska...
CACCAACACGTACCTTATGGTAAAACATCTCTAAATCCGTCATGACCAATACAGAGGGAAACTGCGTACTTTTGATCTGCCCCGCCCTGAAAATATTGAATCCGTTAGGCCCCCCAAAAATCAGTTCGCCGGATTTTGTTTTACCTACTGCATTGATATTAAACTGTGTATTATTTAGCCCGTCTGATTTATTGTATTTACTGTATCTGAATTTATAGGTTTTCCCTTGAGCAATTACAGAAATTTTATAAAGCCCTTTAAGGGAACTGTACCAGATATTGCGATCCTCATCTTCAATAAGTGAAAGCACTGTATTTTCAGGCAAACCAATATTCTCGCTTAAATTAGTGAACTTTCCGGTTGCAGGATTATATATACTTAGCCCTTCCGTTGTACCTATCCAGATCCATCCCCTGCTGTCTTCTGTGATTGAATGGACATCACCCTGTATCAGAGAGTTGATATCCCTGCTGTTGTTTTTTAAATATCTAAACTTAGAGGTCTTTGCATCCAAAATACTCACTCCAGCTGTGGTGCCGATCAAGATATTTTTGTTTCTATCTTCATACAGACAGGCAACCACATAAGCATTTAACGTATTTTTAACCGAAGGGTTAAAATGCTTAAATTTGCCGGTACTCCGGTCCAGTAAATCCAGTCCTCCGTTTAAGGTGCCTATCCAAAGCCTGTTGGAAGAGTCTTCCAGCAAAGCATAAATCCTGTTATCGGAAAGACTGGAGGGATCTGCTGTATGTTTAAAATGTGTAAATTGCCGTCCGTCAAAAGAATCAAGTCCACCTAAATAGGTACCAATCCATAAAATGCCCGAATGATCGAGCTTAAGGCTTACCACAATATCGCTGCTTAATGAATTACTGTTAGCTGGATTATTACGGTATGTTTTGATCTCACCAGTATTTCTGTTTAAACACAGCAGACCTGCCCCGTTTGTTCCGATCCACAGGTTCCCTTTGTTGTCCTCCACAAATGAATTAACATCCTCGTTTAGCGCATTTTTCCCAGTCAGATGCTGATTTAAAGGGAATTTATAAATGCTTTTATGGTAATAACAGATCCCTTTCTTATAGGTTCCAGCCCAGACTATTCCATTATTGTCTTTATATAATGCCCCTACACTATTGTCACTTAATCCCCTCAGGTCATCCTTTTTACTTAAAATATAAGTCAATCGGTGGGTATACTTGTTTAAAATATTAATTCCGCCATGATCGGTCCCTATCCAGATATTTCCATCGTCTCCCTCAATTACCCGGCTTACATTTTTCGAACTTAGTCCCGTATGATCCTGCTTTTCACCAAAATAAGTGAACCCATCGGTTAATGCATTAAGGTAATACAGCCCAAACGGATTACCTATGCTATAAATAAAAATATTGCCTTGCGAATCATGACTGAGATCGAAAGTTTCTACCTGTCCCCCGAAACGTTTGTTCACCGCAAAGTATCTGTTTGTTACCCTCCGTTCTTTTAAGTTAAATTTATCAAGGACACCATTCGTATAAATCACCCATAAATTGCCTTTTTCGTCATCAACAAAATCGCTTATCTGATCAGCATATAGCGAATTGGATACGCCTTTCTGATGGCCATATTTGATGGTTGCATTAGTTTTTGGGTCATAACAAAAAACACCTTGCTTGTCGATCTGGAAATAGAGCTTACCGCTACTGTTCGCCTTTATGACTCTGAGGTACCCCCCAGGAAGTTTATACTTTTTAAAGTGTTTATCCCCAAACCGTTCAAATTTCTCGGATAAAGGGTTGTAGATACTAAAACCACCACCAGAAGCCATCCATAACTGTTTATCCGGCCCCTCGAAGATATTTGTAATATAGCCCCCTGGCAGACTGGAACTGTCTGTCGAACTGTGTCTAAATGTCTTGAATTCGTGTCCGTCGTATCTGTTGAGACCCGCCATGGTACTAAACCACATAAAGCCTTGACTATCTTTAAATATCGCATTTACCTGATTGTCTGGTAAGCCGTCAGAAATATCCAGATGAGAAAACTGGTATACATTTTCTTGTGCAAAAAGAGAGTTGCACAGTAAGAATGCGCTGATCAGAGCTATAAACCGAAACATATATCTAAACTACAATTAAATCTTAATATTTACTCACTCCAAACCAATACCCGGATTCCAATCACGAAGTACTTCCTTATATCCGGATCCGGATGGGAATATTTCTTTCAGACCGGGCGTTAAGCGGCCATATTCATCCATGGTAAATATCGCCTTCGAGTCGTAGGCATGTCCTTTTGCCTCAGGATCATACCATTCAATATCCACTGTAAGATAGTTGTATCCGCTTGGTAAAAGGTATTTTGCCATCGCATCTGCCTGTTCTTTTATCTGCTGTTCAGTAACTGTTGTTCCAAAACAATCCCAGCTGTTCCAACCGAGAGGTGGTGTTGATGCCCATTGATGATATTTTTTTGGGGCTGTTTGTGCATTTATAACACTAAAAACAAGTACCAAAACCAAGGTAAGCGTATATTTCATTTTAATTAGGTTTATATTTAGTTTTTAATTATTCACTATTAGGAATAGCAAGCTAAATCCCTAATACTCATTTCGCAAAGTCGCATACACTCCGTACGACTCATTAGTTACTTTGTAAAAAGGCAGAAGCGTATATTCTTTTCCATTATTTTTCAATGTAAATGACATAGAATTTTCTCGTTTAGAGATATTTTTCAAAATATCCCCCTCATTTCCTTTTAATATTGTTTCTTCATTAACTTTAAATGCTAATAAAGTCGGTCCATAAAACAGTGCAACTACATTTTGATTATCAGGCATTTTTTTTAAATTAAAATGATAATTAAACCGCATTTCTATCTTATCCCCGTTTTTCCACTTTCTGTCAATTATAAAATAAGACATCGGAGTTACATTAGTTGTAATTGGTTCTCCGTTTACCAAAACCTGAGTTTGTTCGTCAGCCCACGATGGTATAAATAATTTTAGTGCAAATCGCGTAGTCTTATTAGCCGTTACATTAAATTTCACAATAGAACCATCTGGAAAATCGGACGACTGTGACAAAGTAATCTCCTTGGATTTCCATTTTACAGTGGAAGGGATATACAAATTCACCCAAAGGTTATCATTATTATGAAAATAAATATTAGCATTTAAGTTCGTAAACGCTTCAATAGTTGTTCCGTTACAACAAAAAAACTCGCTGGGGTTGGCAAAACCCTTCTTATGAGGAGAGCCTAATGGCAATGAATAAACGTTGCAACCGGTTTCGGCATTTTGTAGTGCAAAAATGGAATTATTAAGCGTATTCATATATACATCGGCATATTCGGGTTGGCCAGTCCAACGAAACAATGTGCTTGTTATTTTTTGAGTGTTATGTGAAACGCATGATTCAGCTATTCTGTCAGTAAGAGTTGTACTTAAACAATCTGGTTTTCCCCAATGCTCTGAAGTTTGAGCAGTGGGAGTTGTAGCAATAGGCCTTGGACCACTACTAGAACCATTCACATAACAATGATGATGTTCCAGCATATCCCAAAAGTGAGAAACAACATCACGATAATAGCTGTCTCCGGTATTTTCATACCGTTTGGCAAATCCAATTATCAAAGGCAAATGAGTATTGGAATGCAACCCTGACAAAATATCTTTCCCCTCATACAATGGCTGGCTGAACCATTTACGGTCAAAAAGACAAGCCAGTCTGTAATGAGTTGAATCTTTAGAAATTTCAAATAAATTCTGTAATACATCATTCATCCCACCCACTTCATTTGCGGGATTTGCCTGAGGAGTATAGAGCATTTTTTCAATAGTTTCAGGCGAAAGTCTATCCATACGCTCTTTTACATAAGCCGCCATATTCACAACTATTGTATAGGCTTTTTTATTTCCTGTATGCTGATAAACATCGAGCATCCCCTGCATAATTTTATGATAGGTATAGTATGGGGCCCAAACGCCACTAAATTGTGTTTCCAGTACAGTAAAATCTTTTTCGGGGAATGCGCTCAGGTATTTGCCACCAAGTTTTTGTTGACACTCTTCAAGCACATCAACCATATATTTCACACGTTTTTGAAGCAAAGTATCGCCCGTTTTCTCAATCAAAGAAGCACAAGCAGACAAATAATGGCCTACAAAATGCCCGCGCAATCCCACATTAGGCGACTCCCAACCTTCAAGAGGTTTCGCTTTCGATTCAATTCCAGCATTTATCCTAAAGTTGTGTAGCAGCCTATCCGTATCAAACTGATAAATATACTTTGTATTGACAGTCTCCCGCTGCTTTATCCATGACTCAGACAAAACAACATCTTTATTTAAAAATGCAATGGGCTGCTTCGCCTTGTCAAGGAATGATTGTCCAAAAACCGTCTGACAAACAAACAAAAACACCCCAATGTATTTTATTTTATTTTTCATTGGAATATATTTTTTTTTAAAAGGTTATGAAGCTATCATGTGCTACCAAAATTTATTCATTTCGGTTTGTGTACTGCTGCACATGATGGTTTCATATTGAAAATTGAATATTAGAAAAATTCTTATAATCACCAATGAATCTGCTACTTGTTTCCAAGAAATTTTTTCTTTACTGCCAAGAAGTTCATTTTAAGTATTTAAATGAAATTTGCATTTTTTACGATTGCTATTCTATTGATTAAAAAATAGTATTTGTTCGTTGCTTTCAGATTCTTGTTATCAGAACTATTTAAATAACAAACCTTATATGAAATGGAGCCAGCAGCATTTTCACACTGGCTCCACACAAAAAATCAGTTATTTACAGCTTCTTTCCAGTAATTATAAAATTATCAAACATTATAGCATTAGAACTCGCCGTGTTAGGATTTATTCTAAGGCTTATGGTTTTATAATCTCCTGAAGGCAAAGCAACTAATTTTGCTTCTTTAGACCACCCTCCACCACTGGCAACTGTAGGTAGAGTTACCCAAGACGCACCGCCATCAACACTTGCTTCAATTTTTGGTTTTACAGCATCTCCTGCATCTTCAACAACAAGTTCATAAGACAGGTTTAAATTTGTAAAACCAGCCACATTGATATTAGGTATGGTAACAGCAGCACCTTTAGATTCTATTTTCAAATTATATTGCTCGCCCCACCCCTGACGCAAATTTATATTGGCATCGCCAGCAGTTTTTAGATCTATTCCACCACTCCATGTTCCTGCCTTTGTAGATGGTTTAAATGTATGCATTTGACCATCACCAAGTTTGGCAACATTTGATTCAAAATTTTCGGCATACAGCGTTTGCTGTGCATTGGCTAACATCCCTGTTAGTAGAGCAAAAAATAATAGTGTGATTTTTTTCATGTTAATTTGTTTTTTAAGTTTATAAAATATTGATTCGAATTAAGGCACTTACTTCAGGTAAAGAAACACGGAGCTGCGACTGAACTTCCTCCTTTTTTTTGCAAAATGCAGTAAGCAGAGTAAGTAGTAACAGTGCTAAGAATTATTACTTGTCATTGATGTGGAAATAATCAAAGTCTGCATAACCTCCAATGTTTTTAGTCGCATAATTAAACAAAGCAAAACGATAGCCCATGAAATGCGGAATGCTATATTTCATCTTCAAAGGTCGCCCTATTGGTTTCCAGACTTTTCCATCAAGACTGTAAAAGAAACTAGCTTCATCTTTCCCATTAAGAGCGTAAAGGTTATTAGCTTCATCGTTCTTGCCGGTAAAATCGCAATTGATTCTGAAGTAAATTTGGTCTTGATCCAATGGAATTCGCTTTACTTCGACAGGCTTATCATGATCAGTAGTGATCATTACGATCGACTTTTGACCCGCATCAATTTTAACGCCCACTGATCCATACTCTTTTTGGAAAGCTGAGCATCCGGCAAAATCGCCGTCTTTCATTTTGGAAACATCCATGGCAACAGAAGCTGAGCTGGTTGGACCAATAGTGCGTTGTGTAAGTGTGTTTCTGGCCTGAAGAAAATCAGTGTCAATTCTTCCTGTTTTGAGGCGCAGGAATCCTTTTCTTTCAGTTACAGACCACAGCGAATTATCTGGATTATGATTCCATTGCCATACTAAAGGAAGTGCTGCTTCTCCTTTCTTTCGGTTGAATTCATCAGAAGCAACCAAATTCGGAATCAAACCTTTACTGGCCGGCAGGTCTAGCTGTTCCGGGACTTTACCATTTTCTCCTAGTACAGGCCAGCCGTCTTCCCACTTGACAGGAACGAGATAAGGAACGCGGCCAACAGCAGCAAAATCGCGGAAAAGATAAGAGAACCAACGTCCATCGGGAGTGTCGACCAATCCTCCTTGAGCAATTCCTTTATCCTGTAAGCCAACTTTTCCTTCCCAAGGGCCGTTGATATTATCTGCCCTATGTATAATTACAGTTCGCATTCCACCGCGTGGTGCGCAAATATTAAATAAATAATATTTGCCTTTTACTTTAAATAATTGAGATCCTTCAGCGCCAAGGCCCACTTCTTTTCCTGTTGGTCCGCTGGCGTTCTCGATGAGAACCCTCTCCTTAACGCCTGGTTTAATTCCTTTCAGATCCTCATTTAATTCAACAATTTTCAGTCTTTCCGCGCCATGAATTAAATATACCTTGCCATCATCATCAAAAAACAAGGAATTGTCATGATACGCTGGTTTAAAAGAAATTCGTTCCCAATTTCCTTTTTCTATATCTTTTGTTTTAAAAATATAGGTTTCACCTGTGGTGTATGCAAATGTGGTTACATAATATATCCCCTTGTGATAGCGCAAACTACTTGCCCAGGAACCCTTGCTGTATGCGTTTTGACCGTCTGTCAAATTTAGCGCCGGCAGATCTGCCAAAGTATCATAGGCATAATTGATAATTTTCCAATTGACAAGATCTGTCGATTTCATAATGGGCACACCGGGACTCATGTGCATCGTTGTACTGCTCATGTAATAGCTATTGCCTACGCGTATTATTGATATGTCCGGCACATCTGCATAAATAATGGGATTAGTGGCTTTTTGTGCGTATAAACACGGCACTATAAGGGTGATCATAAAAGCTATCATGAATAACCTGTAAATCGAATTTTTCATTTTTTCATTTCTTTTTTTCATTGTTAACCGATTTTAATTGTAATTAGCATTAATAAACCTGCAACCGGAATCAATGAATGAATTTCCATTCATCAAACAAAAAACCCTCTCCATTAAACACAAAATAGATATTCCCTACTCCTTTATCTATTTTCAGTTCTATTTTCTTTGAGAGCGTAGCCCATTCCTTCTCATCACATATAAGGGAAACAAGAGCTGGACCTTTAAGATTATTTACATAAACATCAATTTTACCTTTTCCCTTCACCCGGGCTTCGAACTTGGCAGGAATCCGTTTGCTAAAATCAGCTCCCCGGACCATGAGACATTGTTTGTCTGCTTTTCCTTTGGCAACCATATTGCCCACATTCCCAACAGCTTCAAACTGAACTTGCCCCGAAGTTCCTGCAGTGGTTTCTGCTTGCTGAAGAACAAATGGATTTAATGGGTTAAGTTGTGACGGACCTTCGAAAGTTGCTTTGACCATGGGGATATTAACATTCTCTTCATCCACCGGTACTTCTTCGATACCTACATTACGAAAACCTCCCTTAGTACCAAAATAATCCTGTAAATACATGGCATGGTAAGCAATATAATATTTCCCTTTAAACTTGAACAGATGACTGTGATTGTTTGTAAAAGGCCCCACCTTAACCTCGCCGGTATTCTTAAAGTAATTATCGCGATACTTCCAACTATCCTGATTTAAGGGTGTTTTACTGGTCATATAAGATATGTTGCATGCAGTTGGTTTAGCAATATTGTTATAAGGCCATTCAGTGCGCTCATCCCAATTCGTACAATAGCTATAAACCCAGGTTCCATTGATAAAGTTAAGGTCGCTGGCCTCATTAAAATAAGGAGCGGGTATCTTAGCAATATCGCTGGCCAAACTGATCATATCTGCTCCCAATTTGACAATCCTGGCATTATCTGGCATATATTTCGTTTTAGGTGTTCCGCCTCCAAAAGTCAGCCAGCCCGTACCTTGATCGTCAATAAGAACTCCGGGATCGAATGGAGCATCGACATCCACACCGGGCACAGAGCGGTCAATTATATTCTTTCCTAATGGGTCACTCCACGGACCAACAGGAGAAGTGGCCGTAAGCATGGCTGTGCCAATACCGCTATTAGCGTAATACAAATAAAAGTGCGTCTTACCATCTGCTTCCAATCTGGATGTAATGGAAGGCGCCCATGAATTCTGACTCCATGGCGCCAGCTTTGCTGTATTTATAAGGCCATGATAAGTCCAGTTGACCATATCATCGGAAGACATCATGACCAGCGAACGGATATGCTCGTAACTATTTTTCCCATCCTTTCCTACCTTCTCATACTGTTGATGATCATTTGTGGCATATACATAAATTCTTCCATTATATTCTACAGCTGTTGGGTCGGCCGTGAATATAAAATCTAATAAAGGATTTGCATTATTAGAGGTAAGTTTCGGAGAAACATTTGCGAATTTTTCTTCCAGTTTTTCACTAACCACTTTCGGCTTATCAGCATTCGTCTGAGCTACTGCATCTTCTTTACATCCCAGAAAAGAGATAGCAAGGACAGTGCTTAATAACACTTTTTTTCTAAACATTTTTTTTATTTTATCTAATGAATACTCGTTAAGAGTTAATTTCAGTTAATTAATTATTCTTTAAGGAAGGTTTTATTTATCAAATCTCCACCAGTTGAAATTGAACAGATCGCCTTGACTGCCTTTAAAAACAAAGTACATATCGTGAACACCCTTTGTCTTCTTTACTTTAGTTGAAACGGTGGTCCAACTTTGCAAGCCTCCTGTGTTTTTAACCTCACAGGATCCCAATAGTTCTCCTTCGAGGCTATCCATATGTATTTCGATAAAACCACCTGATGCAGATGAAACATTTGCCTGAAATATTCCTGCTCCGTTCTTAAAATCAACACTTCGGACTTTGATAAAATCGCCATTGTTGATTTCGGTTACATAAACTCCCGCGTTGTTGCTGCATTCGGTTTCAATTCCCTGCTCCCAGGCTATAGTTTCCGCTTCCTGGCGGATGAATGGATTTAAATGTTCAACAGGTTTTACACCTTCGGTTGTTGGAGTTATCCGCGGAATACTCCCGTCCTTATTATACTGAAACTCATCTACACAAACGGAACGGGTAAAACCTCCACCACCTGGCAATGCAGCGTTATGATAGAACAAATACGATTTGCCTTTATAATCGATCACACCTGGATGATTGGTAAAAGCGCCTCCCTTGCCAATTATCCGCATAGTGGTATCCCGGTAAACCCATGGTCCGGTAGGACTTGTACTGGTTGAATATGCCAAATGTTCAGGTACACCTCCTGCGGCATAATGCATATAATACAGGTTTTTGCGTTTGTAAAACCATGGAGCTTCTTCGTATGCTGAAGGTCTTTTATCAACATCTTTATATCGTACATTAAAACCTTCTTTATTCAACGGCACCGTAACTACCTCCCCAGCGTAAGAAATCATATCCGGATTCAACTTTACGTATTTAAGATAAGGGTTCCCCCAATAGAGATATGCTTGACCATCGCCATCAATAAATACTGTGGGGTCAATATCTCCGTAACCGCTGTGAACCAGTGGTTTTCCAAGCGCATCTTTAAACGGACCTGTAGGACTATCAGAAACAGCCACCCCGATTGACATTCCCATCGTTTCGTGGGTCATAGGTACGTACCAGTAAAACTTTCCATTCCTGGCAATGCATTGCCCAGCCCAGGCATCTTGCTTCGCCCAGATGAACGTTTTAACCGACAGGGGCGATCCGCGGTCTGTCCAGTTCACCATATCGGTAGATGTGAAACAGTGCCAGTTTTTCATCACAAACACAGTCGATTTATCTTCATCGTGCCCAGTGTACAGGTAAACGGTATCTTTATATACCATCGGCGCCGGATCGGCCGTATAAATAGTTTGTATAATCGGGTTTTGAGCCTGTACGCTCGCTACAACAAAAAGAGCTGTTACCTGTAAAACTATCTTTTTGAAACTCATTGTCATTCTAAATGTCTGTGTGTATATATTATAATTGCAATTAATTGTAAGTTTAAAAGTCACAGATTTTTTAAATTCAACCCTATGCATGAACCTCTACAAAACTGTATTTCTATTTAGTTATAGTATCACTTACTATTTACTTAGATCCTTCAATAAGGGCATCTAACATAAGTTGATCCTTTACCACATTATTAGCTCTGTCTAACATAAAACCTATCTCCCAATAGAATGGCAGAATACCATTCGCTTTAGCCTGTTTGGTCAGATAATATGTCCAGTCATTTACAGACTTGTTGTGCATAGCCAGATCCTTAGGAAGATAATTCGGGTTGTTAATCGCATTCCTTCTCCAGGCTGCATATTCACCCAGCATCACGGGGATACCTTTATCAACAAACTTCTGTTTAATATTTTTGAATTCAGTATCGATCACATCCTCTTCTCCATAGGTAGCGTTGCGTTCTGGTTCAATAGTAGAATGATTCCCTTTCCCCCAGTAGTAAGCCATTTTGCCCCAAGTTGCATCCCCATCCGTTAGTATCGTAAATGTAGAAGGCGTGTAGTCATGAACCTCGACAATCAACTTATTAGGAATTTCGTCTTTTGGCATAGTATTCATCAAAGTAAAAGTTTTAGTAGGGTCAGTGCTAGGGCCCTGCACAACCAGCACCCGGTAACTATTCCTGCCTCCGGTAGCGCGAACTGCATTAATAAATGTCTGGTGGTAACCATTTAGTATGGTCATCTGCTCAGCATTATTAACCGCAGGTTCATTCGCACCGGCGAATATAAGGTGCTCATCAAAATCACGCATGGTTGTAGCAATCTGCTCCCAAATCGCCTTTTGCATCGCATTAACGGAATCCTGCTTTAACGTATTGACATTATTTTCCAGCCAGCCATTATCGCCGTGAGCATTCAATATCACATACATATCATTAGCCACACACCATCCAACCACTTCTTTCACCCGCTTAAGCCATGCAAGGTCAATTTTTGCATTTTTCCGATCGCTTAAATGGCTCCAAACCCAGTTACAAGGGATCCGTACAGCATTGAAACCTAATTGTTTTACAAATTTCACATAAGATTCGGTCATTTTGCTGCTCTGCCAATCACCTTCGTTTGGGGATTCCATGGTGTTGCCAAAATTTATGCCCATATGCATTTTTTCCGCCAATTGCAGGGCAGTACTGGCCATTCCAGTTATGTCTGGTGCTTTCGGCGATGTATTATAACTTGGGTATATGCTGGCGGCCTGAGAAACTTTTAATTGCGGGTCCGGATTATTCGCTTTTTCACAAGAGAATAAAGGTATAACTGCAATAAGAGATATTAATATTTTAAGAGAATACTTGATCTTCATTTTAATTGGTTTAAAAGCCCCACGGCGATATGCGGCCATGGGGCTTTAGTTTATTTAATTTTTACAACTCTCAAGTTATCAACAGCACCATAAAAGCTGGCTGCCGAAAGACCATAGTTATGTATATATATGTAGCACGATGTACTTCCGGATTCACCTGTTAAATCGGAAATTTTGGTCAGTGAAGCCCCCATACCCTCGCCAAGCTCAGGGTGTGGTGCACGGAACGATGTTAAAGGAATAGTTACTGTTACCCAGCCTTTTGTAATGTACGGCACCGTGGTCGTAGCGTTTATTCGCCATGGCTCCCACCGGGCCATATAGCCACCTACTCCACTTACAATATCAACTGTAGTACCTTTCCAAACTTTTGGGATACTTACTTCAAATTTAAATGCCCAATGACTAACCGAGTCAGTAACATTAGCTTTGGGTACCCACTGTACTGCATTCATGGGTATGTTGGTCGTCCAGGGCCATCCATCGCCATCAGCCAACCCACTAATATCCAATACAAAATAGGTGCTTGAATTACCACGGAAATTAGGATCGCCATTAGTTTGTTTGCCAGCACCCCAGCCTTGCCAATTAAAATTGCTATCCCAATTTGATATGGAGCCTGTTTCTACATCGTGCACACTGTACACGGTAGTGGCAGTGCCAAACTCTGTAGTAACAGATACCGGTCCGCTTTGCGTTATCGTTGGCAAAACGAACCCAACATACCCCCCATTATATGATGATGTATAAGAATTAATTGCGACACCAGCATAAGTTAGTGTTTTGATATTTTTTAGATAGGTACCATAAACATAAACCGAATCGCCAGGGTTGGCATTTTCGTTGGAAACACCAGCTATGACGGGTTTTGCAACTATCTTATAATTCACCGAACCACTCTTGGAGGTTATCGCTATCACATCACTGGTTGTTGCAGCCGGCATAATAAAACCGATAGAAACTCCGGAAGTGTCTAATTTAAAGGATTGGATTGGGACACCCCTATACGAAAAGCGTTCAACGAAAAATAGGTTTGCGCCAGAAACATACACAGAATCGCCTGGATTGGCATATAAATTGGAAACTCCCCAGACGGCAGGTGCCGCCGGACCTAATTTAAAAGAAAACTTTGTGGAACCACTTGTTGTTGTATACTCCACAGTATAGAGTTTAGCAGTATCAATTTTTGAAAACTGCATACCAGGAATTTGCACCACGGCACTGTTCGGTGAAAACAAAGCATTGTTAAATGTGGCAGGAACCCCATTGAAACTTATTTGTGTAGCATTCTGTAAATTATTCCCGGTTATCACAACATATTGCCAGTTTGGCACTGCGCTGTGTAAAACGGTATCATTAGGTGAGGCTGCATAACTCTTAATCGCCGAGATAACCGGAGGAGCCCCACCGCTGCTATCTGCATTCTTTTTACAAGCTGGTGATAAAGCCACGATCATGAACAAAAGCGGCAAAAACCACAGGCATAAGTATGATTTCTTTTTCATAACAATATCTTTTAATTTTTTTAATTAATAATATGGTACCGGTGGTTCTGCCAATTTAGGGGCAGTGGTTAGCTCAGATGACGGAATTGGCAATGTAAATGAAGCGATGGTTGCCGGAAGCGTAAGTGGTGGAGCAATAGTATCCCTTGTTGCTATCTTCGTTACAGGATCATAAGTAAACCTAATCCGACCGTGAGTAGCATCCTGATCATTAAGAAACTTCACCGCATTAGTTGGATCATAATAAGAATACCTAACCAGGTCTGGCCAGTATTGTCCTTCAAAAGCAAGTTCAATCCTCCTTTCCGTGCGCAGTAAAGCCGGAGTGATCACAGCCACAATATCTACCCCGGCCCTCGCCCGCACAGCATTAAAATATTTTATAGCATCAGCATCGCTCGTCGTACTATTGTTACCCAAGATGGCTTCGGCATATACCAAATATACATCGGCCAATCTAAGCATTGCATTATGTTCGGGTGATGACCAAGAATCCATTGTTGGCAAGTTGTTATCTTTTTCGGTGCCAACCATATGTTTTTTCAGGCCCGTACCTTTTGCCGTATAACCACCACCGGCAGCATTCAATTCGGGATAAAAATCTCCGTTGAGCATGATAGTGGCTTTACGCCTTACCGTATCCTTAGCAGAATACATCCGGTATAAATCGTAGCTTGGCGCCAAGGCCATCCATCCACCTTGTTTTTGAGGAGTAATGATGTTATCTGGCGCAAATAATTGTTGTAGGGCGTTGCCCGTTCCATAACCCACACCACCGGCCCATTGAAGCGCGAACAATGATTCGGGGTTATCGTTGTTTTGCACCTTAAAAAGATCATAATAACTAGGAAACAATTTCAAGCCACTATTTATACACACATTGCCTGCATACTTTTTAGCACTGTCCAGCAAGGCCTGGTCGCGTACACCGCCGCTTTTACCAACACCCGCCATCGTTAAATATACTTTACCGAGCATCCCCTGAGCCGACCAGGTAGTTACCCTGCCTTTTGTATCTGTTTTGGGGAGGTATTGTGTTGCGTACTTCAGGTCTTTAGTAACGAATTTATACACATCCGAAACAATGTTGCGGTTAAGCAGCGGATCTTTTATCAGTTTGCGGTTGTCTTCAATAATTGGCACTGCGCCCCAATATATCGCCAAATTATAATAAGCCATGGCACGAATAAATTTTGCTTCAGCTATGGCGGCATTTTTGTCTGCTTCCGAAATAGACGGATCAGCCTGCTCTTGTATAGCTGTGATAACCGTATTACATTGTGCTACAGCATTGTATAACCCATTCCACCCCCTTGTCACAAGACCATTTTGGGCGGTAATGGTGCGCGTAAAAAGCTGCACCAAATCGCCATTATACGGAAAGCTAGCGGTACCACTCAATACGTCGCCAAGTGGTATCCAGCTCTCATTGCTCCATGACCACCAGTGCCCACCACCATAAAGGCTTGCCGTAGCCAATCGTACATCGGAAGTGGTTTTATAAAAATTGTTAGAATTTATCTGCGAGTTGGACGGACGATCCAAAAAACTCTTTTTACATCCGACAATTGCTGCTGCACATAGCAGGATGACGATAATTTTGTGAATTGATTTCATAAACATATATTTTAAATCGACAATCGTTTTATTATTTCAAGGTTATGTTTGCTCCAATAGTAAATACTCTTGGCTGCGGATAATAACCGTCGTCCCAACCTGCCTGAAGCGGGTTCCACGAACCTATCTCAGGATCCATGCCTTTGTATTTTGTAATTACAAATACGTTGGATACATTGGCATATACCCTAACCCCATTCACAGATATTTTGGATAAAAGACTTACTGGCAATCGGTAACCTAAGGTGATATTTTTGCACCGCAGGAATGAGGCATCCTCGATAAACAAACTATTAGGACGATTATTACCGTTGGTATTATCGTTTCTTAAACCTACAACGGTTGTATTGGGGTTGGTAACATATACATTATTAACATCGCTTGCGGAGCCGTTGGGATCAACCAGAGCCAATTTCGCATAGTTTAGAACCGATGTAAAAAACGTGGCATGATTTCCCGGATCAGTTTGCTGTATGGCCATTTGATTGAATACCTTGTTGCCATAACTGCCGCTGAAGAAAATATTCAGATCAAAATTTTTGTAGTTAAATGTATTATTGATACCATACTGGAATTTAGGGAGTGGTGAGCCTAAAAAGGTTTGATCTTTAGAGTCAATAACACCGTCGCCATTCAAATCCTTGAACATACGGTCGCCGTACCAGATACCACCGCCTGCCAAAGAAACCGGATAAGGTTTACCATTTGGGTCAGCTGGCCGGGCATGGTTCTCAAAATCAGATGGCTTTGAAAATATCCCATCAAATACGTAGCCGTAAAATGTGCCAATGGACTGGCCTACCACTGTTTTTTCGATGATATCATTAATTATGTAAGATTTCTGGCTCAAGTTAGCGTCGCTGCCGCCGGCACCTAAACTGGTCACTTTGTTCTTATTTCTCGATAAGGTAAAAGCAGTTTTCCAACTGAAATTTTTAGAAATAATATTGGTAGAATTGATTTGGAAATCAAATCCTTTGTTGCTTAGCGAGCCGACATTGGCATAAGGCGGTTGCATGGATCCCGGCCCAGAACTCGATACAGTACCAGAGTATCCTGGAAGTGGCACTTGTAATAAAAGGCCCTTTGTTTCGCGGTCGTAAACGTCTATTGAAAAACCTAACCGCCCATTCCAAAACGATCCGTCAATTCCAGCACTGTAATAATTAGTTTTTTCCCACTTCACATCCGGATTTGACAAATTGTTTTGAAATAGCGCTGTACCTGATAAGCCATTTGTCACCGATCTAAGTTGGGTTGTAAAAGTATTGCCCTGTATGCCTTGATTATTAGTTAACCCATAACCAAGCCTCAGCTTCAATTCATTTATAGATTTTACGCCTTTTAAAAACGACTCCTTATTAATTTTCCAGGCAAATCCACCTGAATAGGTAGTAACCCAACGATTATTGGCTGCAAAATTTGAAGAACCATCGTTCCGTATATTGCCGGTGAGCAGGTATCTGTCATCCCATGAAAAATTGATACGGCCGAAATAGGATTCCTGTGCAGAGCCGCCAGTGGGGTCTGAATTTGAATTATCGCCCGAGTTTGTGGCCGTGCCGGCATCCCCTGCATCAATGGCCTGCACATAGTTTGTAGGAAAATTCCTTCGTGCAGCGCTAACATAGTGAAAAGTGCTTTCCTGTGCTTCATGCCCTGCTAAAGCATCAATATGAATTTTTTTGAAATTATGGTTATAAGTTAAAAAATTGCGCATTACTATATAAAAATTTTCGCCGGCGCTAGAGGAACCGAAGCTAGGGCTGACATTGCCCTTACCAAAACTATACGTTGGTGAAAACCTATCTTCTGTATAAAAATCGAAATTACCGGATACTTCATTTCGCAGCGACAGATCTTTAGTAAGCTGTATTTCGGCATACACATTGCCGAATATCTGATTCCTCTTTTTTAGGTCTTTGACAATTTGGGCTAATGCCACCGGGTTGGCAACGGGTGCTACCCAACCATTAGGGTCAGTAACACCGCCATAGGAACCATCAGGGTTTCTTACCACAACATCGGGGCTATTGCTTAGTGCGGTTCCAATTACATTACCTGAGGTTGAATTTACACTTTCATTAATATGCGCCAATTGAAGGCTGGTTCCTATTTTTAGCCAATTCGTAGTTTTGTTATCTAAATTCAGCCTTATCGAGTATCTTTTAAAATCAGATCCAATGGCTATCCCTTCCTGGTCAAAATACGAGGTTGATAGTAAATATTGGGTTCTGGCATCCCCGCCGCTTACCGTAATTGTGTGGTTCATCATCGGAGCCTTCCGAAATAATTCTTTTTGCCAGTCGGTACCAGGGCCCAAATATTGAGGATTGACAAATTGGGGCCTGGTATCAAAGCCCCAAACAGCAGCCCGGGCATTAATGAAAGTAGCAAACTGCGGCAAATCCACCACAGGCATCCGCTTCAATATTTCCTGGTAACCGGCATAGAAATCATAAGTTATTTGCGGCGCTCCGGCTTTACCTCTTTTTGTAGTGATCACAACAACTCCATTGGTTGCCTGCGAACCGTATATGGCTGTTGCCGAAGCATCTTTCAATACATCTATGGATTCAATTTCGGCAGGATTGATGGCATTTAACGGATTAGAACCACCACCTGGGTTATTTACCGGTGGGATAATAACACCGTCTATCACGTACAGTGGCGAATTAGAGCCACTTATTGAAGACACACCACGTATTTGGATAGATACGCCGCCACCGGGCTGACCCGATACCTGCTGAACCACAACCCCGGCAACTTTGCCCTGCAGGGCCTGGTCAAAAGTAGTGGGTTGCGTTTGGCGCAGATCAGCCCCTGAGATGGAAGATATAGACCCTGTAACGTTACCCTTGCTTTTTTTTCCATAGCCAATAACAACTTCATTCAGGCTTGTAGCTTCAGTTCTCAAGCTAACATTGATGATGTTACTACTTCCTACCATTACCTCTTGTTGCTGAAAACCGATCATCTTAAAAACGAGGATATCTCCTGTATTTGCCCGTATAGAAAACTGTCCTTGTTCATTAGCTGATGTCGATCTACTCTTTGTTTTCAGTTGTACTGTTGCCCCTGGTAACGGTGCAGAATTATCAATTGCTGTGATCTTCCCTGTAATTTGTTTTTCCTGGGCGTACCCATTTATGTGCAGGAACACAATTGAAACTACCAACCATAAAAAAATCGGTAATTTCCTGATAGAAATTGTTTGGTTCATATTTGGTTTATTTTGGTTTGTTTCGTCTTTAATTAAAGACAGCTATAGGAATAGCGGGACTGTATGAGCTTATTCTTACCTGACCACTGACCTCAATTGCTTGCCATTAATTATTGGATCTGAATATTCAAATATAGATTCAAATCAAATTGGCAAATGCCTCAAATGATGCAAAGAAGGACATTTTTGTTACATAACCATAGGTTGAATGTTCATTATAAAGCCAAGAAAAAAATAATCAAAACACTGAAAACCTGACAGTTAAATAAATCACACACAATTTCAGGTACCTTATAAAGGTATCCCGAACATTTAGATTTTTTGGTTCGTCTTAGTTACGTCAATCTTAATTCTTCGTACCTGCAAAGTCACCATCTTTCATTTTAGTTTCATTCAAGACCGCAGCACTCTGCATTCCTTGACTATCGCATCGCAAAAGGCACAGCTTAACATCAGCAGAGATACAGGCCCCTTTATCAAAATAGCATCACAATAGATCAAATTTACTGTAGTACTTATGCTCTCAAATTCCGATTTTAGCAAATCAAGATATTGTATATCGTCAGAACCGTTATCAAACTATCCACACACTATTCACCATGTCCTTCAGATTTCCCTTCCTCCCACACCTGGTCATACTGCTTATTCTAAACCTATCGGTAGCAACCACATCCTTTTCTCAAAGCAAGCCTGTAATAAGAATGGGTGCAACCAATACCCAGTCATTTGACGACAACTGGGCATTTACCAGATATGGCTTACAAGCTGATGGTTCACGAATTGAAGAACCTCAAAATTTAGAAAGTACAACATTAAATGAAAGCTCCTGGCAAAAACTAAACCTACCCCACGATTTCGGCATAACCGGTCCCTTTGGAATTGAACTGGAGGGTGGCACAGGCAAACTTCCCTGGAAGGGAATAGGCTGGTACAGAAAGCATTTCAAGATCCCCGCAGCAGATGCCGGAAAAAGGATCTTTGTAGACTTTGACGGCGCCATGGCCAATGCTAAAATCTGGCTCAACGGCCATTATGTAGGAACATGGCCCTATGGGTACAACTCCTTCCGGATGGACTTAACCCCTTACCTGTTGATGGGCAAAGAAAATGTACTCGCAGTTCGCCTGGACACTGAAAACTGGGATTCAAGATGGTATCCAGGTGCCGGAATTTACCGCCATGTGTGGCTGGTAAAAACAAATCAGGTACATGTTGGCCATTGGGGAACCTCTATTACCACTCCGGAAATTACCGATGCCTCGGCAAAGGTTAAAATGGACGTCACTGTTGAAAACCAAAGTACACACCCGGTGGAAGCCACTGTCCAAACTTCCGTATTCGAATTGGATCAGCAAAATAAGCCCGGAACAAAAATTACTTCTTTCAATACCTCTGCAATAAAAATAGACGCGGGTGCGGCGGTAACCGCCAATACACAAGCTACAATTCAGCATCCCAAGCGCTGGGATATTGATGCTCCCCATCGGTACATCGCGCAAACCACCCTTAGTGTAAATGGTAAAGTAGTTGATACTTACCAAACCCCATTCGGCATTCGTACCCTTAAATTTACCGCCCGCGATGGTTTCCAGCTCAACGGCCGCCGGGTTGAAATCCAGGGAACCTGTAACCATCATGATCTTGGTGCCCTGGGTGCAGCCATCAACACCAGCGCATTGCGCCGTCAGCTCAGCATCCTTAAAGATATGGGTTGTAATGCCTTGCGTACCTCACATAATCCACCCGCACCTGAATTACTCGAACTAGCAGATCAAATGGGCTTCCTGGTATGGGATGAGGCTTTTGATTGCTGGAAAGCCGGTAAACGAAAATTAGATTACAATAAGATTTATGAGGAATGGCATCAAAAAGACCTCGAAGCTATGGTTCACCGCGATCGTAACCATCCTTCCGTTTTTATCTGGTCCATCGGAAATGAGGTAATGGAACAGCGAAATGTAGAAATGACAAAACACCTCGCAGACATCATTAAAAAAGCAGATCCAACCCGCCCGGTTTCCAATGGCTATAACGATCCTGACGGAGGACGCGAATCAGGGGCCGTTGAAGCATTAGACATTATGGGCGTTAATTATTTCTTCGGTCAGCAGCCTAAATGGGATGCCGACCCACGGTATAAAAACAAACCCACCATGGGTAGTGAAACCTCCTCCTGTGTTTCCTCACGCGGTGAGTATTTCTTTGGAAATGACTATCAGAACTGGCAAATATCTTCTTATGATTCCGCCTTTCCAGGTTGGGGCTGTTCACCAGATGAGCAGTTTCGCACCAATGCCAAATACCCACATCTCTTAGGCGAATTTGTTTGGACAGGTTTTGATTATCTGGGAGAGCCTACCCCTTATAATTCAGATGCAACCAATCTGCAAAACTTCCGTAATGATCCGGCTAAAAGGAAAGAACTGGAACTGAAGCTGGAAGAACTCCGCAAAAAGAACCCACCATCAAGAAGCAGCTATTTTGGCATTGTAGATTTAGCAGGCTTTCCAAAGGACCGGTATTACCTGTATCAATCACAATGGAGGCCAGATTACCCAATGGCACATATTTTACCCCACTGGAATTGGGCAGAAAGGATTGGCCAGATTACCCCTGTCCATGTTTATACCTCTGGTGATGAAGCCGAATTATTCTTAAACGGAAAGAGCCTGGGCCACAAAACGAAAACACCTGGAAAAGATTTCCGTTTGGTTTGGGACGATGTAAAATATACTCCTGGCGAATTAAAGGTAGTTTGTTATAAAAAAGGTAAAGTATGGGCCACCGATGTGGTAAAAACCACAGGAGAAGCCTCAAAAATCACCCTATCAGCAAATCATCCTTTGATCAAAGCAGGAGGAGATGACCTATCTTATATTACTGTAAAAATAACAGACAAAGACGGATTAACAGTACCACGTACACATAATTCCATTAAATTCTCTGTGCAAGGACCGGGAGAAATCGTAGCCACCGATAATGGCGATGCAACCAGCTTTGTGCCTTTTCAAAGCCATGAAAGACCAGCCTATAATGGAATGGCACTGGTTATTGTAAAAGGAAAGAAAGGCCAAAAAGGCAAGTTCTCTGTAAAAGCAGAAAGTCCGGGTTTAAACAGTGCAGTTATAGGAATAAGGACGAATTAGGATCCCCTTCTAATTACAATGCTCCTTTTATTTCAAAAACCGCAGCATATTTCGAAGGACGATCGGCAGGTACCAGGAACGTCAATTTTTCATCTGTTTGTTTGAATGTTACTTTTTTGCCATCCATCATTTTTATTGATTTAATCTTCTTTGGAGACTGTTTTGATTTGAAACCTAATGTTGGAAGCGCAATCTCACCTTCGGTTGGGTTCAACACAAAAGCATACAAAACGTCACCTTTAGTTGTAAACCTAACCTCGTCATTTCCATAAGGCGGACTTTTAATAGTCCGCTGATTAAACTGTTCAGATTCGTTTTGCTTTTTCAATGCTTCCAAATCAGCATTAGCAATATTCGAAGCGCGTTTTAAAATCGAATTTAGATTATCTCCATACACTTTCCAGGGTTTGCTTGCATAAATTGCAGCACTATTTTTATTCACCCAAGCACCAACTTCATCTAAAATTGCCTTTTCAGCAGCAGAAAGGCTGCCATTAGGTAAAAGCTCTACATTGAGCAATAAATTCCCGTTTTTACTGTTCACATCTGCCATCATTTCGATAATTGTCCGGGCATTGTGAACCATTTCCCGGTCCTTTTTATAAAACCACCCACTACTGGTTGTAATAATGCCTTGCCAGGGTTTTGGATTGATATCGTTAGAGGTTCCGCATTCAATATCCTTTACAATAGCATCGTCATCAGAAATTTTACCTGCTGCAACAGCCATGATTTTACCATTTTTCTTTAAGCTGTTCTCAAATAAAGTACGGCAAACTTCTTTTCCCGGCTCACCATATGGAAAACCATAGCCGTCGTACCAAATCATATCCACATCGTATTTTGTGACTAATTCTTTATGGCGCAATACCCATGTTTTTTTCATATTTGCAATCCATTCGGGAGTCCTTTTGGCAGGTGGAAGTCCATACAAGTCAGCGGGATCAAGTCCCTCCCACCACAGCCCTTTCCCATCTTCCTTGGTTAGATTTCCATCATAAGGAACTCCTTTCAGTGGCCCTGTTTTGTCCGAACCAAAGGCCGGAAGCCACCAGCTTAAATAACGGTCATCGTGCGAGCTTACGCCAAAGGGCATATGGTATTTTCGTGCCGATTTCCTAAAGTCTCCTACAATATCTCGTTTAGGGCCTACATTTACCGAATTCCATTTTTGATAGGTGGAATTAAAATTATCAAAATGATCATGATGAACGGCTAAAATCATAAAATATTTAGCGCCCAGTTCTTTAAAATATTTCATCAAAGCATCAGGATCTAGCTTTTCAGCCTTCCAGGATTGAAGCACATCTTTGTAACCGAATTTGGATGGATGTCCATATTGTCTTAATTGATTAGGATAAGCCTCTTTTCCGAAGGTTTCACCACCCACATCCTGCATATACATATGACGGGCATACCAGCCGCCGCCATTATCGGGTTGAGACTGTCCACCCCAATGCAGCCAAATCCCAAAACGGGCTTCGGTGTACCATGCAGGAAACTCATAATTTTGTTTCAATTCATCCCAGGATTTTTCTTTCTCCTGAGCATAGGAAGGAATCGAGCATAAAATTATCAAACCCAAATACAAAGCACATTTGAGTTTGATGGAATAGACAATTTCGAATGTTTTATTTATCATTTTGATGTTCAAATTATGTACGTGGTTTCTATAAAATCAGAATCTGTAGCTAGTATCCCAGATTGCTAACCAAACGTAGATTGATATCAAATTAAATGATTTTAAACCGTTAAAACTTATTCGATATTGCCAAATAACGATGCTTTTTTATCATACAAGCTTGGAGGCAACCTGATTTGGTTAGTTCTTACTAAACCTCCACTATTTTGACCAATATCTATGCATTTTTGACCTTTAAAACTACTTTTTAGTTTTTCGTATATATTTGGTGCACTATAGTTTTTTATAAAAACTCAGCAACATGATTCTCTGGCAGCCAGCCTAATTCAATGGGGCGATAAAGAGCTATTAGATAATCACGATTTTGCAATGAAGAAATTCTTTGCAATAAAGAATATAAAAACATGAAGCAATCTAAATTAGTTTTTCTCCTGGTATTTTCCTGCATTGGGGTTTCAGCCCAAATGAGCAAATTCAACGTTCGGTTAAATTCCCAAATTCAATATTATGATGGGAGCAATACAACTGAAACATCGGAATTTAAGTTTAAGGACCATCGGTCCCTCCTTAAAAAATCAAACGCAACCTGGGAATGTGATGAAAGTAATCGTCTTTCTAATAATTGTTTTGATGCTACCTATACCTTTCACCTCATTAAAGGGAACGCTTCGGCGGCAGGGGTTGCAGTAAATTTTTCGTTTGATCAGTGGAGCAAAGACAATTATGTTATTATGCCGGCAGCAGTTTATAACGGAAACCGGTTTGAAGTACTGAAATATGGTTACCCTCCTTTATTTAAGAAAGAAGATTATAAAGTAAACATGCCCGTCACCATTACAGATGTACCCCGTTTAAATAAATATGAAGGCGAATCACGGTTTGATCTCAATACCGGCGACTTAACAACACCGGCTATTGGCATTTATTTCCCAAAAACTAAAAAAGGGATTTGGATATTGACCGAACAGGCGACAGAATTAGGCAATAGTGTTTTGTCTCTGACGGAGAATACGGACAGGAGCAAAGCTGAATTTACAATTTCAGCACCTTGTGTACGAAAAGAAATTTATGGGATGACCAGCTTGCGCAAATCAGACGAAACAGGCGCTGATTGGAAGCCCGGCGATAAGGCAACAATCAGGTGTAAGATTTTTACATTTGAGCATGTGAATTCACCTGCGGAACTCAATAATCAATTCCTTGCAATACGCAAAAGCTTCGGTACAACAAGCTTTGTTAATCAATTACCATTTAGCGAGGCATTTAAATTAATGGAAGATCAGCAAAACAATGAATGGTGGAACGAACAACAGCGAATTTATACATTGGGTGGAGAAAGCTGGAACATGAAATTTCAGCTGGGCTGGGTTGGAGGATGTATGGTTACACATCCTTTAAGCCTGATTGGACAACCGTTGTCGCAACAAAGGTCTCGCATAAATCTCGATAGGATCATTACAGAAAGCCAGGCTAAAAGTGGTTTTTATTATTCTTGCGGAAATGGGAAAGATTGGTGCAGTGATTGCTTTGGAAGTCCTCATCCTGATAATTTATTATTGCTCAGGAAAGATGCCGATGCGCTTTATTACTTCTATAAATATTGCTCCTCAAACCAGGCACTTCATCCGGGATGGCAAATGCCAGCTGCCTGGAAAGCTCCATTACAGAAGTTCTCAGAAGCATTTGCTACTTTGTGGAGAAAATATGGCCAGTTCGGTCAGTTTATTGACATTGAATCTGGCGAGATCAAAGTTGGCGGATCCAACAGCGCTGCCATGGCTATTGGAGGACTGGCACTTGCTTCGCAATTTGAAAATAAACCTCAGCTGTTACAGGTAGCAAAAGAAGCAGCACGTTCTTACTACAAAAAGTACACACAGAAAGGTATTTCTTGCGGGGGCCCCAGCGAGATTTTGCAGAACAATGATTCAGAATCCGCTTTTGCAATACTGGAGTCGTTCGTTACTTTATACGAAGTTACCGGAGAAAAAGAATGGTTGAAATATGCTGAAGACGCTGCAGCGTTTTGCTCAACGTGGATGGTGAGTTACGATTACAAATTTCCGGCAAATTCCCTATTCGGAAAATTGGATATGCGTACCACAGGCGCAGTTTGGGCAAGTACTCAAAACAAACACGGAGCTCCTGCCATTTGTACCGCTTCGGGCGATTGTCTGTTAAAATTATACCGTGCCACTGGAAACAAACGCTATCTGCAAATGCTCAAAGATGTGGCTCACAACGTCATGCAGTACATTTCCAGAGCAGACCGGCCCATCGCAGGTCTGCATTCTGGATGGGTTAATGAAAGAGTCAATTTAAGTGATTGGGAGGGAAAGCAACAAATAGGTGGTATTTTTAATGGTAACACCTGGGCGCAGGTAGGTGCAATGCTGACCGCGGCAGAGGTTCCAGGGATTTACATCCTTCCCGGAAAAAAGGAACTGATTGTTTTTGACCAGGTAGAAGCCACCTTGAAAGGGAACCAGTTAAAAATCGTCAACCCAACAAAGTTTGATGCCAAAATAAGAATATTTATTGATACAGATGCCTCAAAACCTTATTCACAGGGTTTTATAAGTTCGTGTCCGCAGGTTTCTGTAAAAGCAGGAGAAAGCGAAGTATTCGCCATAAACAAGAATATTCTAGTAAAAAACTAACACTGCAATAAATGAAAATCTGCACCCACCCCGGTCTGCACCCAAGAAAATATGATTTACTGATCAAGCCTCAGAATCTGTAAGATTCAGCTAGATCAGTAAATCATATTTTTCACAATAAATCTATAATGATTGTATAAGGCTGAGCGGTAATTTAGTCGATTTAGCAATTATATTCCAGTCAATACCGTTTTGCTTTAGCATATGCGCAATTTGTTTTTTCTCTGCTAGAGCTTTTCTTTTTTCAGCTATTAACTTCTTCTCGCCCTCTTTTAAGCCTTCGTGTTTTGCTCTCGCCAATAATAATTCTTCTATACCCATTGTTGTCGTTTTTTCAGTAATGGTTTGTATATCCTGTTCAAAGATATTGTTAATGGATTTGATTTGTTTGAAGAGTAAGTCTTATAACTTAAATTTTCCTTTCGCTTTGGGATTCAGTATCGTGCCTTCTGAGAAATCTTTATTACTAAGTATAATCTCATAAGCATCTTGCCCAAGTTTCTCGTTTGCAAAGCTATATTTTGCAAAATGCTGAGGGTAAATTAAATCGTTGGAATAATAACGATGAAGTACGTCATGCTGAAAGCTCATAATCAATTGATTTACTTCACCTAAACCCGTATAAATGAAATCTGATCTATCGAAATAGTAAAATAAATTTGCAATATTCTTAAAGCTCTCGTTAAAATTTATTTTAATATTAGTCCCAGAGATTGTTATTCCGCTCTGTTGTATTCCCCGTAAAGCAACTCTGGTAATAGATTGTTGTATGCTGTCAAGAAACAGAACAATTAGAGACGTTTGATAGCCGGCGTTCCTTGCATAATCAGCAATATTTTTAAAAGACGCGTCATTAAAAACAGTCTCAATCAAGACGTCCTTACCCTGATCAATAGCTTCCTTCGCCAAATCTTTTGTTCTAGCCTTATAGACATCGGTCATTAAAATTTCAAAGCTTTCAAGTTCATTTAAACGAGTACGAATAAATGTTGATTTACCAGCTGCATTGCAGCCTGCCACGAAAATTAACTCCGGCATATTTTTAATTGAGTTTACGAATTATAGTATCCTTAACTTGAATTGGCATATCATTCTCATCAGTCACTACCTCCAGAGAAACTAAGTATTTCTCACCTGTAGGGAGCTCTTTTCTCCAATAACCACCATCCTCAGAAAACTGAGCATAGAATGGGTTTCCTAATTCAAATGCACGTTGACGCCCTAACTCATGCATATTTCCCATGTTTTTTAAAAGACGATCTACAGTTGAAGAAGCTCCCATAACATTTAATTTACTTGGACGAACTCTATTAAGTTATCTATTCTACTCGACATGATTATTCAATTGTGAATAAGATAACCATTTTTGAATATTCAAATATAGCAAGAGCCAATTACAAATATCACAATTGTGATAAAATATATCTTTTGCACATCCTCATCGCTTTGCAGAAAGCACAGTAAAAGTTAATATCACGCCCCTCCCTGGTCTGCACCCAAGAAAATATGATTTACTGATCAAGCCTCAGAATCTGTAAGATTCAGCTAGATCAGTAAACATATTTTCACAATAAATCTATAATGATTGTATAAGGCTGAGCGGTAATTTAGTCGATTTAGCAATTATATTCCAATCAATGCCGTTTTGCTTTAGTATATGCGCAATTTGTTTTTTCTCTGCTAGAGCTTTTCTTTTTTCAGCTATTAACTTCTTCTCGCCCTCTTTTAAGCCTTCGTGTTTTGCTCTCGCCAATAATA
>Ga0182008_10000578_pt1 | contig 27014 bp, 20 predicted proteins | sample Sormic07211129_1_FD_120482 | JGI IMG/M metagenome (GOLD analysis project Ga0182008, IMG submission 120482) | Rhizosphere microbial communities from Sorghum bicolor, Mead, Nebraska, USA - 072115-129_1 metaG | ecosystem: Host-associated > Plants > Roots > Rhizosphere | place: USA: Nebraska...
AGCGACGCTGTCGGAGAGCAGGAGGATGCGCGCGTTCTCGATACCGCCCGCCGCCAGCACGTAGTGCCGCGCGCGCACGCGGCCACGGCGGCCGTCGAGCGTGCCGATGCGGGCGCCGGTGACCACGTTCGCATCGGCGCTGGACTCCAGTTCCATGACGTTCGCATGCAGCAGCACGGTGATGTTCGGTGCCTGGTGCAGTTCCTCGCGGTAGGCTTCGCCGAACGTGATGGGGCTCCTGGCGAAGATGAAGTTCACCAGTTCCCCGGCGTCGAGGTCGAGCGGGCGGCGTGGCGGCGGGCCGTCGAACGCACCGGGCCCGAAGCCATGCGACGCGTCGATACGACAGAATTCGCGGGCGCGCTCGTACCAGGGGGCGAGGTCGGCGAAACGCAGGGGCCAGCCACTGTCGGGTACCCAGTCACGCGGCTCGAAGTCGCTGTCGGCGAAGGGAATGCAACCACCGCCCCATAACGTGCAACTGCCGCCGAACACGCGCATGCGCGACGTACCGGCGTCGAAGGGGAGGTCGCCGGTGGAGCCGCCTTCGTACAAGGACTGGCTGCGATCCTCGCCGGCCAGGCCACCCCCTTCGATGAGGCAGACCGTGGTGGAGCTTCCGGCGAAGGCACGCGCGATGGCGATGCCGGCGGGCCCGGCACCGACGATGCACAAGTCGGCCTGGAGGTCGGCGGGTGCCGACCCATCGAGGTAGTCGATGATCAAGATGCGCCTCCGGTTCTTATCGCGCGCATCCTACGCACCGTAAAATTCTCGATACCAGGCGACGAAGAGCGCCACGCCCTCGGCCACGTCGATCTTCGGCGCATAGCCGGTGATCTGGACGAGCGCGGAAACGTTCGCTTCGGTGTCGGGGACATCGCCGGGTTGCAGTGGCAGCATCTCCAGCCGCGCCGTGCGTCCCAGGCATTTTTCCAGCACTTCGATATAGCGCAGCAGCTCCACCGGCTTCTCGTTGCCGATGTTGAAGATGCGATAGGGCGCGACGCCGCTCGTGCCGGGATCGGGCCGTTCGCCGGACCAGTTCGCGTCGGCGGCGGGTACCCTGTCCAGCGTGCGCAGCACGCCCTCGACGATGTCGTCGACATAGGTGAAGCTGCGCTTGTGCCTGCCGTGGTTGAAGACCCGTACAGGCTCGCCGGCGAGGATGGCGCGGGTGAACAGGAACAACGCCATGTCGGGCCGGCCCCATGGCCCATAGACCGTGAAGAAGCGAAGGCCGGTGCAGGGAAGACCGTAGAGGTGCGCATAGCTGTGCGCCATCTGTTCGTTCGCCTTCTTGCTGGCCGCATACAGCGTCAACGGATGCTCGGTGGGCTGGTGCTCGGAAAATGGCATGCGCGTGTTCGCGCCATACACCGAACTGGTCGAGGCGAAAACGAGGTGTTCCACCTCGTGCCTGCGGCATCCTTCCAGCACGTGGAGGAAACCGGTCACGTTGCTCGACACGTAGACGTGCGGGTTCGTCGCGGCATAGCGCACGCCCGCCTGTGCCGCCAGGTTGATCACCCGGCGGGGCTCGTGCGTGGCGAAGGCGGCCTCGATCGCGTCGCGATCGGCGAGGTCGGCGTGCACGTGGGTATAACCGGGCCGGCCCTCGAAGTGGGCCAGCCGCGCTTTCTTCAGGGTCACGTCGTAGTAGTCGGACAGGTTGTCCAGCCCGATCACTTCGTCGCCGCGTTCCAACAGGCGCGTCGCGACGTGGTATCCGATGAAACCGGCGGTGCCCGTGACGAGTACTTTCATACGGGCGCTCGCATCGTCAGAGCCTGCCGTCCACCGCGTCGCGGGGCAGCACGTACTTCACGTCGTAGACCACGGACAACGGCTTCCCGAACGCGCGGATGCCGTCCGCGCCCAGGGCGACGAACTCGCGATGGCCGACGGCGACCACCACGGCGTCGTAGTTTCCATGCGCGGGTTGCGGGATCGGCTCGATACCGTATTCGTGCATCGCCTCGCTGGCGCGGACCCAGGGGTCGTGGACGTCGGCCGCGACGCCATAGCCTTCCAGGGCGTGGAGGATGTCGACCACCCGCGTATTGCGCAGGTCCGGGCAGTTTTCCTTGAAGGCCAGGCCCAGCACCAGCACGCGGGCGGCCACCGGGTTGATCCCCTTGCGCACCATCAGCCGCACCAGTTCGCCCGCGATGTACGAGCCCATGCCGTCGTTCGTGCGGCGGCCCGCGAGGATCACATCCGGATGGTGACCCACTTGCTGGGCCTTGTGCGTGAGGTAGTACGGGTCGACGCTGATGCAATGGCCGCCGACCAGGCCGGGCCGGAACGGCAGGAAGTTCCACTTCGTTCCCGCGGCCTCGAGCACTTCCAGGGTGTCGATGCCGAGCTTGTTGAACAGGATCGCCAGGTCGTTGACCAGGGCGATGTTGAGATCGCGTTGCGTGTTCTCGATCACCTTGGCCGCTTCGGCCACCTTCATGGAACTGGCGCGATGCGTTCCCGCCGTGATGATCGAGCGATAAATGGCGTCGACGAAGTCGGCGACGGCGGGCGTCGAGCCCGACGTGACCTTGAGAATCCCCGTCACCCGATGCGCCTTGTCACCCGGGTTGATGCGCTCCGGGCTGTATCCCGCGAAGAAGTCCTCGTTGAAGACCAGCCCGGAGATGCGTTCCAGGATCGGTACGCAGACTTCTTCGGTACAGCCGGGATAGACGGTGGACTCGTAGACGACGACGTCGCCGCGCTTGAGAACCTTGCCCAGGGTTTCACTCGCGCGGACCAGGGGCGTCAGGTCCGGGCGGCGGGCATCGTCGATGGGCGTCGGCACCGTGACGATGTAGACATCGCACCCGGCCAGGTCCTCGACATCGGAGGAGAAGCGGAGGCGATCCGCCGTGCCGAGCTCGCCGGCGTCGACTTCCAGGGTGGCGTCATGGCCGCCACGGAGCTCCTCGACGCGTTCGTGGCGGATGTCGAAGCCCAGGGTCGCGTAGCGCTTGCCGAACTCCACCGCGAGCGGCAGGCCGACGTAGCCGAGGCCGACGATGCCGATACGTACCGTGTCCAGTGGCCGTGGGACGAAGCCGCCCGCCGCCGTCCATGGGCGCCCGTTCGCCACGGGTTCGGCCACGTCGGCGTGGCCGGTGGCCCCTCTGAGGCTTGTTGTGTCCATGCCTGAGTCCTACCCCTTCGATGACGCCGGAAAGCGTAGCAATGCGGGCCGGGCTTGCCTGTATGGCTTACGGAGGTGGTCGAATGGCCGATATCGGCAAGGCGTCGACGTTTACAAGGCGTTCCCGCCGAGATATGGTTCGTCCGGCATCGCCCACGGATGTGGGCATACGACTACATAATGGCTTCCAGGTCCACTCATGTCCGCGCGATCCTACTTTGGCTCTGTGCGCGTGGCCTTGCTGGACGACCATGCGCTCGTCCTGAAAGGATTGATCGCACACCTTGAGAAATCTCCCACGATCGTCGTCGTCGGCAGCCACGCGAGCAGTCGCAGCTTCCGCGCCATGCTCGCCACCATGCCGGTGGACGTCGCCCTGATCGACTATTCGCTCGCGCTGGACGACATCGACGGCATCGCCCTGATCAAATTGCTGCGTGCGGGCTATCCGAGGATGAAGATCCTGGTGGTATCCGCGCACGACCAGGGGTTGGTGATCCATAGCCTGCGCCAGGCCGGTGCCGATGGATTCGTCGCCAAGAGCCAGGACCCCGACGAAGTGATCCGCGCCATCGACGCGGTCATGACCGGCAGGGAATACCTGCCGCCGCGCGATCAGGACATCGACGAGCCCACCGGGGTGGTGGCGCTTTCGCCGCGCGAATGGGAGGTGATCCGGCAGTTGCTCGAAGGGTTGACCGTTGGCCAGATCGCGGCGCGGTCGGGCCGTAGCCTGAAGACGATCAGCACCCAGAAGTCCGCCGCGTACCGCAAGCTGCGCGTCACGTCCGACAACGAGCTGTATCTCTTGCGGGAATACATCCTCGCGCTGGGCGCTGGCCCGACGTGAGGCGCGCCTTCGCGTTCATCCTCTCGTTGCTCGTCGTCTCGTGCGTCGTGGCAGGCGAGGTGCCGGATGCGGAAGCGCGCAAGCGCTGGATCGCCGCGCACCCCGAATTGCGGATAGCGATCGATCCGCAACAGGGGTCCGAGATAAGCAACGGCCAGTCCAATCCGCTGGTCAGCCAGTACCTGGAACTGGTGGCGCGGCATACCGGGCTGCGCGTCACGACGGTGCGCACCCGCTCGTGGGAGGAATCGGTTCGCGCCTTCCTCGACGGGCGCATCGACATGTTGCCCTCGCTCAGCGACCGCCTGCTCATGGCGGACGTGGGCGACCGGGCGCTGATCTCGGCGCCGTTCTACGTCGGCCGTACCGTCATCATCAGCCGTACCGTGGGGCCGGCGACCCTCGACATGCATGCGCTCGAGGGTCGCACGATCGCCTTCAAGGGCGGCGGCGTCTACGAATCCTGGCTACGCCGGGAACATCCCTCGATCACGCGCCTTCCGCTGGCCGACGTCCACCAGGTGCTCGCCGCGGTGGAGACAGGTATCGCGGATGCCGCCGTCGGCGTGGACGTGGCCTATCACCCCATCGTCCGGCGCGACTACACGTTGAGCCTGCGTATCGCCGGCAACGTCAACGAAATGCCGGTCACCATCCGCGTGGCGGTGCGCAAGGACGCACCGGAACTGCTCGGCATCCTCGACGACAGCCTGCGCGGCGTCAGCGCCGGCGAGAACCAGGCGGTGATCGAGCGCTGGCTGGAAACCGCCTACCTGCGCGCTCCCACGTTGTCCCAGGTGGCTTCCGCCTACCGCGTGGAGATCGGCCTGGGCATTGCGCTCGTGCTGGTGCTGTGCTTCGCCCTGTGGCAGCTGCGGCGCGCGCAACTGGCCTCGCGCAGGGGCGAGAAGCAGAAGACGATGCTCCTGGCGGTCATGAGCCATGAAGTGCGCAACGCGGTGAACGCGGTGGCCGCATCGGTCGATCTTCTCTCGCGCACGTCGCTGGAGGGACCGCAACGCGACCTGATGGCGATCGCGCAGTCGAGCAGCCGGAATCTTCAGAATCTTCTCAAGAGTGCGCTGGACTACAGCCGCTCGGAAAGCGTCGGTTTCACCGCCGACCTTGCCGCCTGCGATGCCGTCGCCGTGGCGCGGCAGGTGATCGAAGGCCAACGGGGGGCGATCGAACAGAAGGGATTGGCGGTGCGCCTCGACCTGCCGATGGGACCGTTGCCCTGGTTGTTGCTCGACGAGACGCGCCTGCGCCAGCTGATGGAAAACCTGCTGTCCAACGCGGTGAAGTTCACCGAACGCGGGCACGTCGGCATCGCCATGTGGCAATCCGCCGGCGAGGCGGTGGACGACGTGCGCCATTTCATCGTCGAGGTGTTCGATACCGGGATCGGTGTGCCGCCGGAAAGGCAGCGCCAGCTCTTCCGGCCATTTTCACAGGCGCATGGCCTGCATTCCGCACGCATGGGAGGCAGCGGGCTCGGCCTTGGCATCTGCGCGGAAATCGTGCGCCACCTCGGTGGACGCATCGACCTGACCAGCGACGTCAGTGTCGGCACGGCGGTCCGGATCGAGTTGCCGACCAGCCGTGTTCCCGTGATGCCCGTGGCCGACGGGGCGGATACGGCCGCCGGCGAAACGGTCCCCGCGGTGAGTGGCGTCGTATTGCTCGTCGAGGATCACCCGGCCAACCGGCAGATCATCGCGGCGCAGTTGAAGTTCCTGGGCTACGAGACCCACGCGGTGGACCATGGCCAGGCGGCGATCGATGCCTTCGTGCCCGGCCACTTCGCCGGCGTATTGCTGGATTGCGAATTGCCGGACATGCAGGGCTACGACATCGCATCGGAACTGCGCGCGCGCGAGGCCACGGCCGGCGTGTCGAATACACGCTTCATCGCCATTTCGGCGAACGACGGCGAGGCCCACATCCGGCGTTGCGAGGAAAGCGGCATCGATACGGTGCTGGGCAAGCCGCTGTCGCTCGACGCCCTGAAGGACGCCCTCGCCGGTGCGCCGGGAACGACGCTGGCCGAGCGGACCTTCCACGACGAGAGCCTGCGCGATGTCGCCGCCATCCGCGCGGCGATGGAAGAGGCCGATCCGGAGACGGCCTTGCACGTGACGCACAGGCTCAAGGGCGCCGCCCTGGTGCTCGGTGCGCTGGCCCTGGTGGAAGACGTGGAGCGCATGGAGGCGTTGCTCCAGGCGCGTCCGGTGCCGCGCGGCGACATCGATGCCTTGCTGCAAGAAATTGCCGATAGGTTGTGACGTTCCTTTCAATTTCCGTCACGGTCCCCCATGTCATGCTGGTTTCCTTCGTCCCCCCAAGTAACGGAGTCCAGCATGACAAGCATCAACGCATCCGCAAGCGGCACGTTCAGGATTGGCGGCGACCTCGAGGTCAACCGCCTCGGTTTCGGTGCCATGCGTATCACCGGCAAGGGCATCTGGGGTGATCCCGCCGACCCCAAGGCCGCGCGTGAGACGCTGGCGAAACTGCCCGCGCTCGGCGTGAACCTCATCGACACCGCCGACAGCTACGGCCCCTATGTCAGCGAAGACTTGATTCGCGAGGTATTGCATCCGTACAAAGGCATGGTCGTCGCGACGAAAGGCGGCCTCACCCGGCACGGCCCGGATATCTGGGCCCCGCTGGGCCGTCCGGAGTACCTGCGCCAATGCGTGCTGATGAGCTTGCGCCGTCTCGGTGTCGAGCGGATCGATCTCTGGCAGTTGCATCGCATCGACGCCAAGGTGCCGCGCGACGAGCAGTTCGGCGTGATCCGCGACATGCAGAACGAAGGCCTCATCCGCCACGTGGGCCTGTCCGAGGTCAATGTCGAGGAAATCGAAGCCGCCTCGAAGTTCTTCAAGGTCGCGACGGTGCAGAACCTGTACAACCTCGGCAATCGCCAGAGCGAGGCGGTGGTGGATTACGCGGACAAGCACGGCATCGGTTTCATCCCCTGGTATCCGCTCGCCGCCGGCGATCTCGCGAAGGACGGGTCGGTGTTGTCCGGCATCGCGAAGAAGCTAGGAGCGACCGATGGCCAGGTGGCGTTGGCGTGGCTGCTGAAACGCACGCCGGTGATGTTGCCGATTCCCGGCACCGGTAGCCCCGGTCATCTCGAGGAAAACGTCAAGGGTGCCTCGCTGCAGCTTTCGCAGGAAGATTACGAAGCACTGGAGCACGCGGTAAGGAAGTGACCCGGGCAGGGCGTACCTAGCGTGCGTGGAACGACGGCTGATCCGCCCGTTCCGCGCGCGCCTCGTAAAGCTTGCGGTCCGCCATCGCGAGCGTGTCCGACAGGGCCGCTCCGCGAGGTTTCAGCGCCGCGCCAAGCGTGAAGGCGATGGGTGCTTCCGCCGCGCCCGCGCGCAATTGCTCCACGAGGTGCGCGAGGCGGCCGTCGTCCGCGTCGCGCACGACGACCAGGAACTCGTCGCCGCCCAGGCGGATCACCGGGTCACTGTGGCGGACGTGCTTGCGTAGGAACTGCGCGACGCCGACCAGTACGTCGTCGCCGCGTTGGTGCCCGTAGGTGTCGTTGACCGCCTTGAAACGGTCGAGGTCAACGGCGATGCAGCCCAGCGGTTCATCCATGGAGGATTCCGCCAGGTAGGCCAGGTAGCGGCGGTTGAAGCACTGCGTGAGTGGATCGCTCAGCGACCATTCGCGCAGTTGCCGTTCCTGCCGGTGTTGTTCCGTGATGTCCTGGGCGTGGCCGAGCACGTAGCGTTCTTCGCCATCGTCGTCGAGCACGTTGTGGTACGCCCAGATGCGCAGGTCGCCGTTTGCCGCGCACAGTTCCAGGCGTCCCGAGTCGCTGCCCGTGGCGGCGATCCGCTGCAGGTACTGCTGGAACAGCGGCATGTTCTCCGGCCGCATGAAGTCGGAGAGGGGGCGTCCCATCAGCTGGTTGATCGGGTAGCCGAGCGATCTGGCCGCGGCGGGATTGATCGAGAGCAGGATGCCATCCAGGTCGTGCGTGCAGATCAGGCCGAGGCTGAACTGGAACAGCTGGCGAAAGCGCCGCTCGCTCGCTTCCACCGATGCCACGGCATTGCGCAGGAGGTCCTGCCATTCCTGCGCGCCGCGCCGGAGATCGCGTTCGGCGGTGATTTCCCGGGCCAGTTCCGCCGTGCGTTCGACATCCAGGCTGCGCTGTTCCAACACCAGTTCGGCCACCTTGGCCAGTTCCGCGAGGATCGTCTTCTGCCGGACGTCGAAGTGCTCCCGTGAGCCGGCGGCGGCCAGGTCGGCAAGCGTCATCGGCGCGCCCGCCACGACCGAGGCGGCCCGCAGGAGGCTTTCGAACAAGGGCTGGCGCGTGCTGTCCAGGCGGGTCTCCGTATGGCGTGGATCTTGGGGGACGATGGTATGGGACGGTACCGGTTAGCCCGGCCGCGGGGAGTGATGCACGTCACGTGGCCGTTGCAGTCGACCGCGGACCTAATGCAGCTTGACCGGGGGCAGCGTGGTGTTGCGCAGCCAGTCCGCCAGCCACAGCGCGGTGGCCCGAGGCCATCCGTGCAGGGTGGCGCGATGCATGTGCTGGAGGGAGACGTAGAGCATCTTCGCCAGCCAGCCGCGCATCGGGATCGGCGCCTTGCCGCGGGGGCCCGACGGCAGTTCGCCGGTGGCCTGGCGTTCGCCCAGGGAGACCAGGGTGCCCTTGGCGTGATAGGTGAACGGCGCGACCGTTTCGCCGGCGATCGCGCGCGGCAGGGCCCGGGACAGGTAGCTGGCCTGCTGGTGCGCAGCCTGCGCGGTGGGCGGCACGCTGGGACCGCCAGGCGTGGCGGGGGCGAACGCGCAATCGCCGATGGCGTAGACGTGATCGACGCCTTGTGCCGCCAACCTGCCATCGACCACGATCCGGCGATCCTTGGACAGCTGGAAAGGACCGAGGCCAAGGACCATGTCGTGACCGGTGACGCCAGCGGCCCACACCTGGATGTCGCAGCGCACCGTGCTGTCGTCGGACAGGTGGAAGGCGCCCCGTTCCACCGATTTCACGCCGACGCCCACGCGTACCGCCACCCCCATGTGCTCGAGTATCCGCTGCGCCGAGGCGGAGGTGCGCGGGTCCACGGCGGGGAGTACGCGCGGGGCCATGTCCATGAGGGTGATATCGAGCTTGGAGGCGGGATCGAGGCCGCCGTAGCGGTGCATGTCGTTGAAGGCGTGGTGCAGTTCCGCGGCCAGTTCGACGCCCGTGGCGCCTGCGCCGACGATACCGATGGAGATGCGCCGGGTGGGATCGCCCGCGCTGCGCAGGGCCAGCGCGAGGATCTTTCGGCGCAGCGCGACGGCCTGCGCCGGGCTGTCGAGCATGTCGCAGTAATCGAGCACGCCGGGCGTGCCGAAGTCGTTCACCCGGCTGCCGAAGGCGAGCACGAGCGTGTCGTAGGAAAGCGTGCGGGGCGGCAGGATCAATTCATCCGTCTGCGGCAGGCGTACTTCCGCCAGGTCGATCGTGCGTGCCCCGGTATCCACCCGCTTGAGGGCGCCGGGTTCGTAGCGATAGCCGTGGGATTGCGCATGGGCGAGGAAGGGCACGGCCTCCTCGCCGTCGCCGAGCAGGCCGGCGGCGAGTTCGTGCAGGCGTGGCTTCCAGAAATGGCTGGGGTCACGGTCGACCAGGGCCACGTCGAGGTCGCCTCGCTTGCCGAGCCGGGTGGCGAGTTCGATGCCTGCCGCGCCACCGCCGACGATGACCACGGTATGCGCGCCCGGTTGCTTGGAAACGGTCATGAGCGAGTCTCCAGGTATTTGCCGCCCAGCATACCGGCCAAATCGTTGGTTGCTTGCGAAGACCTGCCGTGCCATATAAACAAGCTTCCCCGGAGAAGATTCCATGTTCCAGTCACCGGCGTCGCGGATCGACGCCAAGCTCGCCGTCGTCTTTCAGTCCCTTGGCTTGCCTGCGCACCTGGCCCGCGTACAGCCGTCCGATCGCCCTGAGTTGGGCGACTTGCAGTGCAATGGCGCGCTCGGCGGCGCGCGGGACCTGCGACGGGCGCCCCGGCTCATCGCCGAGGACATCGCGTCATGCCTTCGCGGCGATCCGGCGTTCGCTTCCGTCGAGGTGGCCGGCCCCGGCTTCGTCAACCTGCGCTTGTCCACGGACTTCCTCGCCGCGTGCGCCGCCGACATGGCCGCCGATGATCGCCTGGGTATCGCCGATGAAGGGCGAGGCCGTCTCGTCGTCCTGGACTTCGGTGGCCCGAACGTGGCAAAGCCCTTGCACGTGGGCCACCTGCGCTCGCTGGTGCTCGGTGAGAGCCTGCGCCGCATCCATGCGGCATTGGGCTGGCGTACGCACGCGGACGCGCACCTCGGCGACTGGGGCTTGCAGATGGGCATGCTGAGCGCCGCGATCCGCCACCGCGCGCCGGAGTTGGCTTATTTCCAGCCGGCGTCGGGTCAGCCGTATCCCGCGAATCCCCCGGTGACGCTGCAGGAACTGGAGCGGCTCTACCCGGAAGCCGCGGCGGCATGCCGGGCGGACCCGGAGCGGATGGCCGAGGCGCGCTCGGATACCGCGGCGCTGCAAGCGGGCGATCCGGGTTTGCTCGCGTTGTGGCATGCCTTGCGTGCGTTGAGCCTGGAAGCCCAGGTCGCCGACTTCCGGGAGTTGGGCATCGTGTTCGACGCGCTGGATGGGGAAAGCGACGTGCGCGATGCCATCGCGCCGCTGGTCGAGCGCCTGCTCGCGTCGGGCGTGGCACGCCAAAGCGACGGTGCCCTGGTGGTGGACGTCGCGGAACCGGGCGATAGCCATGACGTACCGCCGTTGCTGTTGGCCAAGAGCGATGGCGCCGCGCTCTACGCGACCACCGACCTGGCCACCCTGGAAGCGCGCGCCGCCATGAGCGGCCTCGCGCGCGTGGTCTATGTGGTCGACCAGCGCCAGGCGCTGCATTTCGCCCAGGTGTTCCGTGCCGCGGGAAAGGCGGGCATCGCGCCCGGGGTGGAGTTGCTGCATGCGGGCTTCGGCACCGTGAACGGCCGTGACGGCAAGCCGTTCAAGACGCGCGACGGCGGCGTGGCCAAGCTCACCGACCTGCTCGACGAAGCCGTCGAACGGGCGGCCGCCCGTATCGATGAATCCGGTCATGGAGCCGGCCTCGACGACGCCGGACGCCGGTCGCTCGCACGGCAGGTGGGTATCGGCGCGGTGAAGTTCGCCGACCTCTCCGGCGATCGCCTGTCCGGCTATGTGTTCGACGCGGATCGCCTGGTGGCGTTCGAGGGGCGCACGGGCCCCTACCTGCAATACGCATGCGTGCGCTTGCGTTCGTTGCTGGACAAGGCTGCCGGCTTCGCATCCGGACCGGTGGTGCCCGTCCTGGATGAAGAGCGCGACCTGCTGCTGTCGTGCCTCGGTTTCGCGGGTGCCGTGTCGGAAGCGGGGCGCGAACTGCAGCCGGGCATCCTGGCGGAGTACGCGTTCGGCGTGGCGCAGCGTTTCAGCCGCTTTTATGCGGCCTGCGCCGTGATCGGCGAGCCCGATCCCACGGTTCGCGCCTCCAGGCTCGGCCTGTGCGGGCTGACCCGTCGCGTGCTCGAAACATCGCTGGACCTGCTCGGCATGGATGTCCCGCCACGCATGTAGCCGGCAAGGCAGGGGCCGCGGCGTGAGCCGCGGCCCCTGTCATCACGCCTTCGAGTAGGCCTCGGTCGCGTCCATCACACGCGCCGAGTAAACCAGCGCCGCGCCGGCGTTGAGTGCCACCGCCACGCCGAGTGCTTCGGCGATCTCTTCCTTCGTCGCACCGTTCTTCAGCGCTTCCGCGGTATGCACGGTGATACATCCGTCGCAACGCGTCGTCACCGAGACGGCGAGCGCGATCAGCTCGCGTGTCTTCGCGTCGAGGTGGTTGGTCTTCGCTCCCGCGGCGGAAAGCGCCTGGTAGCCCTGGACGGTGCCGGGGCTCAGCTTGGCGATTTCGCCGATACGTCCCATCAACTGGCTGCGATATTCGACCCAATCAAGCATGACCTATTCCTCCGGTGATCCGGCGGCACGGTATGCGTCGTCGGCACGCACATCATGATCCTGCTCAGGGGGCGTGTGAACGTCGCGGTGGCGCAAGGTTTGGCTCGATCGTCTCAGTGCGGGCGGTGGGGAGGACGGAAAGTCGCAGGGGACGCGCATTTTCCTGGATTGCCGGGTCCTGGCGGTAGCTTTCCAGGCGAAGCACTCAAGGAGACCACCGTGCGTTACCTCAAAGCCCTCACCGCGACCCTGCTGTGCGCCACCGCGCCTGCTTTCGCCCAATCGACCGAATCGCCCTGGCTGCTGCATGTCGGCATCCATGTCGTCGACCCCACTTCGCACAGCGGCCATCTGGCCGGCATGTCCGCCAGCGTGGACAAGAGCACACGTCCTACCGTGAGCATCGAATACAAGCTCGACCCCGCGTGGAGCATCGAGGCCCTTGCCGCGGCGCCGTTCGAGCACGACGTGCGGTTGTCCGGGCAGCGCGCGGTCCGCGTGAAACAGCTGCCTCCCGTGATCGGCGTGAACTATCGATTCCTTCCCGGTGAGCGTGTGTCGCCGTTCGTGGGTGTCGGCGTGAACTACACGAAGTTCTTCGACGCCAAGGGAAGGGGTGTCCTGGAAGGCGCCGATACCCATCTCGAGTCCAGTTGGGGCATCGCATGGCATGCCGGCGTGGACATCGCGCTGGACCCGCGCTGGAGCTTCACCGTCGATGCGAGATACATCGATATCGACAGCAAGGTGAGCGTGGCGGGAGCGACGGTCGGCACGGCTCACATCGATCCCTGGGTCTATGGCGTGAGCGTGGGATATCGTTTCTGATTTGCCTGCCGTGCCGCGACCATGAATACTCCGGGCATGGATGCCCTCACTCGCGTGCTCGACCTGGCCAATGTGCAAGGTGCCCTCGACGTTCGCTGTTATCTCGCAGGCGGTTTCAGCCTCGATCATGAGGATGCCTTGCCGGGCGAGGCGCCGTTCCATCTCGTGCTCGCCGGTGCGGCAAGGCTGGAATTGCCGGGCCGAGCCACCGTGGACATGGTCGCGGGCGACCTGGTCGTGCTTCCGCAGGGCACCCGTCATCGCATTCACGATGGTGGACCGCGTTCGGCGGCTGTTGAACCGCTGCTGGACAACCGTGGTCCGCTGGACATCAAACGGAACACGTTGGGGCCGGCCGACCTCGACCTGCTCTGCGGGCGTTTCACCTTCGCGCCCGATGCGGCTCGCCTGCTGCTGGGCGCGTTGCCTGAAGTGATGCATGTGAAGCTTGCGGACGAGCATGGTCCCGGCGCGCTGGAAGCCATCGTCGGTATCTTTCGCGACGAAGTGACGCGGCTCGAACCCGGCGCCCTGTCCGTAGTGACGGCGTTGACGCGCGCCTTGTTCGTCTTTGCCCTGCGTGCCCATCTTCGCCAGGGCACGTTGCCGCCGTCGCTGCTCTCGTTGATGGGCGACCCGCGGCTCGCCAATGCGGTGCTCGCGATGCTGCGCGATCCGGCACGCGAGTGGACCGTGGCGATGCTGGCGGCGGAAGCGGCGATGTCGCGCGCTACCTTCGCCAGGCACTTCGAGGCGAAGGGAAACATTCCTCCGCACGAGGTACTCACGCTTCTGCGCATGCACCTCGCGGGCGACCTGCTGCGTCGCGGCGAGCTCACGGCTGGCGCCGTGGCCGATCGCGTGGGCTACAAGTCGGAGTCGGCCTTCGGCAAGACCTTCACCCGTGTCATGGGCACCACGCCCGCCCGCTTCCGGCGCGATAACCAGCCGGGGTGAGTGAGAGCGTCCGGTGAAGGGCTTTGGTGGGAGAGTTATTGTTGGAGAGTTGTGGTGGGAAAGCTCTGGTGGGAGCCGACCCTGTCGGCGATGGGTGCTTGCCTCGAACTGGCCCGCTGCCGCGGGATCGCCGACAAGTCGGCTCCCACAAGTCGGCTCCCACCAGGGTGGGGCAAGACATCAGGGTGGGGCGAGGGTGGAAAGTAAATTCCGTCGGGACTGGTGCGCAAGATGCGGATGGTTGGCGAGGGTCTCGCGGAGGGACGATGCATGTACCGCCACAAGGAACCCTCCCGCCATGTCATTCCGCATTACCGGCCTCGACCCTCGACCTTACGTTTCGTTGTACGGCCTCGACGAGGCATCGCTCAAGACCCACGGCGTGATCCGCGTGATGGCTACCGACGACACGGGTTATCCGGAACGTGTGGAGCTCCGCGCCGCGCACCGGGGCGAGTCGTTGTTGCTGCTGAACCACACGCACCAGCCGGCCGATACGCCGTACCGGTCGAGCCATGCAGTCTTCATCCGCGAAGGTGCGACCACGCCTTACGATGGCTATGACGAGGTGCCCGACGTGATGCGTGTCCGCACCTTGTCGCTGCGGGGTTTCGATCGCCATCACCATATCGCCAGCGCCGTCGTCGTCGATGGCGGGGCAGCGGCGGAGGCCATCGAACGTCTGTTCGCGATGTCATCGGTGAGCTATATCCAGGTCCACTACGCTGCCTACGGCTGCTATGCCGCACGCGTGGACAGGGCTTGACGCGGCATTCGCCGGGTTGGCGTATAACGGGAGCGTTTCCGCGAGAGGCGATTCCCCATGCCAACCACCAGCGAATCCACGGCCTGCGCGATCTGCCAGGGTACCGGCACCGTCACTTATGTCGACGAGGAAGTCGGTTGCCAGGTGGAGGTACCGTGCTGGGCCTGCACCGAACGCGATGAAACGGCGTTGGCCCAGCACTCGCCGAACGTACCCTGGATCGGCTGACTCAAAGCTTGTAGTTGACCCCGAACATCACGGTCCGGCCGAAGGTGTCGTATTCGAGCGGACGCGCGACCTTGACGTTGTTCGGCAGAGCGGCGATCTGTTCCGTCTTCATCGGCGAGTTGGTCAGGTTGTTCACCTGGAGCAGGATCGATAAACCATTCCATGTGCCGTGGTCGAAGGCATATCCGAGCTGGAAATCCGTCTGCTTGTCGGCCAGGACGCGCGTGTAGCCAAGCTGGTCGAACAGGGCGACGGCCTCGCCGGTGAACGACGAGCGGTAGCGTTCGGCGATGCGCACCGACCAGCCGTACTTCTCGTAGTACAGGGCGAGGTTGGCCACCTTCCTGGACAGGCCGGGCAGGGTGGACGGGCTGCCGGGGATGCTCGACACCGCGCTCACCGGCAAGGTGCTGTTGGTGAGCGAGAAGTTGGCTTGCACGCCGAAGCCGTCCAACGCACGGGCGACCAGGGCGCCTTCCAGCGCACCCGACAATTCCAGGCCCTGCATCTTGCCGCCGGTACCGTTTTCCGGTCGCGTGAACGAACCGATGGTGCTGGTCGGCGTGAGGGTGGGATTGTCGTTGACGTAGCGCGAGAAGTCGTAGTCGAGCGTGGTCTGGTTGTAGATGTAGTTCAGCAGGTTCTTGTTGAACACCGCGGCCGCCACGTAACTGGACGTGCCGAAGTATTTCTCCCACGACAGGTCGGCGCCGACGGCGATGTACGGCTTCAACTTGGGATTGCCACCGCTGCCCGACCAGAGCACCTGGCCGGCGGCGGGGCCGTCGTTGACCAATGCGACGCCGGCGGAGGTGGCGACCTTCTCGTCGTCGATGCGTCCGCGCGCCATCGTCTTGGCCAGGCCGAAGCGCAGGAACTGCTTGTCCGCGATCTCGGCGACGAGGTTCAGGCTGGGCAGCACCTTGGTGTACTTCGTTCCGTCCGAGATGCGGCCGACGAGGGCATCGCCATTGGTCTGCAGCGCATCGGACGACTGGTCGGTCCGCACGGCCTGTACACCGACGTTGCCGCGCAAGGGAACATCGCCCAGGCTGGTATCGATGTTGAACTTGACGTAGGCGACGGGGACCTTCTCTTCCACCGTGTAGTTGCGGCTCCAGTCGGACTGGCCGTTGCGCTGCGTGAGGTAGAACTGGTTGCCGAGGGCGCGCAGGACATCGTAGTTGACGATGCCGGGAATGCCGCCGTAGCCGAGGTCGGTGCTGCCGCTCAGGAAGGACGGGTCGATCGGCGTGGCGAAGCCGGGCACGTAGGTGTCGCCGGTGGAGCCATTGCCGTTGAGCCACGCGAAATAGACGTCGGCCTGCTTGGTCTTCTTGCGGTCGGAGTAGTTCACGCCGACGTTGACGTCGCTGAAGATCCAGCCGACCGGATGGCTCACCTCGAGGCGGAACGCCTTGATGGTGTCCTTCTGCTTGTCGAACTCCTCGCGGCCGTTGTAACCGTAGTTGTTCGGATCGGTGAAGAAGATGGCTGATGGATCGGCGAAATTCACGCCCGGCCGGAAGTCGGGGAAGCCTTCGTGTTCCGGCGTGGCGAAGTCGGTCGACGACGTGGCCTGGCCGGGCAGGCCTGCAAAGAGATACGCATCATGCAGGCGCTTCTTCGCGCTGGAATACGAGGCGTCGGCGTTGATCACCCAGCCGTTGCCGAAGTCGTACTGGTTGTTCCACCCAGCCGAGAACAGTTTGTCGTGTTCCTTCGTGTACTCGTTCTGCAAGACGGACTTGAGCCCGTCGATGTGACCGGTGGTGACGATGGGATAGGGCAATGCCGGCACGTAACCCACGTTCGAATAGGAGACATTGTCGTATGGGCTGCTCGACCACTGCGCGCCGTTGAGGTAGGTCTTCTGGTTGAAGGTGGAGTAGTAGAGATCCAGCGTCGAGTGGTAATGATCGTCCGGCGCCCATTCCAGCACGGTCATGAGGCCGTTGCGCAACTGGTTTTCCGACTTCGCGCGCAGCTGCATGCCTTCCTGCGAAAGCACGTTGTCGGGCATGCCGGGCGTGTGCGGCGCACCCCAGTTCGTCTCCGCGCCTTGCGAACCGTTGTTGAGGCTCCACCACCATGCCTGGTACTGCTTTTCCTGCACCGGTGAATCCAGCTGCGCGAAGCCCACGGCGAGGCCGAGCGTGTGGTCGAGGAACTGGTCGATATAGGAGAAGCTCGCCCGGTGCCCCGTGTCGCCGACACCCGTACCGTGGTTGAGGCTGCCGTTGGAAGTGTTCTCGCCACGCAGGTTGGCGGCGAACGTACGCTTGGGCAGGTCGAGTGGCTTGATCGTGTGCAGGTCGACGGTGCCGGACAAACCCTGTCCGATGAGGCTGGCGTCCGGTGTCTTGTAGACGGCCGCGCCGCTGATCAATTCCGACGGGTACTGGTCGAAGTCGACGCCGCGGTTCTCGCCGATGGTGGCCTGCTCGCGGCCATTGAGCGTGGTGCCCGCGAAATCGGGCGACAGGCCACGGATCGAGATCTGGTTGGCGCGGCCATCGACGCGTTGCGTGGCGAGGCCGGACAAGCGGGCGAGGCTTTCCGCGATGCTGCTGTCGGGAAGCTTGCCGATGTCCTCGGCGGAGATCGCCTCGATGATGTTGTCGGAATTCTGCTTGGCCTTGATCGCGCTCTGGATGCTGCCCTGGATACCGGTGACGATGACGGCATCGAGGTTGCTCACGGCATCCGGATTCGCGGGCTTCTTCTGTGTCGTCTTGGCGGGCGGGGTGGCTGCCGGTTCGGAGGTCTGCTGTACCTGGTCCTGCGCGTTCGCGGCGCAGGCGAACGTGAGCATCAAGGCGGCGGCGCATGCCATGGCGAGCGGCTGCGGACGAAGAACAGGCACGGAAAGAGCCTGCGTCAAGCGGCGACGATTCATCTGTTTTTTCCCTGCATTCCGGTGGAGTGACCGGCGCCCCCGCGCCGCGGGCCGGAGAATGAGGGAGTGACACCTGACTGTCATCCTGCGTCGCAGCAGAATCCTGCGTTACGTTCAGGTGCCGGGGAGGCATGCATCGGCCGTGCCGCCTCCTGGTGCGTCGCAGCAACCGAAGGCCTATGCAAATTCGGCCGTTGACGCGTAATTTGCGGTGCGCTATACGTTGAATCGCATGCATGGGCATGCCGGTCGCGCGGCTCGCGATGAATGATGGGACAGCCACGATGCGTCGCCTCAATTCAAATCATGCGAACACCAGCTGCGCCTTCGCGGGGCACGCCTTCCCGCGCGTGATGGCCGACGGCCTTCCGATCCTCGCACGTGCCAAGCTGAGCGCATTGCGTTCGCGCGGCAAATGCGTCGCTGGCTACTCTCCCCCGCACACCTCCCGCTGATCCCATTCGACTGATCGGCACGTTCCTCGTCCGACGGCTCGTCGACGCACGCCTGCACGCGCAGGCGTGCCGGCAGGCCATGTCCGGACCCGTTGGTGAACCCCGCTGATCATCGGAACAGCGCATCGCACGCCGAGGGGCCGTGCGAGAACTCTTATGAACACTTTCGGGGTGGGGTGGCTTGTGCGTACTCATTATTGTCCAACCAGGAAAACGCTCGTCGCGGCGCTGTGCGCCATCATCGGATCAACGGCCGTACCCGCATTCGCGCAGCAGGCGCAGACGCCTCCGGCGGATGCCGCGGCCACGGCGCAAGGCGCGCCTCAGGGCAGCGTACCGCCGGCCAAGCCGGAAAAGGCGGTGCAGATGAAGGGACTCAGCGTGGTGGCCAACCGCTACGACGCGACCAACATGCGCATGGATTCGGTGAACACGGTGGAGGTGCTGTCGGCGAACGACCTGCAGCACACCGCCGTGCACAACGTGGCCGAGGCGCTCGGCCTGATGTCCGGCGTGAACGTGACCACGACGGGCACCGGTTACTTCGGCGGTATCGATGGCGCGGCACGCGGCGAGGGCATGTTCGCCTCGGTGCGCGGCTTGCCGTCCGAGTACAACGTGAACCTGATCAACGGTTCCAACGTGGCACAAGGCATGCCGTACAGCCGCAGTGTCCAGCTGAGCCTGCTGCCGCCTTCCGGCCTGCAAACCATCGTGCTCAACAAGACGTCGATGGCCGACATGGACGGTGACGCGATCGGCGGAACGATCGATTTCCGTACGCCCAGCGCCTTCGACTTCAAGAAGGATTTCAGCGGCAGCGTGACCGCCAGCGGACGCTCGGAAAGCCGCGCTCGCGATTACGGTGGCAGCGGCCTCGGTGGCGGTCTCGCCGGGGAACTGCAAGGAAAGTTCGGTGCCGAGAAGCAGTTCGGCGTGTATGTGAGCGGCTATTACGACTACCGCAACATCGCCAACAGTGAAATCGGCGCGGCGGAAAGCGCCTCGAACGACGGCTCCTGGGCTTTCCTCCATGCGACGGCCGATGGTGACAACGCGCCCGGTTACGATCCGGCGCGCAATCTCACGAGCACGGGCACGAACGTGGGCATCGCCTCCGGTTTCGAACGCCGCTACGGCGGCAACATCTCGCTGGACTGGAACGTCGATCCCACGCTGAAAGCCTACGCGAAGATGACCTACGCGTATGCGCTCACCGAGCAGAACACCACGTATACACAGTTGCTTCCGTCCCACGTGACCTACGTGCCCACGGCCACGCCCGGCGTGTATGCGCCGAACATCGGCCGCATCGCCAATCGTTTCTGGTTCGAGACCAATCCAGAGCGCGCGGACCTGGCCACGATCCAGCTCGGTGCCGACAAGGTCGCCGGGGGCTGGACGATCTCGCCGAACGTGTTCTGGAGCATCGGCCGCAACGACCGGCCGAACCACGTGGAGATCGACGGGCGCGAGGACAAGTATTCCCAGGACAACTTCGCCTATGGCGGCAGTTCGCTGCTGCGTTACGGTGGCGGCGGTTTCCCGTACCCGCAGCTGACCCCGGGCCTGCTCGGCTCGGTGAACAACATCGGCGGGATGTGGGCGAACGATTATGGCGAGGTCACCGACATCCGCTCGGGCCAGAAGCGCGGTGGTGCGAAGCTGGACCTGCGCTACGATTTCGACGGGGGCCCGGTCTCGTCCGTGAAATTCGGTGTGAAGTACAGCGACAGCTCGCGCGAGTTCACCAATCGCGACTGGTCCACCGGCGGCATCAACGACGGCGTGACGACGCTGGACGACCTGGGCATCTTCAAGGGGTATTACTCGTCGATCTTCCCCGACAAGTACCACTGGCGTACCCCCGACGTGAGTCGCGCGGCGGTCGCGGCCCTGATCGACCAGCACGTGCTTCCGTCGGACCTGGATACGTGTAGCTCGCTCGATTTCAACAACTACAACTGCGACACCATGCGCGGCACCGAGGCGGTCACCGCGGCCTATGCCATGGCCACGATCAACCAGGGGCCGTTGGAGATCATTCCGGGCGTGCGCTTCGAACACACCTCCATCCACAACACGTTCTGGACCACGCCGACCGATGCGGACGGTAATGAACTTCCTGGTTATTTCGACAATAACCGCACGGTCTACAACGAGCCGCTCGGCAGCCTGTTCATCAATTACCGTCCCAACGGAAACGTGGTGTATCGCGCGTCGATCTGGCAAAGCTATACGCGGCCGGCCTTCGTCCAGCTCGGCGGCGGTTCGCAGATCAACACCTCCGAGGGCGTGACGACGATCACCCGCGGCAACCCGAACCTCAGCCCGATCAAGTCCACCAACGTCGACCTGGCCGCGGAATGGACGACGGATCGCGGTGGCTATGCGTCGTTCTCCGGCTTCTACAAGAAACTGCGCGACTACATCTACGACAGCGGTGGCGGCCAGGCCAATCCGGACACGGTGGGCGAGGGCACCGTGCTGACCAAGACGCCGACGAACGGTGGCGACGGCAAGGTGTATGGCCTGGAGATGACCTGGCGGCAGAAGTTCCAGGATCTTCCGGCGCCATGGGACGGTCTCGGCTTCAGCGTCAACGCGACGCGGCAGAACTCGAAGGTCGACCTCGGTCGCGAAGGCTTCGATAACGAGCGCTTGCAGGCGGCGCCTGAGCGCATGGCCAACGCGGAGCTGTTCTATGAGAAGAACGGGTTCTCGTTGAACCTCAGCTACCACTACACGGGCTCCTACCTCTCGACCTACGACTTCCTCAACCAGGGCAGTCCGTGGGACGACCTGTGGATCCGTCCGATCCGCCGCGTGGACCTGCATGCGGGCTACCTGCTGCCCAACGGCATCCAGCTCGACCTGCAGGTGAGCAACCTCACCAAGCAGTATTCGTACTGGTCGCATATCGGCAGGAATAGCCTGGCCAACTCGGACATCGTCGATGCCGGCATGACCACGCTGCTCACCGTCAAGTATTCGTTCTGAGCATGCAGCGCAGGGAGTTCCTCGCCTTCTCGTTGCTCGCGCCGCTGGCATGGGGCGGAACCCTGCCAGTGGCGCTGGCGGAAACGGCCGCGCCAATAAGGCCGGTGCCACCCGACGGCAAGGCGCACGCCTTCGGCTTCGGCCGGAGGCGGTTCCTGCTCGATGGCAGGGAGTTCCGCATCCACAGCGGCGAGATGCATCCGGCGCGCATCGCGAAGGAACATTGGCGCCACCGGATACGCATGGCACGCGCGATGGGGCTCAACACCATCGCGCTCTATGTCATGTGGAATCACCACGAACGTGAGCCCGGGCAGTTCGACTTCGAGACGGGCAACCGCGACATCGTCGGCTTCATCCGCCTGTGCCAGGAAGAGGGCATGTGGGTGTACCTGCGCCCTGGCCCTTATGTCTGCGCCGAGTGGACGAACGGCGGCCTGCCGGCATACCTGCTTCGCGATCCGGACACGCGCCTGCGCGATGGTGACGATCCGCGTTACATGGCGGCCGTCCGCCGTTACATCGGCGCGCTGGCATCGCGCATCGCGCCCTTGATGGTGTCGCGCGGCGGCCCGGTGCTGATGCTCCAGGTGGAGAACGAATATTCGATGTTCGCCGCAGACGTCGGCTACCTCAAGGCGATCGAGGCGGCATGGCGCGCGCAGGGCATCGCCGGTCCCTTCGCCGTTTCCGACGGCTGGAAGGACCTGACGCGTCGAAAGGCCTACCTGCCCGGCGCCGCGTTGGGTCTCGATGGCGCGGACGTGGACATCCTGGCCAAGGGCAGGGCGTTCGCGGGCGAGGCGCCGGTATGGGTCGGCGAGGGATATCCGGGATGGCTCACCCATTGGGGCGAGCCGGTTTTCGCATCGAAGGACTATGTGGACACGCTGCGCCGGGTGATGAAGGCGGGCTATTCGTTCAACCTCTACGTGGTGCACGGCGGCACGAACTTCGGCCTGACCGCCGGGGCCAACCTCGAAGACGACGGTTCGCAGTTCCAGCCCGTCATCACCAGCTACGACTATGGCGCACCGATCGACGAGCGCGGAACCCCGACCCCGCAGTACGAGCGCTTGCGCAAGGTCATCGTGGAAGCGACCGGGATAACGCCGCCCGCCGTGCCGGCCGCCGAGCCTTCGGCCACCTTCGCGCCGGTAACGCTCGAACCGTACGCGTCCTTGTGGGACAACCTGTTCGACGAGCCGGCGCGCATACCCGTGCCGGGACCGAACGAGATCCTGTTCGGACAGGACCAGGGCCTGGTCCTCTACCGCAAGCGCGTCGAGGCGGGGTCGCGCCTTCGCCTGGAGGGCGTGCGCGACTATGCCGTGGTGTACATGGATGGCCACGAGGCCGGCCACGTATCGCGCGTCGAACATGCGGAAGTGTCGTCGTCGCCGGACGTCGCCTTGCCGCACGGATGCATCCTGGATGTACTCGTCGACACGTTCGGGCACGTGAATTTCGGCCCGCGCCTGGGCGACCACAAGGGCTTGATCGGGCCGGTGACGCTCGATGGCGCGCCGTTGCGCGACTTCCATGCCTGGCCCTTGCCCCTGGATGGCGCCTGGCTGGAACACCTGCGGCCGTTGAAGGGGCCGCCGGCCCGTGGCGGAGTCTTCTTCCGGGGCAAGATCCACCTCGACAGGCCCGGCGATGTCTACATCGACATGGGCGAGTGGACGAAGGGCTATCTTTGGGTCAACGGTCAGCTGCTGGGCCGCTACTGGCACATCGGGCCGCAACGGCGATTGTTCTGCCCGGGCCCATGGCTGCGCGAAGGCGACAATACCGTGATGGTGCTCGACCTGCACCGGAGCGCCGGTGCGGGCATCCATGCCGCGGAACGCCTGCATGATTGAGGAGACCGTGCCGACACTCAACGTACCGCCGAGGGCGATCGGTTTCTGGGGCGGTCTTTCGGCCAACGTGCTGAACATGATCGGCATCGGGCCGTTCGTGACCATTCCGCTCGCGCTCTCCGCCCTGGCGGGTCCCGGCGTGCTGCTGGGCTGGATCGCCGGTGCCTTCCTGTGCCTGTGCGACGGCATGGTGTGGGCCGAGCTTGGCTCGACCATTCCGGAATCCGGTGGGCCATACCATTACCTGCGGGAAGCGTACGGGCGCGAGCGCATGGGCCGCCTGTTCGGCTTCCTCTACCTGTGGCAGACATTGCTCACCGCACCCCTATCGATCGGCTCGGCCGCCGTGGGATTCGCCCAGTACCTGGGCTATCTCGTGCCTTCCCTGGGCGATGGCGGACGAATCCTGGTGGCGGCAGGCCTGTGCCTGGTCAACACGGCCGTGCTCTATCGGCGCGTCGGCGAGATCCAGAAGCTGTCGATGTTCATCACCGCCGTCGTCGTCGTGGCCTGCGCCTGGATCGTCGTCAGCGGCATCGCGCATTTCGACATGGCCACCGCCAGCCGTTTCCTGCACATGCGTACGGAATCGACGCATGGATTCTGGCTCGGCCTGGGCGCGGTCTCGCTGATCGCCGTCTACGACTACGGTGGCTACAACAACGTGTGCATGCTCGGTGGCGAAGTGAAGCAGCCGCGTCGCACCATCCCGCTGGCGGTGCTTACCTCGATCCCGCTCGTGGCGGTGCTCTACCTCGGCCTCAACATCAGCATCCTCGGCGTGCTGCCGTGGGAGCAGGCCGCGCAGTCGAAGGCCGTGGTGGCGGATTTCATGCAAGCCATCCATGGCCGCATAGGAGGCACGCTGGCCGTGTCGTTGATCCTGCTCGCCAGCTGGGGATCGGCCCTGGTGGTGCTGCTCGGTTACTCGCGCGTGCCTTATGCGGCCGCCGCCGACGGGCAGTTCTTCCGGGTATTCGCGAAGCTTCATCCGCGCGGTGGCTTTCCCACGGTGTCGCTGGTCTTCGTAGGCGTGACCTCGGCGTTGGCATGCTTCCTTTCGCTGGAACAGCTGATCGCGACGCTGATGGTCGTGCAGATCCTGTTCCAGTACATCGCGCAGTGTTTCGCCGTGGTGGCCCTGCGCCGGAGGAAGGTCTCGGCCGAGGCCTTCCGCATGCCGTTCTATCCGTTGCCGATCGCCATCAGCGTGGTCGGCTGGCTCTACCTCGTCGCGACCAGCGGCTGGCCGTCGGTCGTGACCGCCGTGGTCGCCGTCGTCGTCGGTACCCTCATCTTCCTGTGGCAAGCCCGGAGAACGCGCTCGTGGCCGTTTCCATCGACCTGAAATCCTGGGATGTCGCCGTCGTGGGCGAGATCTACGCCGACCATGTGTTCAGTGGTTTCGCCCGCTGGCCGGGACCGGGCGAGGAAGTGCTTGCGAAGGATTACCTGCGCGAACTCGGCGGCGGCAGCGTGAACACCGCGTGCGGCTTGTCGCGGCTCGGCCGGCGCACACGCCTCGTGGGGCTGATCGGCGAGGCGGACTTCGACTGGTTCGAGCGACGGCTCGGCGATTTCGGCGTCGGCATGGATGGCATCCGCCTCGGCGCCGACGGCACCGGTACGACGGTCAGCGTCTCCACGCGGGAAGACCGTTCGTTCTTCACCTATCTGGGCGCCAACGCCGGATTGACCGAGTTGCTCGAGGTGCCGACCGTTGTCGCCGACCTGGTCGCCGCGCGTCACGTGCACTTCGCGATGCCGCTGGCACGTGAGCTGGCGGCGCGCATCCTCCCGCAACTTCGCCAGGCGGGATGCACCACCTCGCTCGACGTCGGCTACAGCGCCGACTGGCTGCGCGATGCCGCCAACCATGCGACCTGCCGCGAAGTCGACTTCTTCCTGCCCAATGCGAAGGAGGCCTCCCTGCTTGTCGGCAACGACCATGCGGATGCCTATGCCGCATGGGCCGGTGCGCAAGGCTTGCGCCATACGGTGCTCAAGCTGGGCGCGCAGGGCGCTTTGGTGGCCGACGCGGCGGGGATACGAACCATCCACGCGCCGTCCGTCGAGGCGCTGGACACGACCGGTGCCGGCGATGCCTTCGACGCCGGACTCATCGACGCCGTGCTCGACGGCGAAACGCTGGACCGCTGCGTGCAGCGCGCCTGTGTCACGGGCGCCTTGTGCACCACCGCGGCAGGCGCCCTGCATGCTCTTCCCCATCCCCCGACCTTGAGGACTCTTCGTGAGCGGACGTACGGATCGTAAGATCGCATTGATTGGAGGGGGCAGCGTCCGCTCGCCCCTGGTGGTTTTCGGTGTCAACGAGGCCGCGGAAGCGCTCGGCGCCGCGGAGATGGTGCTGTACGACCCCGATCCCGCCCGGCTGCGGATCATGGTCGATCTCGGCAAGGCCATCGTCCGGCATTTCGGCGGCGACCTGCGCTTGCGTGGTGCGACTTCCCTGGAAGACACCATCGAGGGCGCCGATTTCGTGCTCAACAGCATTCGCATCGGTGGCATCGTCGGCCGGGCGGCCGATGAACGGGTGTCGATCGACCACGGATATCCCGGCCAGGAGACCACCGGCCCCGCCGGGGTCGCCATGGCGCTGCGCACCATTCCCATCGCCATCGAGCAGGCACGGATGGTGGAACGGTTGAGCCCCGAGGCCTGGCTGGTGAACTTCACCAACCCCGCCGGCCTCATCACGCAGGCCGTGAACGACCACAGCAAGGCGCGCATCGTCGGCATCTGCGACACGCCCACCGAACTGTTCCACAACATCGCGCGCGCCCTGGGTGAGCCGGCGGACGAGGTCGAGTGCGACTACGTGGGCCTCAACCATCTGGGCTGGGTGCGTGGCGTGCGCGTGCGCGGCGAGGACGTCTTCGATCGCCTGCTGGCCGCCGACGACCTGCTTCGACAGCTCTACCTCGCGCCGCTGTTCGACTTCGAGATGATCCGCACGTTGCGCCTCATTCCGACCGAGTACCTGTTCTTCTATTACGAGAAGCGCCGCGCGCTGGATAACCAGCGCAGGCAAGGCGGCAGCCGTGGCGCGGAGATCCAGCGCCTCAACGACGACTTGCTGGCGACATTGACCTCGCGCCTCGACGCAGGCGATGGCGAAGCGGCCGTCGACATCTATGCGGCGTACCTGAATCAACGCTCCGGTTCGTACATGAAACTCGAAGCGGAAGGCGGATCGGCTTTCGACCATGGCGTGAGCCTGGAAGGCGATCCGTTCCGCGTGGCGACCGGTTACCACCGCATCGCCATCGATGTGATGAGTGCGCTGACGGGTGCCAAGCCCGCCCGTATTGTCGTGAACACACGCAACCGTGGCGCCTTGCCCGATCTTCCCGAGAACGACATCGTCGAGATCGCCTCGGATATCTCGCTAGACTCGATCGTTCCGCGGCCGATTGCGCCGTTGCCGGATGCGGTGAATGGGCTTGTTCGCTCGGTGAAGGCGTACGAGCGCGCGGCGATCGCTTCGGTTCTCGACCAGCGCCGGCTCGAAGCGCGCAAGGCGATGCTGATCCATCCCGCGATCGGCGAGTGGACGCCGTCAGGTGATTTGCTCGAAGCCTTGTTGGGGCATGCGAACGACGATGGCGAATGCCTGTGTCATGGGCCGGTGCTTCGCTAGCGATTCTTGCTTGCGACTACAGACAACATGGCGTTGTTTTGTTACGGTCGGCACGTTGTCTGCGGAGTCGATTTGCACGCGTCGCAGACAACCATCGCTTCATGCGGTGAGAAGCGCGGGCCGGAAGTGCGACAACACTCCCGACCCGCTGACCACAACCAACTAGTTAGGAGTTGATCCGTGGCTACCCACGATCATACGGCACCCGCTCGCCCGCCGAATCCCCCGGCGACATCCCCACCGGTTACCGGGCCCTCTGCCCACCGCGCAGAGACGGTTGAAGAACGGCGGTTTCAGCCCCTCGTCTGAGATGTTTCTTGTCCGC
>Ga0182008_10000579_pt1 | contig 27013 bp, 21 predicted proteins | sample Sormic07211129_1_FD_120482 | JGI IMG/M metagenome (GOLD analysis project Ga0182008, IMG submission 120482) | Rhizosphere microbial communities from Sorghum bicolor, Mead, Nebraska, USA - 072115-129_1 metaG | ecosystem: Host-associated > Plants > Roots > Rhizosphere | place: USA: Nebraska...
AGCAGCAGGTCGACCAGGTCGCGCCGGCCGTTCACCCGATCGTGCGCACCCACCCCGAGACCGGCCGCAAGGCGTTGTTCGTGAGCGAACATTTCACGACCCGCATCGTCGGCCTGCCGCAGGACGAGAGCGATGCGCTGCTGGCCGAACTGTTCGCGCACAGCGTGCAACCGGCCTTCGTCTATCGGCACGAGTGGAAGCCGCACGACCTGGTGTTCTGGGACAACCGCTCGCTGATGCACCTGGCGGCGGGCACGCCGGACCATCTGCGGCGCAAGCTGTTCCGGACCACGATCGAAGGCGATCGGGTGTTCTGACCCACCCCGGGCATTGACCCACCCCCGAAGCGCCTGCGGCGCTTCCCCCTCAAGGGGGCGACACCAGCGGCCTGGCAAAGCCAGTTCCGCGGTCGCACTGGGCTCTCCCCCGAGGGCTTTGCGCACTTCGTGTCGCTTCGCCTTCCCCCTCCGGGGGCGACACCGGCGGCCCGGCAAAGCCGGTTCCGCGGTGTCCCACCGAAGACATCGCCCCGCTCGTACTCGCGTTTTTTTTCTCCTTATCAAGGCTTCGCATGAACCGCATCCTCCGCAAGACCGCCACCACCATCGCCGGCCTCGGCCTCGTTCTTTCCAGCCTTGCGGCGCATGCCGAAGGGCAGATCCGCATCGCCGAGCAGTTCGGCATCGTTTATCTGCTGCTCAACGTGGCGCAGGACCAGAAGCTGATCGAGAAGCATGCCAAGGCCGCGGGCATCGATGCCAAGGTCGAGTGGGTCAAGCTCTCGGGCGGCTCGGCGGTCAACGATGCGCTGCTGTCGGGCAACATCGAGATCGCGGGCGCGGGCGTGGGGCCGCTGCTGACCATCTGGGACCGCACCAAGGGCCGGCAGAACGTCAAGGGCGTGGCCTCGCTGGGCAACTTCCCCTACTACCTGGTGACCAACAACCCCAACGTGAAGACGATCGCCGACTTCACCGACAAGGACCGCATCGCGGTGCCGGCCGTGGGCGTGTCGGTGCAGTCGCGCGTGCTGCAGCTGGCCTCGGCCAAGTTGTGGGGCGACAAGGAGTTCGCCAAGCTCGACAAGATCAGCGTGGCGGTGCCGCATCCCGACGCGGCCGCGGCCATCATCAAGGGCGGCACCGAGATCACGGGCCACTTCGGCAACCCGCCCTTCCAGGAGCAGGAACTGGCCGGCAATCCGCAGGCGCGCATCGTGCTCAATTCCTACCAGGTGCTGGGCGGCCCGGCCTCGGCCACGGTGCTCTATGCGACCGAGAAATTCCGCAACGACAGTCCCAAGACCTACCAGGCCTTCGTCGAGGCCCTGAACGAAGCGGCGCAGTTCGTCACCGCCAACCCCGAGAAGGCGGCCGACATCTACATCAAGGTCAGCAACGCCAAGATCGACCGCGAGCTGCTGCTCAAGATCATCAAGAACCCCGAAGTGCAATTCAAGACCACGCCGCAGAACACCTACGCGCTGGCCGAGTTCATGCACCGCGTGGGCGCGATCAAGAGCAAGCCGGCCTCGGTGAAGGACTACTTCTTCGACGACGCGCAGAACGCGGCGGGGAACTGATGCGGGCGGCTGAGGGCGTGGACGCCTTGCCGCTCTGGGGCAAGGCCGGGCTGGCCGAGGGCGCTCGCACGGCCATGGCGCATGAAGCGGATCGACGGTCGTCGGCCCCCACCCCGGCCCTCCCCCAGGGGGGGAGGGAGACCGACACGGCGGCGCTGCTCCAGGTCGATGGCGTGAGCCTCGAATACCGCACGCCCGAGCGCGTGGTGCGCGCCACGCACCGCGTGAGCTTCGACGTGCATGCGGCCGACCGCTTCGTGCTGCTGGGCCCTTCGGGCTGCGGCAAGTCGACGCTGCTCAAGGCGGTGGCCGGCTTCATCGCGCCGGTCGAAGGCGAGATCCGGATCGAGGGCCGGCGCGTGCAGGCACCGGGCCCGGACCGCATCGTGGTGTTCCAGGAGTTCGACCAGCTGCCGCCGTGGAAGACGGTGAAGCAGAACGTGATGTTCCCGCTGCTGGCCTCGAAGACGCTGGGCCGCAAGGAAGCGGCCGAACGCGCGCTGCACTACCTGGCCAAGGTCGGCCTCGACCGATTCGCCGACGTGCATCCCCACCAGCTCTCGGGCGGCATGAAGCAGCGCGTGGCCATCGCGCGCGCGCTGGCCATGCAGCCGCGCGTGCTGCTGATGGACGAGCCCTTCGCCGCGCTCGATGCGCTCACGCGCCGCAAGATGCAGGAAGAGCTGCTCGAACTCTGGGACGAGGTGCGCTTCACGCTGCTGTTCGTCACCCATTCGATCGAAGAGGCGCTGGTGGTGGGCAACCGCATCGCGCTGCTGTCGCCGCATCCGGGCCGCATGCGCGCCGAGATCAACAGCCATGCCTTCGGCCAGCACAGCCTGGGCGGCGCCGAGTTCCAGGCCACGGCCACGCGCATCCACGACATGCTGTTCGAGGAAGAACAGCCATGACTGCGTTTTCTCTCCCTCCCCCGCCGGGGGAGGGCGGGGGTGGGGGCTGGCAGCCTGTCCACCGCCGCTTGCCCCCATCCCAGCCTTCCCCCGGAGGGGGAAGGAGCGAGAACCCATGAGCACCCTCACACCGCCCATCCGCCCCGAATACGAACGCCCGCTGCAGCCCTTCACCGAGCTGCCGGTCGAGCGTGCCCTGCCTTTCACGACGCGCCTCTGGGCGCAGGGATGGCTGCGCAAGGGCCTGATCCTGCTCGCCATCGCGCTGCTGTGGGAGCTCGCCGCGCGCTGGCAGGACAACGACCTGCTGCTGCCCACCTTCAGCGCCACCGCGCGCGCGCTGGTCGAGGGCCTGGCCAGCGGCGAGCTGGTCGAGAAGGTGCGCATCTCGCTGGCCGTGCTGCTGCAGGGCTACGTGGCGGGCGTGCTGCTGGCCTTCGGCCTCACCACGCTGGCCGTGTCGACGCAGGTCGGCCGCGACCTGCTGGACACGCTGACCTCGATGTTCAACCCGCTGCCCGCGATCGCACTGCTGCCGCTGGCCCTGCTGTGGTTCGGCCTCGGCCGCGGCAGCCTGGTCTTCGTGCTGATCCATTCGGTGATGTGGCCGCTGGCGCTCAACACCTATGCGGGCTTCCAGGGCGTGCCCGAGACGCTGCGCATGGCCGGGCGCAACTACGGCCTCACGGGACTGCGCTACGTGCTGCAGATCCTGGTGCCGGCCGCGCTGCCCGCGATCCTGTCGGGGCTGAAGATCGGCTGGGCCTTTGCCTGGCGCACGCTGATCGCGGCCGAGCTGGTGTTCGGCGCGTCCTCGGGCAAGGGCGGCCTGGGCTGGTACATCTTCCAGAACCGCAACGAGCTCTACACCGACCGCGTGTTCGCCGGCCTGGCGATGGTGGTGCTGATCGGCCTGCTGGTGGAAAGCCTGGGCTTCGCCACCCTGGAGCGGCTCACTGTGCGACGCTGGGGTCAGCAGCGCTAGCGCTCAGCGCGAAGCCCGCGGGCCGGCGCGCGGCGGGCGCCACCGCATCGGCGCCGAGCGCCGCATCCACCACCTCGCGCGTCAGCGTGGGGGCGAAGGCCTCGATGAAGGCGTAGACGTAGCCGCGCAGGTAGTTGCCGCGGCGCACCGCCAGCTTGGTGAGGTTGATGCCGAACAGGTGGCCGGCGTCGATGGCCCGCAACTGCGTGTCGCGCTCGGCCTCGTAGGCGATGCCCGCGACGATGCCCACGCCCATGCCCAGTTGCACATAGGTCTTGATCACGTCGGCGTCCATCGCGGTCAGCACGATCGAGGGGTCCACGCCGCTGTCGGTGAAGGCATCGTCGATGCGCGTGCGGCCGGTGAAGCCGGTGTCGTAGGTGATCAGCGGGTGCTGCGCGAGCCGCTCCAGCGTGAGCGGTTCGTCGAGCAGCGGATGGCCGGGCGGCACCACCACCGAGTGGGTCCAGCGGTAGCAGGGCAGGGCGACGAGCTGCGGGTAGTCGCCCAGCGCCTCGGTCGCCACGCCCACATCGGCTTCGCCTTCGAGCAGCATCTGCGCGATCTGCTTGGGCGAGCCCTGGTGCAGGTGCAGCTTGACCTGCGGGAAGAGGGCGCGGAATTCCTGCACCGCCACCGGCATCGCATAGCGCGCTTGCGAGTGGGTCGCGGCCACCGACAGCATGCCGTCCTGGCGCGCGGCGAACTCCTGGCCGGCCTGGCGCAGGTTGCTGCTCTCCAGCAGCACGCGTTCGATGATCGGCAGCACATGGCCGCCGGGCTCGGTCAGCCCGGTGAGCCGCTTGCCTGCGCGCACGAACAGCTCGATGCCGAGTTCATCCTCGAGCTCGCGGATCTGCCGGCTCACGCCGGGTTGGGAGGTATGGAGCGTGTGCGCGGCTTCGGTCAGGTTGAAGCCGCAACGAACGGCCTCGCGCACCGAGCGCAGCTGTTGGAAATTCATGGCAGGAAACTTCGCGGCATAAGGCGCCGTGGATGGCGCAGGCCGCGATTTTCCGGCGCATGCCGCCAACAAGGAACGACCGTTTCGTTGGTTCCAAATGAGCCAATCGTCTATGAGCGCAGCGAAGGACCTGCTGCGCGACGCGCTCAGCGACGCGCGCCCGAGACGGCCCGCACCAGGCGCTCGAGCCCGCCGCGGCCGGTGGCGGCGCGGCCGACCAGCGCGCTGCCCAGCGTGCCGGCCACGGTGCGGCCGATGAAGGAGCGGCCGCGGCTCGCGGCCAGCAGCAGCAACAGGCCGGCACCGAGCACCACCCAGTGCTCGCCGGGCAGGTCGTCGCGGCGGTCGTCCGCGACGCGGGCCTTGTGGATGAAGTTCTTGGCGTCCAAGGGGCGCTCCTTTTTGTCGGTGGAAGAGGAACTGCGTTGATAAAGCGGCGCGCGATCGCGCCGTGTAGGCCAGGCCCCTCGATGCGCGGCGCATCGCATCGCAGGCCGCGAAGGCCAAGCCCTACACACAGGGTGGGGCAGGGCCGACCCGATGGGCGCGGCACGCGCTCGACAGTGGGCTTTCGCAATGCCCGCGGCGCTCGACGCCCAGGCCCTCCAACCTTCACCATCCAAAGGAGCCCCTCATGGCCAACGACAGAGACCTCATGCCAGCGACCGACCTGAACCGCGATCCGATCACCGGCACGCCCGGCGCGCATCCCGTGGGAACGGGCCTGGGGACCACGGGGGGCGCACTGGCCGGTGCCGCGGCGGGCGCCCTGGCCGGACCGGTGGGCGCCGTGGTCGGCCTGGTGGCCGGCGGCGTGGCGGGCGGCCTGGGCGGCAAGGCCGTCGCGGAAGCCGTCAACCCCAGCGCGGAAGACGCGCACTGGCGCGACGCCTACAACCGCGAGGCCTACTACGAGGCCGGCCGCCCGTACGACGACTATCGGCCGGCCTATGAACTGGGCTGGTCGAGCCGGGCCGCGCGCAACGAATCTTTCGACACGCTCGAGCCCGCGTTCGCAACCGAATGGGAACGGCTGCGCGGCAGCTCCAGCCTCGACTGGGAACGCGCCCGCCCTGCCACGCGCGCGGCCTGGGACCGCGTCGACCGCGACTACTTCAGCGCCGGCGAGAACCGCGCGGTCTCGACCACGGGTGACGGCCTGGCCGACGACGAGGTGGTGGACGTGCTCAACGACCTGCTGGAGAACTCGCGCGATGGCGAATACGGCTTCCTCGCCTGCGCCGAGGAAGTGGAAAGCGCCCACCTGCAGCAGCTGTTCGGCGAGCGCGTGGCGAGCTGCCGGGTCGCGGCCAACGAACTGATGCACCTGGTGACGCAATACGGCGGCATCCCGGCCGAAGGCGGCACGGCCAGCGGCGCGATGCACCGCGGCTGGGTGCATGTGAAGGGCGCGGTCGGCGCCAACAGCGAGAAGTCGATCCTCGAGGAATGCGAGCGCGGCGAGGACGCGGCCCTCGCGCGCTACCGCAAGGCGCTCAAGCAGACGCTGCCGGCCGCGGTGCGCACCGTGATCGAGCGCCAGGCAGAGGGCGCGCAGCGCAACCACGACCAGATCCGAGACCTGCGCGACGCGGCCCGCGCTGCCGCCTGAACCGCCGCGGGCGGACACGCGCAGACAGACAGCCGCCTTCGGGCGGCTTTTTTTCCGGCCCGCGGCATGGCACGCTCCGATACCGCCCTTGTCTTACACGCCGGCGCCGGCCGCTGACCCATCTTGAAGCCCTCACGATCGCCACTGGAACCGCCATGGACACCTCCGAATCCCCCGCGCGCACGGTGCCGCGCCATGCGCTCTCGCTGAGCGTCAACGGCCGGCCGCACACGCTGGAGGTCGAAACCTGGGTCACGCTGCTCGACCTGTTGCGCGACCGGCTCGCGCTCACGGGCACCAAGAAGGGCTGCGACCACGGCCAGTGCGGTGCCTGCACCGTGCTGGTCGACGGCCGCCGCATCAACGCCTGCCTCACGCTGGCCGTGATGCAGCAGGGCCGCGAGGTCACCACGGTCGAGGGCCTGGCCGACGGCGATGCCCTGCATCCGCTGCAGCAGGCCTTCATCGCGCACGATGCCTTCCAGTGCGGCTACTGCACGCCCGGCCAACTGTGTTCGGCCGTGGGCCTGATGAACGAAGGCCATGCCCGCACGGCCGACGAGGTGCGCGAACTGATGAGCGGCAACGTGTGCCGCTGCGGCGCCTATCCGCAGATCGTGCAGGCCGTCGGCGAGGTGATGGGCCTGGCGGCGCCTGCGGATGCGCAGCGCCGCATCGTGATCGGGACGGTGCCCGCATGACGCCCGTCGCCTATGAACGGGCCGGCGACGTCCAGGCCGCGCTCGCTGCGCTCTCGGCCGCGGACGACGGTGCCCGCTGCATCGCCGGCGGCACCAACCTGATCGACCTGATGAAGGAGAACATCGCGCGGCCCGCGCGCCTGGTCGACATCAACGGCCTGCCCTTCGACCGCATCGAGACCACCGAAGACGGCGGCCTGCGCCTCGGGGCGCTGGCGCGCAACGCCGACACCGCCTACCACCCGCTGGTGCGCGAACACTTTCCGCTGCTGGGCGCGGCGATCCTGGCCGGCGCTTCGCCGCAGATCCGCAACATGGCGAGCAACGGCGGCAACCTGCTGCAGCGCACGCGCTGCCATTACTTCTACGACGTGGGCGTGCCCTGCAACAAGCGCGAGCCGGGCTCGGGCTGCCCGGCCATCGGCGGCCTCACGCGACAGCACGCGATCCTGGGCGCCAGCGACCATTGCATCGCCACGCACCCGTCGGACATGTGCGTGGCGCTGGCTGCGCTGGACGCCACCGTGCAGGTGCGTTCGCAGCGCGGGGAGCGCAGCATCGCCTTCGCCGACTTCCACCGGCTGCCCGGAGACCGGCCGTCGCAGGACCACACGCTCGCGCCGGACGAACTCATCACCCACATCGTGCTGCCGCCCGCGGCCGCCTTCCGCGCGCATTCGGCCTACCTCAAGCTGCGCGACCGGGCGTCGTATGCCTTCGCGCTGGTGTCGGTGGCGGCCGCGCTCGACCTGGCCGAGGACGGCACGGTGCGCGCGGTGCGCGTGGCACTCGGCGGGGTGGCGCACAAGCCCTGGCGCCTGCCCGAGGCCGAGTCGCTGCTGGTCGGCGCGCGGCCCACGGCCGAACACTTCGCGCTGGTCGCCGATGCGCTGCTGCGCAGCGCGCAGGGGCAGGGCGACAACGACTTCAAGATCCCACTGGCCCGCCGCGCCATCGTGCGCGCGCTCGAGACCGCCGCGGCCGGCACCGTCGACAACCAGGGCCGCGTGCCCGAAGGAGCGCTCCAGTGACCGATCTCATCGATGCGCTCGCCGTGCCCCGCGCCGACGTCGGCACCGGCCATGTGCGGGTGGGCGACCCGGTCTCCCGCATCGACGGCCGTGCCAAGGTCACCGGCCAGGCGCGCTATGCGGCCGAGGTGCAGGTCGACGACCCGGCGTCTCCCTTGGTGTATGGCGTGGTGGTCAACAGCACCATCGCGCGGGGCCGCATCACCGGCTTCGCGCTCGACGCGGCCCTGGCCGTGCCCGGCGTGCTGGACATCCTCACGCATGCCAACAAGCCCAAGACGCGCAGCGCCGGCCTGTTCTACAAGGACATGACCGCCCCCGGCGGCACGCCCTTTAAGCCGCTGCACGATGCGCAGATCGCCTACAGCGGCCAGCCGGTCGCGCTGGTGGTGGCCGAGAGCTTCGAGGCGGCGCGCCATGCGGCTTCGCTGGTGCGGGTCGACTACGCGGTCGAGCCGCACGACACGCGCCTGCTGGCCAACCTGCACCGCAGCCGCAAGCCCAGCCGGCTCAAGGCCGGCTACGCGCCGCCGCCCGCGGAGAAGGGCGACGCGCGCGCGGCCTTCGACGCGGCGCCGGTCAAGATCGAGGCCGAGTACCACAGCGGCGTCGAGCACCACAACCCGATGGAGCTGTTCGCCTCGACCGTGATCCGCGGCGCCGACGGCCACCTCACGATCTACGACAAGACGCAGAGCTCGCAGAACAGCCGCTGGTACGTGTCGCGTGTGTTCGGCCTGTCGAAGGACCGGGTCACGGTGCGCAACCCCTATGTCGGCGGCGCCTTCGGTTCCGGCCTGCGGCCGCAGTACCAGCTGCCGCTCGCGGTGATGGCGGCGCTGAAGCTCGAGCGCTCGGTGCGCGTGGTGCTCACGCGCCAGCAGATGTTCAGCTTCGGCCACCGGCCCGAGACGCAGCAGCGCATCGGGCTTGCGGCCGAGCACGACGGCACGCTTCGCGCGATCCGGCACCACGCGGTGGCCGAGACCTCGCGCTTCGAGGACTATGTGGAGGTGGTGGTGAACTGGTCGGGCCAGCTCTACCGCTGCGACAACATCCGGCTCGGCTACCAGGTGGTGTCGCTCGACCAGTACAGCCCGATGGACATGCGCGCGCCCGGCGCCGCGCACGGCGTGCATGCGCTCGAAGTCGCGATGGACGAGCTGTCCTATGCGCTGGACATGGACCCGCTCGCGCTGCGGCTGAAGAACTACGCCGAGCGCAACCCGATGGACGACCTGCCGTACTCGACCAAGGAGCTGCGCGCCTGCTACCTGCAGGGCGCCGAGCGCTTCGGCTGGGCCGCGCGCCCGCTGGCGCCGCGTTCGATGAAGCAGGGCAGCGAGTGGGTCGGCTGGGGCATGGCCACCGGCACCTGGGACGCGATGCAGATGTTCGCCCGTGCCAGCGCGGTGCTGCATGCCGACGGCCGGCTGGTGGTGAGCAGCGCCGCGACCGACATCGGCACCGGCACCTACACCGTGATGGCGCAGATCGCGGCCGCGGCCATGGGCCTGCCGCTGGAGCAGGTCAGTTTCCAGCTGGGCGATTCGACCCTGCCGGTGGCGCCGATCGAAGGCGGCTCCTCGCACGTCACCACCGTCGGCTCGGCGGTCGAGGGCGTGTGCGAGAAGCTGCAGCGCCGGCTGTTCGGGATGGCGCGCGCCATGCCCGGCACCGCGCTGCGCAAGGTCGCCTTCGAGGAGATGGAATTCGTCGACGGCACCCTGCGCCGCGCGGTCGATCCCTCGGGCGCGATCCGGCTGGTCGACGTGCTGGCCCATGCACGCGAGGCGCGCATCGAGGAGAAGTACCTGATGCTGCCGCACGTGTTCAAGCAGAGGAAGTACCAGCGCGCCACCCATTCGGCGGTGTTCTGCGAGGTGCGGGTGGACGAACTCCTGGGCACGGTGCGTGTGACGCGCGTGGTGAGCGCCGTCGCGGCCGGCCGCATCATCAACGCCAAGACCGCGCGCAGCCAGGTCAGCGGCGCGGTGGTCTGGGGCATCAGCCAGGCGCTGCACGAGGAGACGCTGACCGACCACCGGCTGGGCCGCTTCATGAACCACAACCTGAGCGAATACCACGTGGCGGTGAATGCCGACATCCAGGACATCGACGTGATCTTCGTGCAGGAAGACGATCGCATCGTGAGCCGGCTGGGCGCCAAGGGCGTGGGCGAGATCGGCATCGTGGGCGTCGCGGCCGCGGTGTGCAACGCGATCTTCCACGCCACTGGCCGGCGCGTGCGCAGCACGCCGATGACGTCCGACAAGGTGATGGCGCCGTGAGCGTGCCCGGGGATCGCCGGCCCGATGCCTTCGTGCGGGTGCGCGGCGCGCGCGAGCACAACCTGAAGGACGTCGACGTCGACATCCCGCGCGATGCGCTGGTGGTGTTCAGCGGCGTGTCGGGCTCGGGCAAGTCCTCGCTGGCCTTCGGCACGCTCTATGCCGAGGCCCAGCGGCGCTACTTCGAATCGGTGGCGCCCTATGCGCGCCGGCTGATCGACCAGGTCGGCGTGCCCGACGTCGATGCCATCGACGGCCTGCCGCCCGCGGTGGCGCTGCAGCAGCAGCGCGGCACGCCGAGCACGCGCTCGTCGGTGGGCAGTGTGACCACGCTGTCCAGCCTCCTGCGCATGCTGTACTCGCGCGCCGGCCACTATCCCGCGAAGCAGCCGATGCTGTTCGCCGAGGACTTCTCGCCCAACACCGCGCAGGGCGCCTGCCCGACCTGTCACGGCCTGGGCCATGTCTACGAGGTGACCGAGCGCAGCATGGTGCCCGACGACACGCTCACGATCCGCGAGCGCGCCATCGCGGCCTGGCCGCCGGCCTGGGGCGGGCAGAACCAGCGCGACATCCTGGTCACGCTGGGCTACGACATCGACACGCCCTGGCGCGATCTGCCGCGCAAGGACCGCGACTGGATCCTGTTCACCGAGGAGCAGCCCACGGTGCCGGTCTACGCCGGCTTCACGCCCGCCGAGACCCGCGCCGCGCTGCGCCGCAAGGCCGAGCCCAGCTACCAGGGCACCTTCATGGGCGTGCGCAAGTACGTGCTGCACACCTTCGCGACCACGCAGAGCGCGCTGATGAAGAAGCGCGTGGCGCGCTTCATGGCCGGCAGCGTCTGCCCGGCCTGCGAGGGCAAGCGGCTCAAGCGCGAGGCGCTGGGCGTGACCTTCGCGGGCCACGACATCGGTGCGCTGGCGCCGCTGCCGCTCGACCGCCTGGCGGAGGTGCTGGCGCCGGCCGCGGCCGGCACGCAGCGCGCCGAGGGCGAGGCCAGGGTGCGCAGCCGCGCCGCCTCGCGCCAGGACACGGCGCGCCGCGTGGCGGCCGGCGGCGCGACGCATGCGGCCTCGCCCGACGTGCGGCGCACGCCCGAGCTGTCGGAAGAGAAGCGCATCGCCGCCCAGCGCATCGCGCAGGCGGTGCTGGACCGCGTCGAGACGCTGCGCGGGCTGGGCCTGGGCTACCTGTCGCTGGAGCGCAGCACGCCCACGCTGTCGCCCGGCGAGCTGCAGCGGCTGCGGCTGGCCACGCAGATCCGCTCCAACCTGTTCGGCGTGGTCTACGTGCTCGACGAGCCCTCGGCCGGCCTGCATCCGGCCGATGCCGAGGCGCTGCTGTCGGCGCTGGGCGCGCTGCGGCGCGCAGGCAACTCGCTGTTCGTGGTCGAGCACGACCTCGAGGTGATGCGGCGCGCCGACTGGATCGTCGACGTCGGGCCCGATGCCGGCGAGCAGGGCGGCCAGGTGCTCTACAGCGGGCCGCCCGCGGGCCTGCGCGAGGTGGCCGCGTCGCACACCGCGCGCTATCTGTTCGGCGATGGCCATGCCCTCGCGCGCCGGCCCGCGCGCGCGCCGAGCGGCTGGCTGCGGCTCGAGGGCGTGGTGCGCAACAACCTCGCGGGCATCGACGCGGCCTTTCCGCTGGGCGTGCTCACGGCCGTGACCGGCGTCTCGGGCTCGGGCAAGTCCAGCCTGGTGAGCCAGGCGCTGATCGAGCTGCTGTCGGCGCATCTGGGCCACGAAGCGCCGGTGGCCGACGAGGAGGATGCGGGCGATGGCATTCCCGCACCCGCCGCCGCCGCCGCGACCGCGGGCCGGCTGGCCGGCGACGCGGACCGCATCCGCCGGCTGGTGCAGGTCGACCAGAAGCCGATCGGGCGCACGCCGCGGTCCAACCTCGCGACCTACACGGGCCTGTTCGATGCGGTGCGCAAACTGTTCGCCGCCACGCCGGCCGCGCGCAAGCGCCGTTACGACGCCGGGCGCTTTTCCTTTAATGTGGCCAAGGGTCGCTGCGCCACCTGCGAGGGCGAGGGCTTCGTCAGCGTCGAGCTGCTGTTCATGCCCAGCGTCTATGCGCCGTGCCCGACCTGCCACGGCGCGCGCTACAACGAGGCCACGCTGCAGGTGCGCTGGAACGATCGCCACATCGCCGAGGTGCTGGGCATGACGGTGGACCAGGCCTGCGCCTTCTTCGCCGACGAGCCCGCGGTGCTGCGCCCGCTCGACCTGCTGCGCCGCATCGGCCTGGGCTACCTGCGGCTGGGCCAGCCCGCGACCGAACTCTCGGGCGGCGAGGCGCAGCGCATCAAGCTCGCGACCGAACTGCAGCGCGCGCAGCGCGGCGACACGCTCTACGTGCTCGACGAGCCCACCACCGGCCTGCACCCGGCCGACGTCGACAAGCTGATGGCGCAGCTCGAAGGCCTGGCCGATGCGGGCAACACGGTGGTGGTGGTCGAGCACGAGATGCGGGTGGTGGCCGGCGCCGACTGGGTGATCGACCTGGGCCCGGGCGCGGGCGGCGAGGGCGGGCGCATCGTGGCCTGCGGGCCGCCGGCCGAGGTGGCGCGCAGCCCGGGCAGCCGCACCGCGCCGTACCTGGCGCGCGCGCTGGGGGCCGCACCAGGCGCAACCAAAGGTAAGTGACGAGGAAGTCGCGTGCGGGGTGCATCCAAAGCGCCGTCTCGCGGGTAGTACCGGCATGCCGCGCCGCCGACGCCGAAGAAAAACAGGGTGCGGGGCATGCCCTTCCACTACCAGGACCTCCCCATGCACCGCTTTTCCTTTCTTCCCTTCTCCCTCATCACCGCTGCCGCGCTGACCGCTTGCGGTGGCGGCAGCCACGACGGCGGCGGCACCGGCAGCACCGGGCCGCTGGGCGACACCGTGGCGGTGACCGCCTCGGGCCGCGTCATCTCCTTCAACCGCACCACCCCCGGCACCCTCGCCACCAGCCTGCCCGTGTCGGGCCTCGCGGCGGGCGAGACGCTGGTGGGCATCGACGTGCGGCCGGCCGACCGCGCGATCTATGCGGTCAGCAGCCAGGGCCGCATCTTCACGCTCGACGCCGCCAGCGGCGCGCTGACGCTGAAGTCCACGCTGAGCACGCCGCTGGCCGGCACCCAGGTCGGCGTCGACTTCAACCCCGTGGCCGATCGGCTGCGCCTGGTCAGCAACACCGGCCAGAACCTGCGCGTGGACGTGAGCACCGGCGTGGCCGTGGTCGACGGCGCGATCAACGGCGCGGCCGCGAGCATCACCGCCTCGGCCTACACCAACGCCTTCGCCGGCACCACGAGCACGCAGCTCTACAACCTCGACGCGGCCGGCACGCTCTACCTGCAGGACCCGCCCAACAACGGCACGCTGGCCAACCCGGTGCCCCTGAACGTGGTCTTCAGCGCGAGCAACGGCTTCGACATCGATGCGCGCAACAACGTGGGCTATGCGGCGCTCACGGTCGGCGGCGCCACGCAGCTCTACACCGTGCCCCTGAGCGGCACGGCCGGTGCGCAGCGCATCGGCACCATCGGCGCGGGCGACGCGCTGGTCGGGCTGACGCTGGTGCCGCCCGCCGCGCCCAAGGTCTATGTGCTGCACGAGGCCGCGCGGCTCGCGAGCTTCGCGCTGACGGCGCCCAACACGCTGTCGAGCGCCGTCACCATCGGCGGCCTCGCAGCCAACGAGACGGTGGTGGGCGTGGACTTCCGCCCCGCCAACGGCCGGCTCTATGCGCTGACCAGCGCGGCCCGGGTGCTGACCGTCGACCCCGACACCGGCGCCGCGACCGTGGCGACCGTGCTCGCGGCCGACCCGGCCGACACCACGCTGCCCTATGCCGGCCTGGCCGGCACGCGCTTCACCGTCGACTTCAACCCGGTGGCCGATCGCCTGCGCGTGATCAGCGACACCGGCCAGAGCCTGCGCATCAACGTCGACACCGGCCTCACCACCACCGATGGCGCGATCAACCGCGCCACGCCGGCCGTGGTCGTGGCCGGCGCCTACACCCACAGCTTTGCCGGCAGCACCGCGACCGACCTGTTCGACCTCGAGGGCAACGAGAACGTGCTGGCGCGCCAGAGCCCGCCCAACGACGGCACGCTGGTCAACGTCGGCGCGGTGGGGGTCCCGCTCAACGGGCAGGCCGCCTTCGACATCGCGGGCGGTGCCAACGGGCTGGCGCTGGCCGCGCTGCGCGACACGAATGCCGGCCCCTTCACGCTCTACACGCTGTCGCTCGCGACCGGTGCGGCCACGCCCTTCGGCGCGGCGAACGGCGCGGCCTTCGCGCAGATCGGCGGCGCGGGCGGGCCGGTGGTGCGCGACATCGCGATCCGCTACTGAGCGGCACGGCCTCCTCGCCGACACCCGCTTCGCGGCGGGTCGTCAGAATCGGGGCATGAGAAGAACCACTGTCGCGGCCGCATCGGCCTTCTTCGCGGCCACGCTGCACGCGCAAACCCCGGTCGACGACGTGCCCGCGCTGCGGGCCGTCACCGTCTCGACGCCGCGCGGCGCGGCCACGCCCTTCGACATGCCGGCCTCGGTCGACCTGGTCGACCGCCGGCAGCTGCGCGAGGGCCGGCTGCAGGTCAACCTGTCGGAGAGCCTGGGCGGCGTGCCCGGCCTGCAGGTGCAGAACCGGCAGAACTACGCGCAGGACCTGCAGATCTCCATCCGCGGCTTCGGCGCGCGTTCCACCTTCGGCCTGCGCGGCGTGCGGCTCTACATCGACGGCATCCCGGCCACGCTGCCCGACGGCCAGGGCCAGAGCTCGAACATCGACATCGGCTCGGCCGACCGCGTCGAGGTGCTGCGCGGCCCGTTCTCGGCGCTCTACGGCAATTCCTCGGGTGGCGTGATCCAGGTCTTCACCGAGGACGGCGAAGGCGCGCCGCGGCTGGGCTTCTCGGTGGCCGGCGGCAGCTTCGGCAGCACGCGCCTCGGCGCCAAGGCCTCGGGCGCCAGCGGCGGCATCGACTACGTGCTGAGCGCCAGCCGCTTCCGCACCGACGGCTACCGCGAGCACAGCGCGGCCACGCGCGACATCGCCAACGGCAAGCTGGGCGTGCAGCTCGACGACGACAGCCGGCTCACGCTGGTGGCCAACAGCGTGCGCATCGACGCGCAGGACCCGCTGGGCCTGACGCGCGCGCAGCTCGACGCCGACCCGCGCGCCGCGCCGCTGGCCACGCAGTACGACACGCGCAAGACCGTGGACCAGACGCAGGTCGGCCTGCTCTACGAACGCCGGCTCAACGCCGACCAGGACCTGCGGCTGATGCTCTACGGCGGCGACCGCCGCACCACGCAGTTCCAGTCGATTCCGCCCTCTGCGCAGGTCAGCCCGCTGAGCGCGGGCGCCGTGATCGATTTGCAGCGCCGCTATGCGGGCTTCGACGCGCGCTGGACGCTGCGCACCGCGCTCGCGGGCCGGCCCTTCGAACTCTCGACCGGCCTGGCCTACGACACCTTGCGCGAGCAGCGCCGCGGTTACGAGAACTTCACGGGCAGCGGTGCCGCGCAGCAGCTGGGCGTGCAGGGCGGCCTGCGGCGCGACGAGCGCAACGAGGTCGGCAATGTCGACCCCTATGTGCAGACGCGCTGGGACTTCGCCGAGCAATGGACGCTCGAGGCCGGGCTGCGCCACAGCAGCGTGCGCTTCGATTCGGACGACCGCTACATCCGCGGCGTCAACGGCGACGACAGCGGCACCGCGCGCTACCGCCAGGCGCTGCCCGCGGCCGCGCTGCGCTACGCCGCCACGCGCGACCTGAACCTCTATGTCTCGGCCGGGCGCGGCTTCGAGACGCCGACGCTCAACGAGCTGTCGTACCGGCCGGGCAATGTCGGCGGCCTGAACTTCGCACTGCAGCCGGCCGTCAACCGCAGCCTCGAGCTCGGCGCCAAGGCGCGCGTGGCCGACGGCCTGCTGACCGGCGCGGTGTTCCAGACCCGCACCGACGACGAGATCGTGACCGGCACCAACATCGGCGGCCGCGCCACCTTCCAGAACGCGGGCCGCACGCGGCGAGAAGGGCTCGAGCTCGGCTGGCTGCACGAGACGCGCTCGCACTGGCGCACGCAGCTGGCCTTCACCTGGCTCGATGCGCGCTACAGCGATGGCTTCTGCTCGCCCGCGCCCTGCGCGGCCGGCAATGCGGTGGCGGCGGGCAACCGCATCCCGGGCATCGCGAAGCAGTCCTTCTTCGCCTCCTTCGGCTATGCGCCCAGCGAAGGCTGGCGCGCCGGCGCCGAACTGCGCGCGCTGAGCCGCATCCAGGCCAACGACGCCAACACCGCCAGCGCCGCGGGCTATGCGCTGCTCGCGCTGCAGACCGGCTACCTGAAGCGCTGGGGCCGCTGGGAGCTCGATGCCTTCGCGCGCGTCGACAACGTGGCCGACCGGCGCACCGTCGGCTCGGTGATCGTCAACGAGGGCAATGCGCGCTACTACGAGAGCGCGCCGGGCCGCAACTGGACCGTGGGCGCGGCGGCTTCGTACCGTTTCTGAGGGGGCGACAGGCGGGCGGGGATACCCTGCGCCCTTCTGTGGAGTTGAAGCGGATTGAGAGTTATTCACATCAGAATGGCCGCCCTGTCCACTTCGAACGAGCTCCTGCTGCATGAAAACCTCGGGTCTGGCCTCCGCCTTCGTCGCCGCCATCGCCGTTCCGGCCGCCCTGGCCTTCGCCATGCCCGCGTGGGCGCAGCAACCCGCCGCCGCGGTGCGCAGCAGCCCGGCCACGCCGGTGACGCCGCAGTCGGTGGCCGCGCACTACGCGGTGCTGGTGCATGCCAACTACGAGGATGCGCTGGGCGGCGCGCTGGCGCTGCAGAAGGCCATCGCGGCCTTCACCGCGGCCCCGTCCGAAGCCGGCCTGGCGGCCGCGCGCAAGGCCTGGCTGCAGGCCCGCGAGGCGTATGGCCAGACCGAGGCCTTCCGCTTCTACGGCGGCCCGATCGACGATGACAACGGCCCCGAAGGACGCATCAACGCCTGGCCGATGGACGAGTCCTATGTGGACTACGTGGTCGACGCGCCCACCGCCGGCATCGTCAACGACCGCAAGGTCGCGATCACCAAGAAGTCGCTGGCCAGCCTCAACGAGCGCGACGGCGAGGAGAACGTGGCGACCGGCTGGCACGCGATCGAGTTCCTGCTCTGGGGCCAGGACCTGAGCGAGACCGGCCCGGGCGAGCGTTCCTTCGAGGACTTCGTCGACGGCAAGCGGCCCAATGCCGACCGCCGCCGCCAGTACCTGACGGTCGTGACCTCGCTGCTGATCGACGACCTGCGCACGCTGGTCAAGGCCTGGGCGCCGCAGCAGAAGAACTACGGCGCGAGCTTCGCGCGCGGCGGCAACGAGTCGCTGCGCAAGATGCTGGTCGGCCTGGGCTCGCTGTCGCGCGGCGAGCTCGCGGGCGAGCGGCTCGAGGTCGCGCTGGCCAGCCAGGACCAGGAGGACGAGCACTCCTGCTTCTCCGACAACACGCACCGCGATGCGGTCACCAATGCGATGGGCATCCAGAACGTCTGGCTCGGCCGCTACGTGCGCACCGACGGCCGCGTGGTCGAAGGGCCGTCGCTGCAGGCGCTGGTGGCGGCGCGCAACCCGCAGCTGGCGGCGCGCACCGGCGCGCAGATCGCGGCCTCGGTGGCTGCCACCGAAGGCATCCAGGCCCCCTTCGACCGCGAGATCGTCGGCGGCAAGGACGCCCCCGGCCGGCTGCGCGTGCAGAAGGCCATCGACAGCCTGACGCAGCAGAGCAAGGACCTGGTCGAGGCCGCGGGCGCGATCGGCATCACCCGGCTCACGCTGGTCAACCCCGAGTAAGCGGCGCGATGCGCCGTCGTGTGCGAACCTGGGCCGGGATGGGTGCGCTCGGCTTCGTGGCCCTGGCCGGGCCCGAAGTCGTCGCGCGTCCCGGCGAAGCGGAGGAGAAGACGGGCGGCGACACGACCGTGTTCGCCACCGGCCGCAATGCCTTCTCCTTCCCCGCCGCCAACCTCGACGATCCCGAGCGCACGCGCTTCGTGATCGGCAACTCCTTCTTCAAGCGCAACTGGGTGCAGGCGCCGGCCTCGACCAAGGCGCGCGACGGGCTCGGCCCGCACTTCATCGCGCGCTCCTGCGCGGCCTGCCACATGCAGGACGGGCGCGGCGCGCCGCCGGATTTCAGGAAGGGCCTGTCGGAGCCGCCGGTGGCGCTGCTGATGCGCCTGTCGGTGCCCGGCACCGACCGCGTGGGCGGGCCGCTGCCCGAGCCGGTGTACGGCGACCAGTTCCAGAATTTCGCGATCCGCGGCGTGAAGTCCGAAGGGCAGATCGCGCTGCGCTACGAGAACGTGGCCGGCCGCTTCGCCGACGGCACGCGCTACACCTTGCAGCGCCCGGTCTATTCGTTCTCGAAACTGAACTACGGCCCGATGGCGAAGGACGCGATGTTCAGCCCGCGCATCGCGCCGCAGGTGATCGGCGTCGGCCTGCTCGAGGCCATTCCCGAGGCCGAGATCCTGCGCAACGCGCAGGAGCAGGCGGCGGCCGACGGCCCGATCCGTGGCGTCGCCAACCGCGTCTACGACGTGCCCTCGCAGCAGATGCTGGTCGGCCGCTTCGGCTGGAAGGCCAATGTGGCCACGCTGGCGCACCAGACGGCGGCCGCCTTCTCGGGCGACATCGGCATCACCTCGCGCCCGTTCCCCGAGCCCACCTGCACGCCGCGCCAGACCGACTGCGCCGCCGCGCCCAGCGGGGCCGACGGCCGCGGCCACGAGATCGACGACCGGACGCTGGCCGACGTGGTCTTCTACCAGGCCACGCTGGCGCCGCCCGCGCGGCGCAACGTGAACGACGCGCAGGTGCGCGTGGGCCAGGCGCTGTTCGCGCAGGCGCAGTGCGCCACCTGCCACCGGCCCACCTACACCACGGCGCGCGAGCTGTTCCCGCCGCTCACGCCGCGCGTGACCAGCAAGGCGCTGTTCAACCAGACCATCCACCCCTACACCGACCTGCTGCTGCACGACATGGGCGACGGCCTGGCCGACGGCCGGCCCGACTTCCTCGCCAACGGCCGCCAGTGGCGCACGCCGCCGCTGTGGGGCATCGGCCTGATCCCCGACGTCAACGGCCACCAGCGGCTGCTGCACGACGGCCGGGCGCGCGGCGTGATGGAAGCCATCCTCTGGCACGACGGCGAAGCGCGCGAGAGCCGCGACGCGGTGCTGCAATTCAATGCGGCCGAGCGCGAAGCGCTGGTCAAGTTCGTGGAGTCGCTGTGATGCTGCAGGCCAACCGTTTTTCTCCGCTGCCGGCCGCGCTGGTGCTGCTGCTCGCCGGTGCCGCGCAGGCGCAGCCCGCGGCCGTCGCGCCCGCGGAGGCGCCGCAGTTCCTGGCCTCGGCCTACCGCGACGGCTTCCAGCCGCGCGCCACCGCCTTCGCGGCCGAGAGCGCGGCGCTCCACGCGGCCATCGACACGCTCTGCGAGGCCCCGGCCGCCGATGCCGATGCCGCGCTCGCGGCCGCGCGCACGCAATGGCAGGCCACCACCACCGCCTGGGACCGGCTGGCCGGCGTGGCGGTCGGGCCGATGGTCAAGCGCCGCGCGCTGACCGCGCTCGACTTCAACCCGACCCGTCCGCCGCTGATCGAGCGCGCCATCGGCAGCGCGCCGGTGGGCGCCGAAGCGATGGAGCGCGTGGGCACGCCGGCCAAGGGCATTCCCGCGCTCGAATGGCTGCTGTGGACCCGGAAGCCCGTGCCGCAGTCGCCGGCCTGCCGCTACACCCAGCAGGTGGCGATCGAACTGGCGCGCGAAGGCGCGACGCTGTCGGCCGGCTTCGCCGAACTGGCGGCGACCGACTGGGCGGCCGATCCGGCGCGCACCTACCTCGCCTGGCAGGAACTGTTCAACCAATGGCTGGGCGGCTTCGAACGCCTGCGCTGGACGCAGATCGACAAGCCGCTCAAGACCGTCGAGACCTCGAGCGCCGGCAAGGCGCCGGTGTTCGCGCGCGCCGCCAGCGGCCATGCGGCGCAGAGCTGGGCCGCGCAGTGGGAGGCGCTGCGTGCGCTCGCGGGCCCGGTGGCGCAATCGCTGGCGGCCGGCGGCAGGAAACCCTTGGCCGATCGGCTGACGCAGTCGGTGGCCGAGGCCGATGCCGCGATGCAGCGCGCCACGCCGGCCGACCTGCCGGCATTGCCCGCCGCCACGCGCGCGCTGGCCGGCGTGAAGAAACTGATCGAGGCCGAGGTGGCGCCGGCGCTGGAGGTGGTGGTGGGCTTCTCGGACGGCGACGGTGACTGAGGCGCGCCTGCCGCTGGACCGCCGGCGCTGGCTCGCCTGGATGGCGGCCTCCGCGCTGGTGCCGCTGGGGCCATCGGCGAGGGCCGAGGCGGCATCGGCTTCACGCTTCGTCGCGGCCTGGGAGGCCGAGGCCGGCCACCGCGTCGGCGTGCTGGCGCGGACGCCGCAGGGCCTGGCCGCGCAGTCCGCGCTCGAGGTGCCCACGCGCGCCCACGGCCTGTGGGTGGAGCGTGGCGGCACGCTGCTCGCCGCGGCACGCCGGCCGGGCGACTGGCTGGTGCGCTGGCGGCCCGACGGCCAGGCGCTGGCCTGGTGCTGGATCGAAGCCGGCCGCGCCTTCAACGGCCATGTGATCGCGAGCGCCGATGGGCGGACGCTCTACACCGCCGAGACCGACCTCGAGACCGCCGAGGGGCTGATCGGCGTGCGCGATGCGGCATCGCTGGAGAAGACCGACGAGTGGCCGACCCACGGCATGGACCCGCACGAACTGCTGGCCGACACCGATGGCAGCCTGGTGGTCGCGAATGGCGGCATCCCGACATTGCCCGAGACCGGGCGGGTGAAGGTGCACCTGGACCGCATGGACGCGTCGCTGGTGCGGCTCGACGGCAGCGACGGCACGCTGCGTGGCCAGTGGCGCCTGGCCGACCGGCGCCTGAGCCTGCGCCACATGGCCTGGGGCGCACGCGGGCAGCTGGGCATCGCGCTGCAGGCCGAGCACGACCGGGCCGAAGACAAGGCCGCGGCGCCGCTGCTGGCGCTGTTCGACGGCCGCGCGCTGCGCACCGTCGAGGCCGGCCATGCGCTCGCGGGCTATGGCGGCGCGATCGCCTTCGGTGGCGATCGCTTCGCGGTGAGCTGCCCGCGGGCGAACGGCGTGGCGATGTGGCGTGCGGATGGGCGCTGGGACGGCTTCACGCCGCTGAGCGAAGCCTGTGCGCTCGCGCCGGCGCAGGGCGGGGTCTGGGCCGGGGGCCGCGAACAGGCGCTGCCGATGGCCGGGGCGGGGGGCGAGGCGGCCGTGGTGGCCGCCTTGCGGCTGGACAACCACTGGGCCGCGATGGGCTGAAGCAGCAGCCCCGCTCTCTTTCAAGGAAGGGGCGGGGAAGCGCAGCCCGTCAGAACGCCGCGGGCCGCCACTTCAGGAGCCGCTTCTCCAGCGAACTCAGCAGGAAGTCCGCCGCCAGTGCGACCACCGCCAGCACGATCATGGCCGCGAACACGCCGCTGGCATTGAACGCGCCTTGCGCGGTCGAGATCAGCAGGCCGATGCCTTCCTTGGCGCCGAGGAACTCGCCCACCACCGCACCCACCAGCGCGAAGCCGAAGCTCACGTGCAGGCTGGCCAGGATCCACGACATGGCCGAGGGGATGACCACGTACCAGGTCAGCTGGCGCGGCGAGGCGCCCAGGATCTGCGCGTTGGCGATCATGTACTTGTCGGCTTCGCGCACGCCCTGGAAGGCGTTGCCGAAGACCACGAAGAACACCATCACCACCGCCAGCGCCACCTTCGAGGCCATGCCCAGGCCCAGCGCGATCACGAAGATCGAGCCCAGCACCACGCGCGGGATCGAATTGGCGATCTGGATGTAGAGGCTGAACACGTCCGACAGCAGCTTGTTGCGCCCCAGCAGGATGCCGCAGACGATGCCGGCGACCGAGCCGATCAGGAAGCCCAGCACCGTTTCTTCCAGCGTGACCGCCACCTGCATCCACAGCGAACCCTGCGAGGTGCCGTCGCGCATCCATTCCACGAGCTGGTCGTAGATCAGCGTGGGCTGCGAGTAGAAGAAGGGGTCGATCCACTTGAGGCGCGCGGCCAGCTCCCAGCCGCCGAGCACCACCACCAGCACGATCAGCCGCAGCGTGATGATCATGCGGCGGCGCCCGCGGATGGCGGCCTGCGCGATCTCGGATTCGCGCGCCAGCGCGGCGTCGCTCAGCGAGGAGGGCAGCGCGCCGGTCTTGGGGGCGGTCGAAGGGTTCATGGCGGGGGTTGTCGTCGTCGTGTTCATTGAATCACCACCTCTTCACGCAGGTCGTCCCAGATGTGCTTGGACAGTTCGATGAACTGCTTGTCGTAGCGCACCTCGGACATCACGCGGGGGCGCGGCAGGTCGATCTCGTAGATGCGCTTGAGCGTGCCGGGGCGTGCCGACAGCACGAACACGCGGTCGGCCAGCGCGATGGCTTCTTCCAGGTCGTGGGTGATGAACAGCACGCTGCCGCCATTGCCCGACCACAGCTGCAGCAGCTCGTCCTGCATCAGCGTGCGGGTCTGCATGTCGAGCGCCGAGAAGGGCTCGTCCATCAGCAGGATCTCGGGGTCGTTGATGAAGGTCTGCGCCAGCGCCACGCGCTTGCGCATGCCGCCCGACAGCTGGTGCGGGTAGTGCTTGCCGAACTTGGCCAGGCCCACGCGGTGGATCCACTCCTGCGCGAGTTCCAGGGCTTCCTTCTTGGGCTTGCCGCGGAACATCGGGCCGGCGGCCACGTTGTCTTCCACGCTGCGCCACGGGAACACCGCGTCGGCCTGGAACACGAAGCCGATGCGCGGGTCCACGCCGTTCACCGGCTGGCCCATCACCTTCACTTCGCCCACGGTGGGCTTGAGCAGGCCGGTGATCATGTTGAGCGTGGTCGACTTGCCGCAGCCGGTGGGGCCGACGATGGCGACGAACTCGCCGCGCGCCACCGACATGCTGAAGTTGCGCAGCGCCACGGTGGCGTTGCCGTCCTGCGAGATGAAGCGCAGCGAGACGTCGTCGAAGTCGATCGCCGAGGTCACCGCGGTGCCCGGGCCGTTGGGGGTTCCGTTGCGCATGGTCACTTCGCCGCCGTTGCCGCTGCCGCCAGGTAGGCGTTGCTGTAGGTCTTGGACAGGTCGATGTTCTTGCTCTTGACCAGCGGCTTGTAGGTGGCCAGCACCTTCAGCACGGTCTCGGGGCCGCCGGCGGGCATCTTCGCGTCGGTGGTGAACATCTGCAGCGAGGCCTTCAGGGCGGTGATGTACAGATCCTTGTCGTTGCCGTAGTAGTCGCGCGGCACCTTCTCGGCGATCTCCTCGGCGCTGTGCGTGTGGATGTAGGCCATGGTGCGGGCGAAGGCATGGGCCAGCTTGGTGGCCTCGGCCTTGTGCGACTCGGCCCAGCTGTTCTGCACGTAGAGGCTGGCCGCCGGATAGAGGCCGCCCAGCGCCTTGACGGTGTCGGGCTCGGTGCGCAGGTCGACCAGCACCTGGGCGTCGCCGGTCTTGAGCATCTGCGAGACCGTGGGCTCGGTGGTCATGCCGGCCTGGATGCGGTCCTGCTTCATCGCGGCGATGAAGGTGTTGCCCGCGCCCACGGGCAGCAGCGAGTATTCCTTGGAAGCCACGCCGGCGCGGTCGGCCAGGTAGCGCGTGAGGAAGTCGGTCGACGAGCCCAGGCCGGTCACGCCCAGCGTCTTGCCGCCCTTGCCATCGGCCATCGACTTGAAGCCCGCGGCCGCGGCCTTGGTCGACACCAGTTCGACCTCGCCCGGCACCTTGCAGAACACCGCGATGGCCTGGATCTCCTTGCCCTTGCTCTGCAGGTCGATGGTGTGGTCGTAGAAGCCCACCACGCCCTGCACCGCACCGGCGATCAGCTGGTTCTCGGCATCGACGCCGGCGGGCTGCGACTGCAGCTCGACGTTGAGCCCTTCGTCCTTGAAGTAGCCCAGCGCCTCGGTGAGCTTGGCCGGCAGGTAGATGATCTTGTTGATGCCGCCCACCATGATGGTGATCGGCGCCTCGGCGGCCTGCGCGAGCGGCGCGGCGACGGCGAAGGCGGTGCACAGGGCGGCAGCCAGCAGGGTGCGGCGTGAAGCGGACATGGTTGTTGTCTCCGGAAGGGTTGAGCGACGAGGCCAGTCTAGAAATCGGCATCCTTCGGCCAGCTTTCGGCGGGCGGCCTGATTTGTCATGGTTATCCCTAGGGCCGGGCGATGCTTCCTAGAATCCACCGCCACCCTCCCGACCCCTCATGAAGCTGCTGCTGATCGAAGACAACCCGCAACTCGCGCACTGGCTCTCCAGCCTGCTGCGGGCGCAGGACTTCGTGGTCGATCACGTGGAAGACGGCGACGCCGCCGACCGGCTGCTGCTGCAGGCGGCCTACGACGTGGTGCTGCTCGACCTCAACATCCCGCAGCTCTCGGGCAAGGGCGTGCTGCGCCGCCTGCGCGAGCGCGGCGACACGGTGCCGGTGATCATCCTCACGGCCACCGCCTCGCTCGACCAGAAGGTGCTGTGCCTGGAGATCGGCGCCGACGACTACCTGGTCAAGCCCTTCGAGATCCGCGAGCTGGTGGCGCGCATCAAGGTGCTGGTGCGCCGGCAGATGCCGGGCAAGGCCAACGACATCGCCTGCGGCGACCTGCGCTACGACCTGCGCACGCGCCAGTTCACGCTGGCCGGCGAAGAGCTCTCGCTGCCGCCGCGCGAGCGCACCTTGCTCGAGACGCTGGTGCTCAAGGCCGGCAGCACGGTGTCCAAGCAGGCGCTGATCGACGCCATCTTCGGCCTCGACGACGAGCCCAGCGCGGACGCGGTCGACATCTACATCCACCGGCTGCGCAAGAAGCTCGAGGCCAGCCAGGCCACCATCATCACGCTGCGCGGCGTGGGCTATCTGCTGCGCACGCGGCAGGAAGACTAGCGGGCCGCCGGATGAAACGCGCCAGCCTGCGCCTGCGCCTGGCCCTCTGGCTGCTGCTGCCCCTGTCGGTCTTCGTCGCGATCTGCGGCTGGCTCAGCTGGCGCAACGCGGCCGAGGTGGCCGACTACGTGCAGGACCACGACCTGCTGTCTTCGGCCAAGGTGCTGTCGGACCGGCTGATCTGGGAGGGCGACGACGTGCAGGCCAGCGTGCCGCCCTCGGCGCTGAGCCTGTTCGTCTCGCCCGAACGCGACCGCGTGTTCCTCAGCGTGACCGGCGCCAACGGCGAGGTGCTGGCCGGCTCGGCCGACTTCCCGCTGCCCGCGGTGCGCAAGCCAGAAGGCATCGACCGCGCGCAGTGGTACGACACGCAGTTCGCCGGCCTGCCGTTGCGCGCCGTGGTCACGACGCGCGCGATGTACGAGGCCGGCGGCGCGCGCGACATCACCATCGCCGTGGGCAAGACCGAGGGCAGCCGCAACCACATGCTGCGCACCCTGTGGTGGCCGACGATGGAATACCTGCTGATCGCGCTGGCGCTGGCCATCGTGCTGGCGGTGGCGGCGCTGACGCTGGAGCTGCGGCCGATCGTGCGGCTGAGCCAGCAGCTCGCCGAGCGAAACGCGCGCGATCCGCTGCACCTCGACCTGGTGGTGGACCCGGCCGCGCTGCACAGCGAGCTGCGACCCGTGGCCGACACCCTCAACCGTTTCGTCGCGCAGCTGAAGGCGCATTCCGAGGCGCAGCGCCGCTTCATCGCCGATGCGGCGCACCAGCTGCGCACCCCGCTGGCCATGCAGGCCTCGCAGATCGAGTTCGCGCGCTACACGCGCCAGCACCGCGGCGAATGGGACACGCGCCGGGCCGACATGGATGCGATGTGGCAGGAGATGCAGACCAGCAACCGCCGGCTGGTCGACGTCACCAACAAGCTGCTGCTGCTGGCCCAGGCCGAACATGGCGACGCGCACACGGGCTTCGAGCGGGTCGACCTGAGCGCGGCCGCTTTGCGCTGCGTGGAGCAGCTGGCCGCGCTGGCCGACCGGCGCGGCATCGACCTGGGCCTGGAGGCCGCTCAGCCGGCTGTCGTGATGGCGCAGCCCGCGCTGCTCGATGCGCTGGTGAGCAACCTGCTGGACAACGCGCTGCGCTACACGCAGCAGGGCGGTCGCGTGACGGTCGGTGTGCGGGAGACGGAGGGCAGCGTGGTGCTGAGCGTCGAAGACAACGGCCCGGGCATTGCGCCCGAGGTGAGGGAACGGGTGTTCGAGCGCTTCTACCGCGTGGCCCAGGACAGCGAGGGCACGGGCCTGGGACTGGCCATCGTGCGCGAGATCGCGCGGGCCTTCGATGTGGACGTGGCGCTGTCGGCCAACCCGCGCGAGGCGAGCGGCCTGTTGGTCACGGTGCGCTTTGCGCCGGTCGGGCCGGCGGAGAACGCGTAGGCCTTACTTGAGGCCGGCGGCCGCGCGCAGGGCCGCGGCCTGGTTGGTGGATTCCCAGGTGAACTCGGGCTCTTCGCGGCCGAAGTGGCCGTAGGCAGCGGTCTTCTGGTAGATCGGGCGCAGCAGGTCGAGCATCTGGATGATGCCCTTGGGGCGCAGGTCGAAGTGTTCGCGCACCAGGGCGGCGATCTGCTCGTCGGGGATCAGGCCCGTGCCTTCGGTGTAGACCGTGATGTTCATCGGCTCGGCCACGCCGATCGCGTAGGCGACCTGGATCTGGCACTGGCGCGCGATGCCCGCGGCCACGATGTTCTTGGCCACGTAGCGCGCGGCGTAGGCGGCCGAGCGGTCGACCTTGGAGGGGTCCTTGCCCGAGAACGCGCCGCCGCCGTGCGGGCAGGCGCCGCCGTAGGTGTCGACGATGATCTTGCGGCCGGTGAGGCCGCAGTCGCCCTGCGGACCGCCGATGACGAAACGGCCGGTG
>Ga0182008_10000580_pt1 | contig 26983 bp, 30 predicted proteins | sample Sormic07211129_1_FD_120482 | JGI IMG/M metagenome (GOLD analysis project Ga0182008, IMG submission 120482) | Rhizosphere microbial communities from Sorghum bicolor, Mead, Nebraska, USA - 072115-129_1 metaG | ecosystem: Host-associated > Plants > Roots > Rhizosphere | place: USA: Nebraska...
GAGATCCAGTTCGTCGCCAGCCTCCCGCGCACGGAGACCGGAAAACTTCAACGATTCAAACTGAGGCAAATCACATGATCAAGCACTTGCAGCCACCAGGCTGGCTGCCGCCGAAGGGCTATGCCAACGGCATCGCCGCGCGCGGCACCCAGATCTTCGTCGGCGGCCAGATCGGCTGGAACGCGCAACAGGTCTTCGAGACCGACGACTTCATCGCGCAGACCGGCCAGGCGCTGCGCAACATCGTCGAGGTGCTGCGCGAGGCCGGCGCCGGCCCCGAGCACATGGTGCGCATGACCTGGTACATCACCGACCGCGACGAATACAACCGCCGCCTGGCCGAACTGGGCCCGGTCTACCGCGACGCGATGGGCCGCAACTTCCCCGCGATGACCTGCGTGCAGGTGGCGGCGCTGGTGGAGGCGCGGGCCAAGGTGGAGATCGAAGTGACGGCGGTGCTGCCGGACTGAAAGCCGTTCGTTCGAGGATCCGGGTGAAGGGTGAGCAGTGCCAGGCGCGAGCCCGCCCTAGCGCCTGAGCCCCTGATCGTTCCCCTGCTGCTGTTGCTGCGACCACTGCTGCGCCGCTTGCAGTTCGCGCTGCTGCGTCGCTTGCGCCAGCTGATCGAAGCCCTGCTCGGCCGGCACACGCGCCGCCTGCACCGGATCGACCATCACCGAGCTCAGGCAGCGCAGGCCGCCCCACGGTGCATGGCCGACGAGCAGCTTGAGCCGGCCATTCGTATCGGGTTCCAGCGCCACCACATCCAGGCGCTGGGACAGCGGCTGTGCCTTGAAGTCGGCCAGCGCCTGCGAAGCGATGCTGGCGCTCTGCTGCGCGTCCCAGCGGCCATGCTGCGCGACCACCCCGTAGATCTTCTGGAAGTCCTTGTGATCGGGATGCGCGGGGTCGCGTGGATCGGTCTGGCGCATGGGTGCAGCAGGCTCGGTGCGATCCGCCGGGCGTTCGTCGATGCTCTGCCTGGTGAGCCGCGCGATCTGTTCCCGAGCGGCAACCAGTTCGGCCTCCTTCGCTGCCCAGCAGGCCTGCATCGCGGGGCTGTCGCCCGCGCTGGCCTGCACCGTCGGCTGCGGAAACATGATGGTGCGCTGTTCTTGCGAAGAGATGGGTTGCGCGGATGGCAACGCTGCCGACTGCGCAGAAGCAGGAAGCACGGGTGGCGCGACGCCGACAGGGCGCGGTGCCGCTGCAGGGATCGCAGGCGCCGACGTCTGTTGGCGGCTTGGCGCAGCGGGTATCTTCACTTCAGGCTCGAACTGTTTCTGCACAGGCATCTCGCTCAACAGCCGCCCTTGTGTGCGTTCCTGCGTGCGACTCACCGAAGGGGGTGACGGACTCGGCTCATGCCTGAAGCGGTCCCGGTCCTGCTGCTGCGCCAGGGCCAGGCCTCGCATCAGGTCCTGCTCCTGTGCCTGGTGCATGCGGTACGACGGGCTGCCCTTGACCAGCGTGGAAGCATCCAGCTTGCCGACGGCCTGCAAGGAACCGACAGAGATCTGCTCGGGCTCGTCGCGGCGCTTATGGGCCTCGGCGAAGGGCATGCCACCGGGCGTGGGGATGATGCGTTGTTCGTGCGTGGTGATCGAGGGGATGGGCGCGGGCTGCGCCAGCACCTGCGAGGTGTTGTCGCTCAATGCCGTGCCATCGGCACCATAGCTTCGGATGATCGTTGTGGGGGCCATGTCCTCGCCCGCGCTGTCGCGGTGGGTGGTCGTCTCGGTTTCGATGTACTGGCCGCTTGCGGCATCTCGGGCCCAGACGGTCGTGTATGCCGCGCCCTCATGGGTCACCGTCGCGACTCGCCCCAACGGCGAGCCGTCGGGAGCGAACCCCTCCTCAAAGGCCGGCTCACCGCTCGTTCGGGGCGCAATGTTGGCCCGCTCCATGAGCCCCGTCTGGCGGTTGAGCGTCCAGTGAACTCCCCTCAGGTGGTCGCTGGTTGCCACCAGTCGAAAGCCGTCGGCCTTGGAAGCATCGGGATTCTCATAGGACTTTTCGCCGAGGAGCCCGCCACTGGTCCTGTCGACTTCCTGCTCGATGCGGCTGACGGAGCCATCGGCATTGCGCACTTCCAGGATGTTCAGCGCTTGGCCCGGCTGCGGCGACTGAAGCCAGGTCTGGGTGGCGTTCGTGCCGATGGCCGAGGGCGTTCCCCACGGCAAGCCGTTGGGGCCAGTGCTGTTGGCCGACTGGATCTCGTTGCGGACAAACGCCTCCCGCAAAGCCTCGCGCTGTTGCTCGGCAAGCTGTGCGTGCGCCTGGGCCAACTGTGCCTCAAAGCCCGCGGCCTGAAGGTAGTGACCCGTGAGTTCGGCGGTCTTGGCACCGCTGACGACTTCCACAAAACGATGGGGCAAGGCGGGGTTGTCGTGGATCGAGAACCAGGTGTATCTGCCTTCGATCTCCACCAGCGAGTATCGACTTCCGTTCGATGTGGTGACGGTCGGCGTCAGTGCCATGTGGTTGGGCAGCGTCAGCGGCGGGCCGAGCTTGTCGGGGGTGTCGCCACCCGTCAGGTAGGCGCCAATGGACTTGGCGCCTTGGGCACCGACGAAAGCGCCGCCAACTCCGCCAAGAAAGGCACCGATTGGCGGTGCAGCCGGCCCGAGTACGACCGCGAGCGGAGTCAGAAGCCAAAGTCCCAACTCGGCTCCAGCGACCGCGCCACCTGCCTGACCCACAACGCCCAACCCTTCTGTCATCGCCTCTGCGCCAGCGCCGTGCGCAACGTGCTGTCCGACGTTGATCGCGTCGTTGGCACCTCCAATGAGAGCCGCACCCGGTGCGATGCGCCCAGCGATCGCCGCCGCAGAAGGTATGCCAATCGCAGTGCTCGCGGCCCCCTTCTCAACGCCTGCGAGGACTGCCGACGGCCCGTCGGACAGAACTTCTCCCGTACCAGTACGTGGTCGCGGCATCGCCGTCTTGAGAATGGCTGTGTTGACCTCCGCGCTTCCCGCATGCGCCGCGAGTGAGAGCGCTCCATCGTGGACAGAAAACACGCTTCCAACATGAATCTTCGAGATCGCTTCACGCATCACGCTGCTCCTTGTTGCTGCGGGGGATGTAGCCACGCACCCAGCCAAGGCACCAGACCATCAGTCCGGCAAGACAAAACACGGCAGCGATGCAGAACACCAGTTGCGATAGAAAGCTGCGGCCAATGCTGGTTCCGAAAAGAAGCCCCGAAAGATGCATGGAGGGCTCGACGAGCCATAAGTACTGAGTCCAACCGAACATCAGAGCAAGTCCACACATGGAAAGGAGCACTCTGATCAGCGACGCATCCCACACCTTTTCAAGTGCTGAACGCGCTCTGTAGATGTTGAGCAGCAAGATTCCGAACAACGCCGGAATGGTCGCCCAAAGGGCTGAAAAGTAAAACCGATTCACATCCGGCTTGATGTTCAGCGCGGTGATGCGGTCGATCTGAGGAACGACGGACGCCATGAAGTCGCTGAAGTCCCGAGCCCATGCGTGGACCTCGAGGATGTCGTCGGGAATCAGCAGACCCACAACCGCCATCACGAGGTAGTACGCCACCAACGCGATGCCGAAAGGATTTCGCCCAGGAGAAGGCTTTGGCGAACGCACACGAGCGGCGTTCATGCGGCCCTCCCATCGCTCCGAACGATCCGAAGCAACGTCGCAGGGACATTGAACGCCTCCCAGATGCCTTGCGGCACCGGAGGCTGCGGAATGGCGCGCGCCCAGTTCATGGATCTCCCTTCCTGCACTCGCCGGTGCAGTGATTGGCCTGTCGATGTGTGACCGCAAAAGCGTAGCACCGTCGGTACAGAACACCGCTTCGGGAATGCACGCACCAGCTTCGATCCCGAAGTCAGCAGCCATGCGGCCCGGCTGAACCGTTCTCAGAGTCGTGCATGCCCATGGCGTCTGCGGTACTCCGCGGGCGTGATGCCCAACCGGCGCTGGAACGCACGGCGCAGCGTGTCGACATCGCTGAAGCCGCAGGCCGCCGCGACCTGCTTGGGCGCGGACTCGCCGGCCTCGAGCAGCGCGCGTGCCGCCGCCACGCGCACGCCTTCGACCCAGGCCGCGGGCGTGACGCCGACCTCCTGCGCGAACAGCCGGGCGAAGTGGCGTGCGCTCAATCCCATGCGGGCCGCGAGCCGTGCGATGCCCAGTTCGGCCGCCGGATTCGCCGCGGCCCAGCGCTGCACCTCCTGCAAGGCGGAGCGGCCCGCCGGTGCCGCCTCGCCCTTGCGGCTGAACTGCATCTGGCCGCCGGGCCGCTTGAAGAACATCACCAGCTGCGCCGCGACCTGCATCGCGATCGCGCGGCCCAGGTCCTCCTCGACCAGCGCCAGCGCGAGGTCCAGCCCCGCGGTGACGCCCGCTGCCGTGCGCAGCCGGCCGTCGCGCACATGGATCGCATCGGCATCGACCGTGACCGCGGGGAAGTCGCGCGCCAGCTGTTCGGCCACGGCCCAGTGCGTGGTCACGCGCTTGCCGTTCAACAGGCCGGCCTGCGCGAGCACGAAGGCGCCGCTGCAGACCGAGCCGTAGCGCCGCACCGCCGGGATGCGCGCGCGCAGCCAGGCCGCGACGCCGGCATCGGCGAGCGCGCCGGCCGCATGCGGCGAGCCGGCCACCAGCAGCGTGTGGATCGGTTCGTCGGCCTCGTCGTCGCGGCCGATCACCGCATCGGGCATCAGCCGCACGCCCGAGGAACTGCGGATCGCGCCGGGGCGGCTGGCCACCACGCGCAGCCGGTAGGCCTCGGCGCCGGCCTGCAGGTTGGCCTCGGCGAAGACGTCGAGCGGCCCCGAGACGTCGAGCAGCTGCACGCCGGGCAGGGCCAGGATCGCGATGGTCTTGGGGGTGCGCAAGGGTGTGTCCTCTTCGAGCCGCTAATGTCCTGATTCGTCGCATCACGACGATCTGAGACATCATCGCCGAATCCTAGAGTGGAAGCCACCTTCACAGGAGCAATCCACATGACATCGACGACCACCATCGACGGGGTGCGCATCCCCGACAGCCAGCTGGCCCGCGAGATCACCGAGCAGGTGCGCGACACCGTGCCGCCGCTGCTGTTCCATCACTCCAGCCGGGTCTACTACTTCGGGGCGCTGGCCGGCAAGCGGCGCGGCCTGACTTTCGACCCCGAGCTGCTCTACGCCGGCGCGATGTTCCACGACATGGGCCTGGTGCCGAAGCACAGCAGCGCGAACGATCGCTTCGAGGTCGACGGCGCCAACGTGGCGCGCGAGTTCCTGCGCGGCCACGGCATCGCGCCGCAGGACATCGACCTGGTCTGGAACGCGATCGCGCTGCACACCACGCCCGGCATCCCGCAGCACATGCACCCGGTGGTGGCGCTGGTCACGGCCGGCGTCGAGATGGATGTGCTGGGCCTGGACTACCCGGCCTTCGGCGAGGCGCAGCGCACGCAGGTCGTGCAGGCGCATCCGCGCACCGAACACTTCAAGGAGGACATCCTCCAGGCCTTCTACGACGGCATCCGCCACAAGCCCGACACCACCTTCGGCAACGTCAAGGCGGACGTGATCGCCGACAAGGAGCCGCACTTCCATCGCGGCAATTTCTGCAGCCTGATCCGCTGCTCGGCCTGGCACGGCTGAGCGCTTTGCGGCCTCGGGGCGACGGCGCCGCCTCGATGAAGAACTGCGAAGAAAGTTCAAACTTCCGAGCCTCGGCGACCGCCTTGATGACAATTGTCAAATATCATTGCGCCCCATGCCGAGGGCCCCTGCCACCACCTGCCGCCTCACCGATGTCCCCGAGCGACAGGTGGGCCATGCGGAAACCGAAACGCTGCAAGCACTGCTCGAGGCCCAGCGCCTCGCGCTGGCCCGCGAGGTCCACGACGACATCGGCGGCGCGCTGACCGCCCTGCACTTCGACCTCTCGCAAGCCCTCCGCCATCCCGATGCCGCCGAGGCCCCGGAGCGCCTGCGCTCGGCGCAGGAGGCCTTGCGCCAGGCGATCGACGCGACCCAGCGCGTGGTGCACGCGCTCTACCCGCCCGACCTCGACGACGGGCCGGACGCCGCCCTGCGCGGCCTGGCGGACCGCTTCCGCCGGCGCACCGGCCTCGCCACCGCCGTCACCGGATCGATCGACGACGCCATGCTGCCGGCCGTGCTGCAACTGACGGCCTACCGCACGGTGCAGGAAGCGCTGAGCAACGTCGCGCGCCATGCGCAATGCCGTCGCGTCGACATCACGCTGGGCACCGCCGACGGCATGCTGCGCGTGGCCGTGCGGGACGACGGCCGCGGCATCACGGCCGAGCCCGATGCGCGCCCCGCCTTCGGCCTGCGCGGCCTGGCCGAGCGCGCGCAGTCCGTGGGCGGCCGGCTGCAGATCGACAGCGCGCCGGGCACCGGCACCACGGTGACGCTGGTGGCGCCGCTCGCGCAAGGGGCGCCGGCATGATCAACGTGGTGATCTGCGATGACCATGCGCTGGTGCGCCGCGGCATCCGCCAGACGCTGGGCGAGGCGGTCGACATCCGCGTGACGGCCGAGGCCGCGAGCTATGCCGAGGTGCGCGAGCTGCTGCGCAACAACACGCCCTGCGACGTGCTGCTGCTCGACCTGGGCCTGCCCGGGCGCAGCGGGCTCGAGGTGCTGAGCGCGGTGCTGGCCGACGGCGAGACGCCGATCCGCGTGCTCGTGGTGTCGATGTTCACCGAGGAGCAGTACGCGATCCGCTGCCTCAAGGCCGGCGCCCAGGGCTTCGTGAGCAAGGCCGGCGAGCCGAGCGAGCTGATCGCCGCGACCCGCACCGTGGCCTACGGCCGCAAATACGTCACGCCCGAGCTCGCGCAGATGCTGGCCGACAGCGTCTCGCGTCCCACGGAAGCCGCGGCCGCGCACACGGTGCTGTCCGACCGCGAGCTGCAGACGCTGGTGATGATCGCCTCGGGCAAGCGGCTGTCGAGCATCGCCGATGAGCTGATGCTGAGCCCCAAGACCGTGAGCGTCTACCGCTCGCGCGTGCTGGAGAAGCTCAACCTGGCGAACAACGCCGCCATCACGGTCTACGCGATCCGCAACAACCTGGTGTGAGGCGCCTCAGCGCCCGCCTGCGAACAACGAGATCATCCGCTCCATCAGCTGCAGCAGCGGCTGCTCCAGCATCGGCAGCACCAGCGCGATGCCGGCCAGCCCGGTGGTCAGCGTGACCGGGAAGCCGATGGCGTAGATGTTCATCTGCGGCGCCACGCGCGAGATCACGCCCAGCACCAGGTTCACGAACAGCAGCAGGCCGATCATGGGCAGCGCGATCCACAGCGCGCTCGCGAACAGGTCGGTGCCCAGCTCGTGCATGCGCAGCCGCGCGAGCGCGTCCAGCACGCTGCCGCCCACCGGGAAGGTGTCGAAGCTCTTGATCACCGCCATCAGCACCGTGAGGTGGCCGTTGATCGCGATGAACAGCAGCACCGCGATGTTGCCCAGGAAGCGCGAGACCGCGCTGGTCTGCGCGTTGCTCATCGGGTCGAAGAAGGCCGCGAAGTTGAGCCCCATCTGCAGCCCCACCAGTTCGCCCGCGAGCTCGACCGTCGCGAACACCAGCCGCACCGCGAAACCGATGGTCATGCCGATGGCGACCTGCTGCACCAGCGCGCCCAGGCCCGCGCTCGCGTCGAGCGGCACCGTCGGCTGCGTGGCCAGCGTGGCCTGCGCGCACAGCGCCACCATGAAGGCCAGGCTCACGCGCGCGCGCACCGGGAAGGCGCGCGAGTTGAAGATCGGCGCGGTGGTGAACACGCCCAGCACGCGCAGAAAGGGCCACAGCACCGGCGTGACCCAGGCCATGAGCTGCGCCTCGGTGAAAGTGAGCACGGCGGCGGACCCGGCCTACAGCACCATCTGCGGAATGGATTCGATGGTGCGGCGGATGTAGTCGACCAGGGTGCCCAGCATCCACGGCCCGGCGATGGCGAACACCACCACCGCCGCCACCAGCTTGGGCACGAAGGCCAGCGTGGCCTCGTTGATCTGCGTGATCGCCTGGAAGATGCTCACCACCAGGCCCACCGCGAGCACGGCCAGCAGCACCGGCATCGAGACCATCAACAGGATCACGAGCGCGTCGCGCCCCATCGTCAGAACCATCTCTGCATTCATGGCCGCAGCCTCCTCAGATCGCGAAGCTGGCGGCCAGCGAGCCGATCAGCAGGTTCCAGCCGTCGGCCAGCACAAACAGCATGAGCTTGAACGGCAGCGCCACCAGCACCGGCGACAGCATCATCATGCCCAGCGACATCAGGACGCTCGACACCACGATGTCGATCACCAGGAAGGGGATGAAGATCATGAAGCCGATCTGGAAGGCCGACTTGAGCTCGCTGGTGGCGAAGGCCGGGATCAGCACGCGCATCGGCGCGGTCTCGGCCGTCACCTCGGCGGGCAGCCGGGCCAGGCGCGCGAACAGCGCGAAGTCCGACTGGCGCGTCTGCTTCAGCATGAACTGGCGCATCGGCACCTCGGCTTTGGCCACCGCGGCCTCGAAGCCCAGCGTGTTCTCGGTGTAGGGCTTGTAGGCCTCGTTGTAGACACGGTCGAGCGTGGGCCCCATGACGAACAGCGTGAGGAACAGCGACAGCCCGATCACCACCTGGTTGGGCGGCGCCGACTGCGTGCCCAGCGCCTGGCGCAGCAGCGACAGCACGATCACGATGCGCGTGAAGCCGGTCATCATCAGCAGGATCGCCGGCAGGAAGGACAGCGCGGTGAAGAACAGCAGCGTCTGCACCGGCACCGAGAAGCTGGTGCCGCCCGCGCCCTGGCCGATCAGCAGCGGCAGCTGGCCGCCCGCGGCGTCCTGCGCCTGCGCCGCTGCGGCGGCCAGCGCCAGCAGGGCGGCTCCCGTGCGCTTAAGCATGGGGCGCCACCGCAGCCTTGGCCGGCAGCGTGTGCAGGCAGGTGATGGTCTGGCCGGTCACGCCCAGCACGAGCCAGGTGCGCGCGTCCTCGGGGCCGACCTCGACCGTGACCACCCGCTGCTGGGGCCCGACCGCGACCGCCGACACCAGCTTCGAGCCGCCGCCGGGCAGGCCGCCGGGCTGCAGGCCGCGGCGCTGCTGGTAGCGCCTGAGCAGGAAGGGGATCGAGAGGATGGCCGCGACGAACAGGACGACGGTGACGAGACTCTGGGTCATGGAAGCCTGTGCGATCTCAAGCGCGGTGCACGCGCCGCAGCCGCTCCGACGGCGTGACGACGTCGGTCAGGCGGATGCCGAACTTGTTGTTGACCACCACCACCTCGCCCTGCGCGACCAGGTAGCCGTTGACCAGCACGTCCATCGGCTCGCCGGCCAGCGTGTCGAGCTCGACGATCGAGCCCTGGCCCAGCTGCAGCACGTGCTTGATCGACACCTTCTTGCGTCCCAGCTCCACGGTCAGCTGCACCGGGATGTCGAGCACCCGCTGGATGTCCTGCAGCGGCGCCTGCGCATCGGCCGCGCTCGCGCCGACGGCCGCGCCGTCCAGCGCCTCGGCCCAGCCGGCGCCGTCGGAAGAAGAAGGGATGCTCTGTTGTTCAACGGTCATGGGAACCTCCGAGCCAATGCGGGTCGTCCCCGCGCAGGCATTCATCGATGCGCAGCGCATAGCGCGTGCTGTGGGTGCCGTAGTGGCAGGCGAAGACGGGCGTGCCGTCGACCGCGGCGACCACGCGCGCGGGCCGGTCGAACTGGATGAAATCGCCGGCCTTCATCGCCAGCAACTCGGCGACGGTGAGCTCGGCCTGCGCGAACTCGGCCACCAGCGTGACCTCGGCCGACTGGATCTCGCGCGTGAGCGCCGTGACCCAGCGCCGGTCCTCGGCCATGGCCTGCGCCTGCTGCGCGCCGTAGAGCACGTCGCGGATCGGGTCCAGCGCGCCGTAGGGCAGGCAGATGCGCACCGCGCCCTCGAAGTCGCCGATGGCGATCTTGAGCGTGGTCACCACCACCTTGTCGGCCGGCGCCGCCACGTTGACGAACTGCGGGTGCGTCTCGCTGCGCACATGCGCGAGCTCGAGCGGGTAGATCTCTTTCCAGGCCTTGTTGTACTCGGTGCAGACGATGCCCAGCAGGCGCTGGATCACGCGCTGCTCGGTGGGCGAGAAGTCGCGGCCTTCCATCGGCGCCTGCAGCGTGCAGGCGCCGCCGTAGAGCGCGTCGACCAGCACCGAGATCAGCGTGGCGTCGCACACCACCAGGCCGTGGCCGCGCAGCGGCTGCAGCGCGACCACGTTGAAGTTGGTCGGCGGCGCCAGCGAGGCCAGGAAGTCGGCGTAGCCCTGCACCTCGACCGGCGCGATGGCGATCTCGGCGCCGCGGCGCACCAGCTGGAACACGCCCACGCGCAGGTGGCGCAGGAAGCGCTCGTTCACGATGTCCAGCGTGGGCATCGGGCGGCGCACCAGCCGGTCGGCCGCGGCCAGGTCGTAGGCGCGCGCGGCGGCCTCGGCCATGCGCTCCACCGGGTCGGCCGGTGCCGCGTCCGTCACCGCGTCGTCCATGGCGGGGCCGGTGCTCATTGCACGATGAAGCTGGAGAACAGCACGGCCTGCACCGGGCCCTGTGCGCTCTTCTTGCGGCGCACCGGCGCGTCCTCGTCGCCCTTGGCCGGCTTGGGCGGCTCGATGTCGTAGCCCAGCAGGCGCGAAACCTCGACCTGGATGTCGCCCGCGAGCTTCTCCTTGCCGTCGCGCTTGAGCAGTTCTTCGGAGGTGCGCTGCGAGACCATCAGCAGCACGCCGTTGCGGATCTTGGGCATCAGCTGCTTGATCTGCTCGGCCGCCTTGTCGTTCTGCAGTTCGAGCGTGATGCCGACCTGCGCCACGCGGTCGCCGCCGCCGTCGGCCAGGTTGAACACCATGTTGTCCAGCGCCAGATAGCTCGGCGTGGCGGCCTTGGGCGTCTCGGCCACGGCCTCTTCCTCATGGGTCGGCGCGTGCGCCTTTTTGTTGTTGAGGAAGAACCAGGTGCCGCCGGCACCGCTGACGAGCAGCAGCACGCCGGCGAGCCCGAGCAGCAGGGGCTTGAGCTTGCCCTTGGGCTTGTCGGTGGCCGGCGCGGATTCGGCAGCTTTGGCGGACACGGGCTTTCCTTGGGTCGTTCGTTGGGAATCGAAAAAAAGGCACGGCGTCCGGCGCGCCGGAGCGCTGTGCATGCGGTCGATTATTCGATCGGCACGGGCGTGCGAAGCGCGGGAAAAGCGGCGCAAAAGCCGCGCTTATGGCGGCTTGGGCTCAAACGTAGAGGTCGAGCGGACGGCTGCCGTCGGCGCGCAGCGCCATGGGCCGGGGCCGCACGTCGAGCGCATCGACCGCGCCGACCGAAGCCTGGCCCTTGCCCGGCGGCCGCGCGGGATGGCCGCCCTGCCCCTGCGGGTCGCGGGCCTGGCTGCCGACCGAGGCCTGCGACAGCAGCAGGCCTTCGCTGCCGAACATCTGCTTGAGCTCGGGCAGGGCCTGCGCGAGCATCTGGCGCGCCTCTGGCTGGTCGCTGCGGAACACCACCTGCGCCTCGTTGCCCTGCAGCTTCAGGCTCACCGACACCGGCCGGCCGTCGAGGGCCATGCTGAGCTCGGCGCCCTGCGTCTTCTGCGCCATCCACCAGCTCACCTGCTCGGTCATGCGTTCGGCCAGGCCCGGCTGGCCCGGCGACGCGCCGGCGGCCGCGGCATCGACCGGTGCCATGAAGGGCGACGGGTTCGAGGCATCGGCGCCGGCCACCGGCGACGGCCCGGTGCCCGCGACCGGGCCGGCCGATGCGGTGGCGCGCTCCCAGCGGCGCGGCAGGCCCTGGGCCTCGGCCGACAGCAAGCCCATGCCGGGCAGGGCCTGCAGTTCGGCGCCCGGGCGCGGTGCCAGCGCCGTGAGCGTCTGGCGCGCGGAGGGCTCGGCGCCCGCTGCCGCGTCGCGCTGTGCCATGCGTTGCTGCTGCAACAGCAGCGCGGTGGCCGGGGCGGCCGTGGGCACGTCGGCTGCGTCGGCTGCGGTGGCTGGCACGGGATGCGCGGACGGCATCGGGGCATCGTTCGCCGCCAGGGGCTGCGCCGGCGATGCCGTGCGCGCGCTCACGCTGCTGTCGGCCGTCCCCACGGACCCGACGCCGCGCGCCGCGGTCGGTCCCGGCGTGGCCGACGGCGCGAGGGTCGGCAGGCGCGGCACGCCACCGCTGTGGGCCAGCCATGCCGCGTCGCCGGTCGGCGCTTCCACCGCGACGGCGACCGCCGGGGCTGTCCCGGTTTCGGCCTCCTTGTCCTTGGCAGGCGCAGGGGTGCCGGCAGCGGTGTCGGTCGCCGTGTCGGCCTCCTTTTCCACCGTGGCCGCGTCCTCGCGCTCGCAGGCCGCCAGCGCGGCACCGAAGCCCGCGCCCTCGACCGCCTCGTCCGATGGCCGTCCGCGCGCCGGCGCCGACGCGGCCGTCGGCGCGGCGGTGCGAAGCCCTTCGACCGCCATCAGAGCAGACCGCCCAGCGGGTTGCCCTGGCGCCGGCTGTACTGCAGCGCGGCGCGCTCGTCGGACTGCTTCTGTTCGCGCCGGTCCAGCGTGATCTGCTCGTCGCGGCGCCGCGCCGCCAGCAGCTGGCGCAGGCTCTCGAGCCGCGCCTCGGCCGCGCGCGAACCGACCGATGCGCGCTCGACCTGGCGCCCATGGTCGGCCACGATGCCGGTCTGCAGTCCGATCGCATGCGTGAGCCGCGCCATGAACTGGTAGTGGTGCCGCATGATCTCGGGCATGCAGTTCGCCTGCTGGCGCGCCCAGCGCTCGGTGCATTCGGTGGCGTAGCTCTCGAGCTGGTCGAGCTGCTGCTTGGCGGCGGTCCAGCCCTGCAGCGCCTGCGCCACCACCTGGGCTGCGGCGTCGCGCCGGTCGCGCGCCTGCGACAGCGCAAGCTCCAATCCATTCATTCCGGACATGCGGACTCCTCGGTGTGCGGCGGGTGGCGGGGTGTCATGTCAGCGCCCAGGCCATGCCGTCGACGCTGTGCGCGAAGGGCGCGCCCTCGTGCATGTTCTGCTGCAGGAAGGCGCTCATCGCCGGCTGCAGCCGGATCGCCTCGTCGAGCGCCGGATCGCTGCCGGGCACGTAGACGCCCAGGCGCACCAGGTCGCGGCTCTTGCGGTAGCGCGAATAGATGGCGCGGAACTGCCGGGCCGCATCGAGGTGCGCGGGCGCGACCACGTTGTGCATCACGCGCGAGGCCGACTGCTCGATGTCGATGGCGGGGAAATGCGCCTCCTCGGCCAGCCCGCGCGACAGCACGATGTGGCCATCGAGGATGGCGCGCGCCGCGTCGGCGATCGGGTCCTGCTGGTCGTCGCCCTCGGACAGCACGGTGTAGAAGGCGGTGATCGAGCCCACGCCGTGCAGGCCGTTGCCGCTGCGCTCCACCAGCTGCGGCAGCTTGGCGAAGCACGAGGGCGGGTAGCCCTTGGTGGCCGGCGGCTCGCCGATGGCCAGCGCGATCTCGCGCTGCGCCATCGCGTAACGCGTGAGCGAGTCCATCAGCAGCAGCACATGCCGGCCCTGGTCGCGGAAGTGCTCGGCGATCGCGGTCGCATAGGCCGCGCCCTGCATGCGCAGCAGCGGCGGCGCATCGGCCGGCGCGGCCACCACCACCGAGCGGGCGCGGCCCTCCTCGCCCAGGATGTCCTCGATGAATTCCTTGACCTCGCGGCCGCGCTCGCCGATCAGGCCGACCACGATCACGTCGGCCTCGGTGTAGCGGGCCATCATGCCCAGCAGCACGCTCTTGCCCACGCCCGAGCCCGCGAACAGGCCGATGCGCTGGCCGCGGCCCACGGTGAGCAGCGCGTTGATGGCGCGCACGCCGGTGTCCAGCGGCTCGCGCACCGGGTCGCGGTCCATCGCGTTGATCGGCTGGCGGTCCAGCGGCTCGGCCGTCACGTCGTTCATCGGGCCCTGGTGGTCGAGCGGGCGGCCCTGCGGATCGACCACCCGGCCCAGCAGGCCCTGGCCCAGCGGCAGCCGCAGCGCGCCCATGCGCATCGAGACTTCGCGTTCGGGCTCGCCCAGGCGCGGCACCGGCACATAGGGCGCGGCTGGCGTCACGCTGGCGCCGCTCGACAGGCCGTGCACGTCGCCCGCGGGCATCAGGAAGGCGCGGTCGCTGGCGAAGCCCACCACCTCGGCCAGCACCGGCGGCTGCGCGCCCATGCGCACCAGGCACTGCGAGCCGACCGGCGAGCGGATGCCCGTGGCCTCGAGCACCAGGCCGGCCAGCCGCGTGAGCGTGCCCTGCACCTCGAGCCCGGGCGCCTGCTCGACGCGCGCACGCGCGTCGCCCATGAAGCGTTGCCAGGCGGCGCGTTCAGGCGGCATGCGGGCCGTCCTCCGGGGTGTCCTGCCAAGGCATCGCCAGCCCCAGGCTCGCGACCGCGCGCGACCAGCGCGTGGCCACGCCGCCGTCGACCACCGCGCCCGCGGATTCGACGCGGCAGTCGCCGGGCGCCACCGAGGCGTCGGAGACCACGCTCATGGCCTGGCCCGCGAACTCGGCGCGCAGGTGCGCATCGAGCGCCTCGAAATCGGCCGGCGCCAGGCGCACGCAGGCGCTCCTGCCGTCGGCGCGCAGCAGTTCGATGGCCTCGCGCACCACGGGCTCCAGCGCCAGCGGCTGCGTCGCGAGTTCGTGGCGCAGCACCTGGCGCGCGAGCGCGCAGGCGATCTCCAGGGTGCCGCGCGCGATGTCCTGCTGCGCCTCGGCCAGACCGGCCTCGGCCGCGGCCAGCAACGCGGCCAGGCGCTGCGCGGTGTCGTGGCCCTCGGTGGCGATGTAGGCGTCCATCTCGGCGCGCGCCTGCGCCAGTGCCTCGGCCCGGCCGGCCGCATGGCCTTCGGCGAAGCCCTGGTCCTGCGCCTCCTGCAGCGCGGCCGGGTCGGCGATGCCGCCCTGCGGCTCGTCCGTGGGGCCGACGGTGGCGAACTGCCAGCGCGAGAAGCCGGCGATGTCCTCGCTGGGGATGAAGGTGCCGCGCATCGCCTGCCTTCCTTAGACGAAGCCGCCGTCGGCGCCGCCGCCCAGCACGATCTGGCCCTCGTCGGCCAGGCGCCGCACCGCCTTGAGGATTTCCTTCTGCTGCGCCTCGACCTCCGACAGCCGCAGCGGGCCGCGCGATTCGAGGTCCTCGCGCAGCGCCTCGGCCGCGCGCGAGGACATGTTGGCCAGGAACTTGTCGCGCAGCGCCGGGGCCGCGCCCTTGAGCGCGACGATCAGCGTCTCGGACGCCACTTCCTTCAGCACCAGCTGCAGCGACTTGTTGTCCAGCTTCATCACGTCGTCGAAGACGAACATCAGGTCGGCGATCTGCTGCGCCAGCTCGGGGTCGTGCACGCGGATCGCGTCGATGGCCTGGGTGTCGATGCCCGCGCCCAGCATGTTGATCATGCCGGCGGCGGTCTTGGCGCCGCCCAGCGAAGCCTTGCGGATCTTGGCGCCGCCCTGCAGCACGCGGAACATCACCTCGTTGAGGTCTTCCAGCGCCGCGGGCTGGATGCCCTCGAGCGTGGCCACGCGCAGCAGCACCTCGGCGCGCTGCGATTCGGGCAGCTGCACCAGGATGGCCGAGGCGTGCTCGGGCTCGAGGTGCACCAGGATGGCGGCGACGATCTGAGGATGCTCGACCTTCAGCACCTCGGCCACCGAGGGCGCGTCCATCCACTTGAGGTTCTCGATGCCGCTCAGGTCGGGCGCCTGCAGGATGCGGTCGACCAGGATGGTGGCCTTCTCGTCGCCCAGCGCGCGCTGCATGATCGAGCGCACGTAGTCACCGGTGTCGGCCGCGAACAGGCTCTGGCCCGCGGTCGCGGCGATGAAGCGGTCGGCCACCTCGCCCAGCCGTTCGCGCGAGACGGCGCGGGTCTTGGCGATGGTCTCGCCGATCTTCTGCACCTCGCGCGGCGAGAGATGGCGCAGCACCTGGCCGGCCTCCTCTTCACCGAGCGACATCAGCAGGATCGCCGCGTCGTTGAGTCCTTGTTCGTCCATGGCCACGCGTCAGGCTCCCGCGGCGGCATCGCCGTTGACCCAGCTCTTGACGATGTTGGCCACCGCGACCGGGTTCTGCCGCGCCATCTGGCGCGCGCCTTCCAGCCGCGCCTGCTCGGGCACTTCCTGCGAGGGCGAGGGCAGCGCCTGTGCCGCTTCGGGGGAGGCGAGCGCGGGCCGCAGCGGCGTCTCGGCCACCATCGCGTTGAGCTGCGCGCCGGGCAGCGGCACCAGCGAGGGCGCCACCGGCGCCGCGACCGCGATCGCCTTGATCCCCGGGCGCACCAGGCCGAAGAGCACGATCAGGCCGATCACCGCCAGGCCCACGGGCCAGGCGAAGCTGCGCACCAGGTCCAGCACCTCGGGCCGCTTCCACAGCGGCAGGTCGACCGGCGTGTTCGCATCGACCAGGAAGGGCGTGTTCATCAGGTTGACCGAGTCGCCGCGTTCCTTGTTGAAGCCGATGGTCTCGCGGATCAGCGCGGTCATCTGCTCGATCTGCTGCGGCGTCAATGCGGTGGCGCTGGCCTTGCCCTGCGCGTCGGCGATGCTCTGGTAGTTGACCACCACCGCGGCGCTCAGGCGGCGGATCTGGCCGGTCGCGCCGCGCACGGTCTTCACCGTCTTGTCGACCTCGTAGTTGATGATCGACTCGCGCTTGCCCGGCGCCTTGGACGCATCGGCGGGCGCGGCGGCGGCGGTGCCGGTCGGGGCCAGCGGCGCGGCCGCGCCGTTGATCGGCGCCGACGGCGGCGCGGGCGGCTGGTTGGAGGTCGCGCCGGGCACGCCGGTGGCCGCCGCCGCGCCGGCCGCCGCGGCGCCATGGCTCTCGACGGTCTGCTGGCTGCGCACCGCGCTGGCGTCGGCCGCGAGGTTGGGCCGGTGTTCTTCCGAAGTGGCTTCGGTCTGCGAGAAATCGACGTCGGCCGTGACCTGGGCCTTCACGTTCTGGCGCCCGACCACCGGCTCGAGGATGTCGAGGATGCGGCGCGTGTACTGCTGCTCCAGCTGCTGCACGTAGGCCAGCTGCTGGCCGTCGACCGCGCCCGCCGCGCCGCCGGGGCCGTCGCCCGTGTTCGACAGCAGCTTGCCGCTGTCGTCGAGCACGCTGACCGCGCCGGGGCTGAGTTCGGGCACGCTGGAGGCCACCAGGTGCACGATGCCCGCGATCTGGCTGCGCTCGAGCACGCGGCCCGGGTAGAGGCTCAGCAGCACCGAGGCCGAGGGCTTCTGCTGCTCGCGGAAGAAACCGTTCTGGTTGGGCAGCGCCAGGTGCACGCGCGCGCTCTGCACCGAGCCCAGGGCCTGGATCGAGCGCGTCAGCTCGCCCTCGAGGCCGCGCTGGAAGCTCAGCTTCTCCTGGAACTGCGTCATGCCGAAGCGGTTGTTCTCCATCAGCTCGAAGCCCGCCACCGAGCCCTTGGGCAGGCCCTGCGAGGCCAGGCGCAGGCGCACGTCGTGCACCTTGTCGGAGGGCACCATCACCGCGCCGCCGCCTTCGGAATACTTGTAGGGCACGTTCATGGTCGCGAGCTGCGCCACCACCGCGCCGCCGTCCTTGTCGCTCAGGTTGGCGTAGAGCACGCGCCAATCGGGCTGGCGGCCCAGCACGATCGCGGCGATGGCGATGGCCACCAGCACCACCGCCCCCACGGCCAGACGCATGCGCTGGCGGCGATCGAGCGCGGCGAGCCGGCCGGCCCAGGGTGCGGGCGGTGCGGAGAGAGCGGCGGCAGGAAGTTCGGCGACAGCGGACATGGGCTCGATCGGTAGGCGACAGGCGGAAGCCCGGTGGCTTCCCGCTGCCGATTATTCGGGCCACCCCCCGAAACATAAGGCCGATAAAGCGCTGCTTTCCCACCCATTTCCCGGCGATCGCCCGCGCCGTGCCGCCCTAGCATTCAGGCCATGGACCTCCGCCTCTCTCCCGTCACCGCCCCGATCACCGCCCGCCCGGCCGGCCCGGCCCGCGCCGCGCAGTCCCCGCAGGACAGCGGCTTCGCCGGTGCGCTGTCGGGCGCGCTCAACGCCGTCAGCGCCTCGCAGAACGAGGCCACGCGGCTGCAGCGCGAGGTGCAGATGGAGAACCCGGCCGTGAGCCTGGAGGAGACCATGGTCGCGATCCAGAAGGCCCAGATCGGCTTCCAGGCCACGCTGCATGTGCGCAACCGGATGGTGCAGGCTTACTCCGACATCATGAATATGCAGGTCTGACCCCCCCGAAGCGCCTTCGGCGCCTCCCCCCCAGGGGGGCGACACCGACGGCCCGGCAGAGCCGAAGCACTTGGCTCTCCCCCGAGGCTCGCGCACTGCGTGTCGCTTCGCCTTCCCCCTTCCGGGGGCGACACCAGCAGCCCGGCGAAGCCGGTTCTGCGGTGTCTCACGAACAGAGGGCGCTGGAAGCGCTGCTGGAAACGACAAGGGCGCCTCGTGGCGCCCTTTGTCGTTGGCTGCTGGGTCCTTGCTCAGTGGATGACCTGCAGCTTGCCGTCCAGCAGCTGGTCGAACTGCGACAGCCAGGGTTCGGCCAGGGTGCGGATCTCGGCGTCGTGGCGCAGGATGCGTTGCATCACGCGCATCTTCTCGGCGCGGTCTTCGCGGGGGAGTTCTTCGGTGCGGGCCTTGAAGCGCAGCTGCTCGATCAGCACCGCACAGACGCCTTCGCAGCGCACGACCGCATCCCAGTCCTCGCGGCGCGCGGCCTCGAGCATCTGGCGGCTCGCCTCCTCGATGGCCGTGTAGTAGTTGAGCAAGCGGTCCTGCATGACAAAAGACTCCGTGCGAAGCTGCACCCGGATCATGCCGGCTGAACGCTGCGCAGACGACCCATTTCCTTCCAACCCTCGGCGACCGGCGTGACAAGGCGCACGACTTCGGCCAATGCCTCGCCGTCGTTGCGCAGGTTGGCCTGGGTCAGGCGCTCGATGCAGTAGTCGTACAGCGCACGCAGTTGGCGGGCCAGCTCGCCGCCGCGCGCCATGTCCAGGCCGCCCTTGAGGCCTTCCTCGAGCAGGCGCACCGCGCGCTGGATCTGCTCGCCCTTGAGCGCCACCTCGCCGCGCGTCAGCGCGCCGCGTGCCGCGTTGACGGCCTGCAGCAGGCCGTCGAACACCAGCACGATGAGCTGGTGCGCGTCGGCACCGTCGACGCTGGATTGGGCGCCGACCGTCTTGTAGGCCGAGGCTGCGCGGAGGTGGGGAGGGGTGTACATGACGAGGTGTCCTTTGCGGTTCTTGTCTTTGTTATCGGCATCGGGCGAGGAAAATCAACGGCCTTTTGTCTTTTCCCGCCTTTCAGCCGGTGGACTTGTTCCATTGCGCGATCTGCTGCGCCACGTAGGTGTTGAGCGCGGTCATCTTGCTCATCTGGGTGTCGAGCGCGGTGTACTGCTTGCGCAGCCGCGTCTCGGTCAGGCTCAGCCGGTCGCTCACGCGCTCCTGGTCCTTGGTGTTGGCCTTCTTCAGCAGGTCGAGCGCCTCGGTCTTGCCGGTCAGCACGCCGTCGGCGCCGATGGCGGCCTGCGTGAAGGCCGCGAGGCGCGTGGCGAAGCCGGTGGCGGCGGGGTCGGCACCGGCTTCGGCGGCGAAGAACTGCTTCAGGGCGTCGGGGTTCTTGAGCGCCTTGTCGAGCCTGGCGGTATCGACCGCGAGGTTGCCCGCGCCGTCGCGCGCGATGGACACGCCCGCGTCCGACAGGTACTGCAGCGCGCCGCTGCCCGAGGGCGCGCCGACCAGGCTGCGCAGCGCGGCCTGCAGGCCGGTGGTGGTGGCATCGCCCTGCAGCAGCGCGGCCGTCTTGGTGGTCGCGTCGTACTTGGTGGCGCTGTTGAGCATCTGGTTCATCGCGTTGTACGCGGTGACGAAGGTGTTGATCGCGGTGCGCATGCCGCTGGTGTCGCTGGTGGCCGTGATCTCCACCGGCCCGGTCGTGACCTGCGACAGCGTGAGCGTGAGGCCCGGCAGGGTTTCGTCCAGCGTGTTGCTGGCCGACTCGATCTCGACACCGTTGATCGCGGCCCTGGCGTTCTGGCCGTACTGGATGGGGTTGGCCGCCATGCCGGCGCCGGCGGCCGGGTCGTCGAAGACGAGCCCGTCGAGGCCGGCGCTGTCGCCGCTGGCCGTCACGCGGAAGCCCGCGGCCTCGCCGGTGACGCTGGAACGCATCATGAGCCGGTCGCCCGAGATGTCCTTGAGCACGGTCGCGGTCACGCCGGCACCGGCCTTGTTGATCTTGGAGGCGATGTCGGCCATCGTGTCGGTGGCGGCGATCTCGACCGCCACCGTGGCGGCCGCGCCCTGCGTGAAGGCCGGCGTGGCGCCCTCGCTCCAGGTGCCGACCGAGAAGCTCAGCGTGCCGCTGCCCACGGTCGCGCCATTGGCCACCGGCGCCGAGGAGATCGATTGCGTGCGCGCCAGCTTCGACACCGTCACGCTGAACGAGCTCACCGACGCGTTGGTGCCGTTGGCCACCGTGGCCGACACGGCCGCGGCATTGCTGGAGCTGACCGTCTTGGCGGTCCAGGTCGAGGCCTTCGACAAGGCCGTCACCGCGTCGGACAGCGTCGAGAGCTGCGACTTCACCGAACCGAAGGCCGAGATCTTGCTGTCGATCGTGCTGGCCTTGGTCTGCAGCGAGGTCAGCGGCTTCTTCTCGAGCGCCATCAGGTCCGTGATGATCTTCTCGACATCGAGCCCGCTGCCCAGGCCTGTCGACGTGATGGATGCCATTGTTTTTCTCCGTGTACGCGCCAAGCGAAAAGGCGGCGAACGGAATTGTCCGTTCGCCGCCCTGGAGTGAAGCGCTCAGGAAGCCCGCGAAGAGCCCCCTGTTCACGCCTTATCGGCGATCGATCAGCGCAGCAGCGACATCACGGTCTGCGGCAGCTGGTTGGCCTGGGCCACCATCGCGGTGCCGGCCTGCTGCAGGATCTGCGAGCGCGACAGGTTGGCGGTTTCGGCCGCGAAGTCGGCGTCCTGGATGCGGCTGCGCGAGGCGGTCAGGTTTTCCGCCGTGGTCGCGAGGTTCGACACCACCGATTCGAAGCGGTTCTGGATGGCACCCAGGTCGGCGCGCGAGGAGTTGATCGACTTGAGCGCGGCGTCCATGGCCAGCAGCGCGTTGTCGGCGCCGGCCTGGGTCGAGATGTCCACGCCGCCGATGCCCGTCTGCGGCGACCCGGCCACCACGGTGGCCGCGCCGTTGGTGGTGCCGGCGGTCACGCCGCCGACGTTGACCAGGTTGGAGATCGTCAGCGTCGCGTCGGTCGAGGTGATCTTGCCGTCGGCGGCCATCGAGACGTTGGCCAGTGCGCTGGGGTTGGCTGCCTTGGCGGCATCGAAGTAGGTCTTGAGCGCGGTGGCGGCACCGGCGGCATCGGCCTGGCCCGGTGCGGCGATGTTCACGCCGTTGATCGACATCGAGAACGAGCTGCCGGGCACGGTGGCGGTGGCCGAAGCGGTGGTCTGCGTGTAGGTCGTCGTGGCGCCCGAGGTCCAGCTGCCGAGGCTGGCGGTGGTCGAGTTGGCGATGCCGGCGATGGAGATGGTCTCGCCCTGGTTCGCGCCGACCTGGAAGGTCTGGGCGGTGAAGCTGCCGTCCAGCAGCTTGGTGCCGTTGAACGAGGTCTGCGTCGCCACGCGGTCGATTTCGCTCTTGAGCTGGATCACTTCCTTCTGCAGCGCGGCGCGGTCGTCGGTCGAGTTCGTGGCGTTGCGCGATTGCACCGCCAGTTCGCGGATGCGCTGCAGGTTGTTGCCGATGGTGCTGAGCGCGCCTTCAGCGGTCTGCGCCAGCGAGATGCCGTCGTTGGCGTTGCGGCCGGCCTGGGTCAGGCCCTTGATCTGCGCGGTCATGCGTTCCGAGATGGCGAGGCCGGCGGCGTCGTCCTTGGCGCTGTTGATGCGCAGGCCCGACGACAGGCGCTGCATCGAGGTGGCCAGCGAGTTCTGGCTGCTCATCAGGTTGCGCTGGGCGTTGAGGGAGCTGAGGTTGGTGTTGATGATCGAAGCCATGATGGAAACTCCTGAAGAAGAAGAACGTTGAGTTGCGGCATCGCTGCCAATGCCAGTCGATGACACTGGCCGCCGGTCGAACCGCGTTGTGTGGCCCGATGGGTGGTTTTCGGGTGCTTGAGGCCCGCGCTTGAGGCTTTTATTTTTTGCATCGCACCCTCAAGAAATCCGCGGAGCGGCATCGAGGGCACCGAAAGCCACCCGCCCGGTGCCCGGCGGTGGTCGTTGGCGGTGCGCAACAACTCGCCGAGGGGCTGTAACAAAGCCACGAAAAACAGCGTGGCGCCGCCCAAACCGCCGCACAGCCGCCCTGCGGGACGGCCGCGCCAGTGGGAAAATAATGAATACCTAGGATTACGTTCGCTTTTTTACCGGTCGAAGAAAAGTAGTTCTTTAGCGTTTAAAAGAGGGAAATAGATACTTCCGATGTAGGAATTTGCCTTGCAAAGCTGTCAGCGAAAAAACATCTGTTTACAGAAATTTACCTATTAAAGATTTTGTTACTCCCTCCAGAATCGAGCCCATCGAATGACTGGGCCCCGGGCCTGAAAAGGGATGCAGATGACGAGCGAACAGATGCTGGCGGAGATCAAGGAAGCCAACCTCACCTACCTGATGCTGGCGCAGAACCTGATCCGGCAGGACAAGGCCCAGGCCCTGTTCCGGCTCGGCATCTCGGAAGAATCCGCCGAGCTGATCGAGATGCTGTCGCCGGCGCAGGTCATGAAGCTGGCCTCCGACACCATGCTGCTGTGCCGCTTCCGCGCCGGCGACGACATGGTGTGGAACCTGCTCACCAACCAGACCGTGGCCACGCGCACGGTCAACGAATCGACCACGCGGCTGCACGCCAGCATCCTGATGTCGAGCCGCTTCGCCGAGACGGCGTTCTGAAGAAATCCGGGAACCATACGCCGCGCACATGGCCACGCAAAAGAGCATTCGCAACGAGTCGCGCCAGATCGAGCGCGCCGTCAGCCTGATCGAGATGGGCGCCCGCCTGCAGGTGCTGGAAAGCGAGACCGAGCTTTCCTACGAACGCCTGCTGCGCCTCTACAAGGAAGTCGCGGGCAAGTCGCCGTCGAAGGGCCAGCTGCCCTTCTCCACCGACTGGTTCCTGACCTGGCAGCCGAACATCCATGCCTCGCTGTTCCAGAACATCTACACGCACCTGATGAAGACCAGCCCGCTCGAGCCCATCGACGCGCTGATCAAGGCCTTCCAGCTCTACACCGAGCAGATCCAGACCTGCGGGCTCGAGCCGCAGCTGTCGATCACGCGCGCCTGGCGCCTGGTGCGCTTCATGGAGAACAAGATGCTCGCGATGACGCCCTGCTCCAAGTGCGGCGGCCACTTCGTGACCGAGCCCTACGAGAACACGCGCCACTTCGTGTGCGGCCTGTGCGAGCCGCCGGCGCGCGCCGGCAAGGGTGCCGCCGCCAGCGCGCCGCTTCAGTGAGGCGCCGCTAAGAAAGGAATAAGGGCCCTTCGAGGGCCCTTATTCATGGACCGTCCACCCGCTTCCCCAGGCCCAATGGGGGCCATTGAATCCCAGACCGCGCCATGTTCGTCATCATCGGTTACCTCATCGCCCTCGGCTGCATCTTCGGTGGATACATCATCCACGGGGGCAACATCGACGTGGTGCTGCACGCCCTGCCGATCGAGCTGATGGTGATCGGCGGCGGCGCCCTCGGCGCCTTCGTGGTGAACAACCAGCCCAAGGTGCTCAAGGGCACGCTGAAGATGCTGCCGCAGGCCTTCAAGGGTTCGAAGTACACCAAGGCGCGCTACCTCGAGCTGATGGCGCTGCTCTACGACATCCTGCAGAAGGCGCGCAAGGACGGCCTGATGTCGATCGAGAAGGACGTCGAGTCGCCGGCCGAGTCGCCGCTGTTCCAGAAGTACCCGAAGCTGGGCAGCGACCACCACATCGTCGAGTTCATGACCGACTACCTGCGCATGATGGTGTCGGGCAACCTCAACGCGCACGAGATCGAGTCGCTGATGGAAAGCGAGATCGAGACCCACCACGCCGAATCGCACGCGCCGGTGGCCGCCATCGCGCGCCTGGCCGGCGGCCTGCCGGCCTTCGGCATCGTGGCGGCCGTGCTGGGCGTGGTCAACACCATGGGCTCGGTGGGCCAGCCGCCCGCGGTGCTGGGCGCGATGATCGGCTCGGCGCTGGTCGGCACCTTCCTGGGCATCCTGCTGGCCTACGGCATCGTCGAGCCGCTGGGCGGCCTGCTCGAGCAGAAGGCCGAGGACGGCACCAAGGAACTGCAGTGCATCAAGAGCACGCTGCTCGCAAGCATGCAGGGCTACAACCCGACGACCGCGATCGAGTTCGGGCGCAAGGTGCTGTTCACGACGGAGCGCCCCAGCTTCACCGAGCTGGAAACGTACGTCAAAAAGAAGTGATGACCTGACATGGCGACGTCGCAAGGCAGCAAGAAGCTGCAGCCCATCATCATCAAGCGGGTCAAGAAGGTCTCGCACGGCCACCATGGCGGCGCCTGGAAGATCGCGTACGCGGACTTCGTGACCGCGATGATGGCCTTCTTCCTGCTGATGTGGCTGCTGGGCTCGACCGCCAAGGGCGACCTGCAGGGCATCGCCTCGTACTTCCATTCGCCGCTCAAGGTCGAGATGGCCGGCGGGCCGGGTTCGGGCAGCAGTTCGAGCATCGTGACCGGCGGCGGCAAGGACCTGACGCGCACCAACGGCCAGGTCAAGCAGTCGGACGCGCCGGGCAAGCAGACCTCCACCCTGGCGCAGGACAGCCAGAAGATCGAGCAGGCGCGCCAGGACGCGCGCCGCATGACGGCGCTGCGCGCCAAGATCGAGGCGCTGATCGAGGCCAACCCCAAGCTGCGCGACTACCGCTCGCAGATCCGGCTGCAGGTCACGGTCGACGGGCTGGAGATCCAGATCGTCGACGAGCAGAACCGGCCGATGTTCGACAGCGGCAGCGCGCTGGTGAAGCCCTACATGCGCGACATCCTCCACGCGATCGGCACCGCGCTCAACGGCATCGAGAACCGCGTGAGCCTGGCCGGCCACACCGACGCCGCGCCCTACGGCAACGGCGACCGCGGCTACGGCAACTGGGAGCTCTCGGCCGACCGCGCCAACGCCTCGCGGCGCGAGCTGGTGGGCGCGGGCATGCCCGACGACAAGCTGGTGCGCGTGGTCGGCCTCGCGGCCAGCGACCTGCTCGACAAGAACAACAGGCTCGCGCCCATCAACCGCCGCATCAGCGTGACGGTGCTCACGCGCGAGGCCGAGTCGCGGCTGTTCGGCGGCGGGCGCATCGAAGGCAACGACGCGGTGAAGGCGATCCAGGAACAGATCGCACGCGACGCGAAGACGCCCGCGGCGCAGTGAAACACGCCGCTTTCCCCCGCCTTATCGCGCTTTAGATTCCGCCTGCGCTGCGGACAATCCCTGGCAACGCACGACGCACCGCCATGGAATCCAGCAGCCAGGACCGCCAACTCCCCGCCACCCAGCGCAAGCTGGACCAGGCGCGCAAGGACGGCCAGGCCGCGCGCTCGCGCGACCTCTCGCACCTGGCGGTGGTGGGCACCGGCGCGGTGGCCCTGCTGCTGCTGGCGCCCACGGGCTTCGAGCAGCTGCGCGCGGCGCTGGCGCTGGCGCTGGTGTTCGACCACGCGACGCTGACCGAGCCCGGCGCGATGCTCCAGCGCCTCGGCAGCTTCGCCGGCCTGGGCCTGCTGCTGTGCACCGCCTTCGCGGCCATCGTGGTCACGGCCGCGGTGGTGAGCGCGATCGCCGCGGGCGGCTGGGTGGCCAGCACCAAATCGATCACGCCGGACTTCAACCGGCTGAACCCGCTCTCGGGCCTGTCCAACCTGTTCACCAAGCAGCAGCTGTTCAACGTCGCCAAGCTGGTGTTCCTCTCGGCGCTGATGGCCTTCGTGGGCTGGCTGTTCATCAGCCACTCGCTCGACACCATCGCGCGGCTGGTGCTGCAGCCCTCGCCCTCGGCGCTGCGCGCGCTGGGCGACTGGCTGGTCTCGGGCCTGAGCCTGGTGCTGCTGGTGGTGTTCGCGACCGCGGTGGTCGACGTGCCGCTGCAGGCCTTCTTCCACCGCGCCAAGCTCAAGATGTCGCACCAGGAGATCAAGCAGGAGCACAAGGAATCCGACGGCGACCCGCACACCAAGGGCCGCCAGCGCAGCACCGCGCGCGAGATCTCGCAGCGCGCCAGCATCACGGCCGTGCCGCGCGCCGACTTCATCCTGATGAACCCGACCCACTTCGCGGTGGCGCTGCGCTACGACGAGGCGACGATGAGCGCGCCGCAGGTGATCTCCAAGGGCGCCGACGTGCTGGCCATGAAGATCCGCGAGATCGCCAACGAACACAAGATCCCGGTGGTGCAGTCGCCCATGCTGGCGCGCGCGCTGTACGCGCATGCCGAGATCGACCAGGCCATTCCGGCCAGCCTGTTCACCGCGGTGGCGCAGGTGCTGGCCTATGTCTACCGCCTCAAGGCCGCGCTGCGCGGTGAAGGCCCGATGCCCAAGGCCGTGCCCGACCCCGAGGTGCCGCCCGAACTCGATCCGCTGAACAAGAAGAAGCCCGCCCCATGACCCCGACCCTCGCCTCCGCCCGCCACTGGCTGGGCACGAACGGCGGCATGTTCCAGCGCGCCGCCGCACCGCTGCTGGTGATCGCGATCCTGGCGCTGATGGTGCTGCCGATTCCGCCGTGGCTGCTCGACGGCTTCTTCACGCTCAACATCGCGGTCGCGCTGATGGTGATGATGGTCGCGGCCTACATGGTGCGGCCGCTGGACTTCGCGGCCTTCCCCAGCGTGCTGCTGCTGACCACCCTGATGCGGCTGTCGCTCAACGTGGCCTCCACCCGCGTGGTGCTGATGCACGGCCACACCGGCCCCGATGCCGCCGGCAAGGTGATC
>Ga0182008_10000581_pt1 | contig 26916 bp, 26 predicted proteins | sample Sormic07211129_1_FD_120482 | JGI IMG/M metagenome (GOLD analysis project Ga0182008, IMG submission 120482) | Rhizosphere microbial communities from Sorghum bicolor, Mead, Nebraska, USA - 072115-129_1 metaG | ecosystem: Host-associated > Plants > Roots > Rhizosphere | place: USA: Nebraska...
ACACTGGGACGCCAATGAAATGGACAAGATCGCCGAGTTCGTGACCCCGCAACTGCTGGAGTTCCTCAAGCGCGAACGCGCCGACCTGGGCGACGGTTTCCAATCGACCTACATCGACGACCTGCGCGTCCAGCTTGACGGTGTGGATGACCGCGCCGACAAGACCATCGCCACCCTGACCTTCAGCGGTGTGTCGAAAACCTCGCGTTTCGACCAGGGCGAAGCGTTCAGCGAAAGCTGGAACATGGAACGTGCCCAGGGCGACAACCAGCCATGGCTGGTCGCCGGTATCCGCCAGAACGGCTGATCCGTACTCGCTTGAGCCAGCAACACCGAAACCCCGGACCTGTCCGGGGTTTTCTATTTCACGGTTGCACTTATAGCGAGCTACTGTATAAAACGCCCCTATTAACCCGCGCCATCAGCAAGAGGATCCCGGCCGTGGAAGAAATCATCGAACAACTGCGTGAAGCCAACGAACCGGTCCCGGTTCCGCTGGAACTGCCTGACGAAGACCTGCTGGTGGAAATCGAAGAACAGCTGTTCATCGACATCCCCTTTGTCTTCCGCGAGTTCCTGCTGACCGTCAGCGACGTGGTCTACGGCAGCCTGGAGCCGGTGACCGTCACCGACCCACAATCCCACACCTACCTGCCGGATGTGGCCGCCAATGCATGGGATGCCGGTGTCGATCGCAGTTTGATTCCGATCTGCCAGGACGGCGACGACTACTACTGCGTCGAGGAAGACGGCACCGTGGTGCTGTGGTCCGCTGAAGAAGAACTCATCCAGGAAGAAACCTGGGAATCGGTCTGGCACTGGGCGCGGGACGTCTGGCTGGAAAGCTGAGTCCACAGGCCCTTCAGTGCTCCGGCGTATCCTTATGGTTATCCAGCGTCTCCAACAACGCGACCTGCATGCGCGTATGCACGCGGATGAACCAGCGCCAGAGCACCGCCGCCACCGCTGCCGTGACCACCGCGATCAACAGCAGCAACTTGTTGGTCGGCAGAATACTGGCCGACAACGCGGCCAGTAGCAGAAAGATCACCAGCAGCGACAGAATCGGAATCAGCTCGGCGATTACACGCCGCACACGCTGGGTATGCCGTCCAGCCATTTCCGGTGTCACGCTCATCTCCGCCAGCAGCATCGACAGCGCTTTGAGCTTGCGGTACGCCGCGATCAGGAACGGCAGCGACAACAGCAATGCGCCGCCCCAGATCAACGCCTTCTGCCAGCTGGGATCGCTGACCCAACCCTCCAGATAGCCACCGATACGGGCGGCGAAATAGCTGCCGGCCAGGAAGATTGCCACTACCAGCGCCAGGTTCACCCCAACCTGCAGGACGATCTTGCGGATCATCGCCGCCAGCATCGCACCCTCTCCCTGAGGCTGAATGCTGCGCAGCCACTCGCCATACAGACCGAACACCCGGCTCATGCGCTGAGGCATCACTGCCGCCATCTTCAATGACAACGGATCGGCACCGCGAATCAGATAGGGCGTAAGCAAGGTTGTAATCGCCGAAACCGCCACCGCCACCGGATACAGAAAGTCACTGGTCACCTGCAACGTCATCCCAAGCGCGGCAATGATGAAGGAGAACTCGCCAATCTGTGACAGTCCCATCCCCACCCGCAGCGAAGTGCGCCCATCGTTGCCTGCGATAAATGCCCCCAGGCCACAGGAGAGCATTTTGCCCAGCACCACGGCCACCGTGATCACCGCGATCGGCCAGGCGTATTGCAGCAGGATCTGGGGGTCGATCATCAGGCCGATGGCGACAAAGAAAATCGCACTGAACATGTCGCGAACCGGCTCGATCAGGCGCTCGATCTTAATCAACTGCCGCGACTCGGCCATGATCGCTCCGATCAGGAACGCGCCCAACACCATGCTGTATTCCAGCTTGACCACCAGCAGGCAAAAACCGAAGCACAGGCCCAATACGGTAATCAACAACATCTCGTTGCTTTCAAATCTGGCCACGTAGGCCAACAGCCGCGGCACCAGCAGAATGCCGATCACCAGCGCCACAATCATGAACAGCGAGAGCTTGCCGACCGTGGAAAACACCTCGCCGGAGCTGACCGTGCCGCTCACGGCAATGCTCGACAGCAGCGCGATAATGCCGATCCCGAGGATGTCTTCCACGATCAATACGCCGAAAATCAGCTGGGCGAAACGCTGGTCTTTCATCTTCAGGTCATTGAGAGCTTTGACGATGATGGTTGTGGAAGAAATGGCCAGGATCGCGCCGAGGAACAGCGAGTCCATGGTGCTCCAGTCGAACCAGCGCCCGATTTCGTAGCCGATCCAGATCATCAGGATGATTTCCAGGAACGCCGCGATAAACGCCGTGGCGCCAACCTTGAACAGCTTGCGCAGGCTGAACTCCAGGCCCAGGCAGAACATCAGGAAAATCACCCCCAGCTCGGCCAGGGTCTTGATGGTGTCTTCGTCGTGGATCAGCCCGAAGGGCGGCGTGTGCGGGCCAATAATAAACCCGGCGACGATATACCCCAGCACCACCGGCTGCTTGAGCCGATGAAACAGGACGGTCACCACCCCTGCCACCAACATGATCACAGCCAAGTCCTGAATGAAGCTGATGGCGTGCATGGCGAGGGGCTCCTTGAGGGTACCGGCAGTTTTCCCACTTCAGCTCGTACCCTTAAAAGGCTGAAGGAAAAATCTACCTAAAACGTAAGAAATGCCCTTAGAAAGGCTTTTGAAGGTTAACACCGCGACTTCCGGCGAAAAGCCGGTGCAATATATGGAAACAGATCGGCCCACGCGTGACGGCAAGCCGCCCACCGGCGTCCCGTTAGGGCTAGCGCAGTAAAGAGTTCAGCACCCGCAGAGGTGCTTTCCCCACCAATGCCTATAACCCGTGAGTGAGCTATGGAACCCGGAAACGCCCAGCTGTCGATGACGGTCTTGATGACCCCTGATATGGCCAACTTCTCAGGCAATGTCCACGGCGGCACCTTGCTCAAGTACCTCGACGAAGTGGCCTACGCCTGCGCGAGCCGTTATGCCGGGCGCTATGTAGTGACGTTGTCGGTGGACCAGGTGATTTTTCGCGAGCCGATCCATGTCGGCGAGCTGGTGACCTTTCTCGCGTCGGTCAACTACACCGGCAATACCTCGATGGAAGTGGGCATCAAAGTGGTGACCGAGAACATTCGCGAGCGCTCGGTGCGGCATACCAACAGTTGCTTCTTTACCATGGTGGCGGTGGACGACCAGCGCAAACCGGCTGCCGTCCCGCCGTTGCAACCGCATAACAGCGAAGGCAAGCGCCGCTTCGTGCAAGCCCAGCAACGTCGGCAGATCCGCCAGGAGCTGGAAAAGCGCTATCAGGAAATCAAGGCCGACGCGCCGTAAGTCCGAGGCTGTAAACCCATTCACCCTGTGGGAGTGGGCTTGCTCCCACAGTGGGCCCGGTGTGCTTACAGAGTGATGGGTGTCGCTTCGAAGCGAACGCGAGGATGGGCAATGCGGTCCTGGGCGCGCACCAGTTCCAGTTCATAACTGGCGCAGGCCTGGGTCTCGAGCAGCACTTCGTGCACCGCGGCGGCGGTGAATTCAAAAGCCGCCAGCAAGCTGTCACCCAACAGCACACGCGCCAGGAACAGTCCCGACGTCAGGTCGCCCACCCCCACCGGCTGACGAGGGAAGGCCAGCAACGGCCGGCGCAGGTGCCAACTGGCGTCGGCGGTCACCAACAGCATCTCGAAACCATCCGGCAGCTTGCCCGGGTAATCCAAATGCTTGACCAATACGGCCTTGGGCCCACGCGCCAGCAACGCCTTGGCCATGGCGAGGCAATCGAACAGCGAGCGCGGCTTGCGACCGGCGAAGCTGTCCAGTTCCAACTGGTTGGGGCACAGGAAGTCGGCCATCGCGGCAGCTTCGTCGAGCAGAAAATCGCTGACTTCCTGAGGCACGATGCAGCCTTTTTCCGGGTGCCCCATCACCGGGTCGCACAGGTAAAGAGCCTTGGGGTTGATCGCCTTGATGCGCGCCACGCCGCTGAGAATCGCCCGCCCCTGGTCCGCGCTGCCCAGGTAACCGGACAAAATGGCATCACAGTTACCCAGTTCACCGATGGCGGCAATGCCTTCCACCAACGCAGGAATTTGCTGCGGCGCCAACACTTCTCCCGTCCACTGTCCATACTGGGTGTGGTTGGAGAACTGCACCGTGTTGAGCGGCCAGACGTTCACCCCGACCCGCTGCATGGGGAACACGGCGGCGCTGTTTCCGGCGTGGCCAAAGACCACATGAGACTGGATCGCAAGCAGATGAGGGGTGCGTTTCATGCAGGGGGTTTCCGTAAAGCCATTTGGATTCTGGCCGCGCAGTATGCGACTAAACGCAGCCTGTACGACAGACCGGCGACGCAGTTAAGCTGCTCTCACTTTGTTGGAGTTCATCGCATGCTGACCCTGGGAAACATGTTCGTGTTGATGCTGCTGGCGACCGGTGCCGCCTGGGTGTGGCACAACCACGGCTTGCGCGAGCGCGCGCTGGAGCGGGTCAAGCAGCATTGCGCCAAGCTCGACGTCGAGCTGCTGGACGGCGCGGTGGCGCTCAAGCGTATCGGTTTTGTAAAGGATGCCAATGGGCGGCGGCGCTTGGCGCGGGTCTACAATTTCGAGTTCACCGTGACCGGCGAGACCCGCCACCCCGGCACCATCACCCAGTTCGGCGCCCATAGCGCGCAGATCGAACTGGCGCCCTACCCGTTCGAGATCAAGACCCCCTTGCCCAGCGCCGAGATCATTGAGCTGAGCCAGTGGCGCCAGGACCACAGCACCAAGAACCGTCAGTAACGGCAGACCGCCAATCCGGCCTGCAATGCCGCCACGTCCTGTGGCGTGCTGAAGATCAATTCAAGACGAGAATCACGACGCCATTCACTGGCCTGCCACGCAAGCGCGCTGTTATCCAACGCATTGGCGCTGACCCAACCGTCACGGCTGTGGATAACCAGCTTGGCGCGCCGCCAGGCGAGATCTGCCAGCCACGCCGCCACGCGTTGAGTGTCGAATTGCTGGCTCGGATGCCAACGCCATCCCACACTCCAGTTGCCCTCCTGGGCCTGGCTCAAACAGATCGGCACGGTGGGATCGCGCCAGATCGCCGGCAGTTGGGCCAAGCCCTGGGGTTGGTCAACGTTATCCACAGCCACACCCGCGTGCTGATCCAACCCCGGTAGCCGAGCCAATGGCAGACGCGCCTGGTGGGTCCAGCAACGCGGGCAATCGGGTAGCCGCGCTTCAACCGCCTGGCGCTGCGCCGCGTCCAGACCTTCATCCTTGTTCAACACCAGCAGCCCGGCACCGGCCAGCGCTTCCTGTTGCGCCGCGGGCAGGGGTCTGCCCGCCGCCAAAGCCTGGGCATCCAGGACCAACACGCAGGGTTGCACCGTCAGCACGCCCTGCCAAGGTGCCTCACGCAACTGCCTGAGCACCTGCGCCGGATGGCCCAGCCCCGACGGTTCGATAAACAAACGATGCGGCTGGGCCTTACGTAACAGACGGCCCAGGCCTACCTGGAACGGCGCACCGTTCACACAGCACAAACAACCACCGGCGACCTCGCCCAGGGCAATGCCGTCGTCATCCTGGCTCAGCAACGCGGCGTCCAGACCGATCTGGCCGAATTCGTTGATCAACACAGCCCAGCGCTCGCCTGGCGGGCGTTGGGCAAGCAGGTGCTTGATCAGGCTGGTCTTGCCGGCGCCCAATGGCCCGGCTATCACGTGAGTGGGAATGTTCTGCAGCATGGAAGGCTTCATTCAGGCCATGGAGAGCGCTTGATCCTACGCGCTTATGCCAGCCAATCCAGCGTCAGAATCAAGCGGCGCTCACCGGCCTTCAATGCGGGCGAGCGATGAATCAGACCGTGACCTTCATTACCGTGCCACTTGCTGCCTTTGAGCAGGGCCACCTCGCCGCAGTGGATCTGCTCAATGCGCGCGGAGGGCTCGGCGGCGGGTTGACCCAATCGGCGGCGGTCCATGATGCCTTCACGCAACCATTGGCTGCCAATCCCCGCATAGGTAGTGATCAGCCGCACCGGTACATGGTCGACGTGAAACCTTGGGCACATGGCTTTATCCAACAACCGCAGGCGCACCCCGATGCGTTGGGCACCGAGCAGGCAGGCAAAGGCGCTGACCAGCCATGACACATCGGCGATGAACCCTTCGTAGCCTTCAAGATCACGGCAATTGGCCGCCAGCCCCTGCAAGTTCGGCACCGCCTCCTCACTGCCGAGTTCCACCACCAACGAATCGGCCACGGGCTCGTTGAGCGCCACCAGCAAGGCGCCGAATTCGGCGATATGCAGCGGCAATTGGCGCTGCCACAGGGCCAGGTTCACCCCGTCTTCAAGGATGTCGGACAGTGCCAACGGGGTTTCGCCGCGAGTCTGGCGAATCAATGGGCGCAAGGGCGTCAATGCAGACAGCATCAGGCGGCGACCTCCTCATACCAGGGGCCAAAAGGGTCGGCCAGCAAGCGCCACCCCTCGACACCCAGGGCCATTTCTTCATAGGTGAGCAAGCACGCATCCAACTCGGCGCGCAGTCGGGCAAAGTCGATGTGCTGTCCGATAAACACCAGTTCCTGACGGCAATCGCCGCTGCCCGGCTGCCAATTGCCCATGATTGCCGCAACGCTTTCCTCGTCCTTCGGCCATTGATTTTTCGGCACGAAACGCCACCAGCGCCCGGCGAAGCCATGGCGCATCAAGCCACCGGCCTGGGACCAGCTGCCTGCATCCTGGTGTTTGCTGGCCAGCCAGAAAAAGCCCTTGGAACGCAGCAATTTCCCGTTGACCCACGGGCGATCGATAAAGTCGTAGAAACGCTGCGGATGAAACGGGCGCCGCGCACGATAAGCGGTGGACGCGATGCCGTACTCTTGGGTTTCCGGTACATGCTCGCCGCGCAATTGCTGCAACCAGCCGGGTGCCTGGGCGGCGCGTTCGAAGTCGAAGCGCCCGGTATTGAGGATCTGCTCCAGCGGCACCTCACCCATCACCATCGGGATGATCCTGGCCTGAGCGTTGAGGCGTTCAAGGATCGCCATCAGTTCCTCGCGCTCGTGCCGGCTGATCAGGTCGATCTTGCTGATCAGGATCACGTCGGCGAATTCGACCTGCTCAATCAGCAGGTCGGTGATCGAACGTTCGTCCTCGTCACCCAGCGTCTCACCGCGCGAGGCCAGGCTTTCGGCGGCCTGGTAGTCGAGCAGGAAGTTGATGCCGTCGACCACGGTGACCATGGTGTCCAGCCGCGCGATATCGGCCAGGCTTTGCTGGTTTTCATCGCGAAAAGTGAAGGTTTCGGCCACCGGCAGCGGCTCGGAAATACCCGTGGATTCGATCAGCAGGTAATCGAAGCGCCCGTCCCTGGCGAGTTTGGTGACCTCCTCGAGCAAATCTTCACGCAAGGTGCAACAAATGCAGCCGTTGCTCATCTCCACCAGTTTTTCTTCGGCGCGGTTGAGCGTGACGTCGCGCTGCACTTCGCTGCCGTCGATGTTGATTTCGCTCATGTCGTTGACGATCACTGCCACACGCAAGTTGTCGCGATTGCGCAGGACGTAGTTAAGCAGCGTACTTTTACCGGCGCCGAGAAAGCCGGACAGCACGGTAACGGGGAGACGATTGGGCATCAGGTCATTCTCATCAGGGCGCCCGTTCGAATCGGGCTGTTGTTAATGTTATAGTATAACAACACAAATAAGCCAACCCTCTTGCTCGTCCTGATGAAGACAGCAATGCTGGCGTCTGCCGATATCGAGATTCCTTATGAACTACTTGCTCTGCGGCCTCCTGCTGATCTTCGCGAGCCAGGCCAATGCCCAAGCGCCGACCTTGCTGGCCAATTGCACACGCAGCGCCAACCTGCTCGCCTGCGTAGACCCGTTGGGCAACGCCTACAGCGTGGCAACGGCCGGCAGTACCACATATCTGCGCGGCTTCGAGGTGATCGGGAAGCGCTACTGGGCGCAGACCAACAGCCGCTACGGGCAACTGACGTTCTTTACCGGGCTGGCGTCGGACGGTGAGGCGTGGGTCGGTTACACACGCCGGGTGGGTTGGACGACGGTCAATCGGTTTTCCAGCTCCGGCGGCGCCGGCGCTACTTTTACCTGCAGCCGCCTCACGGGTTGCTAGACGCGGGCGTTTTTCTGTTCCTGCATCCAGGCCATATAACTGTTTATCGGCGGGTTCTTCTGGAAGTAATTTTTCAGGCCCTCGAATAGCCCGTCAGCCACAGCCTGCTGATGACGTGCGTTCACCAATCGTTGCGCGTCCTGAGCGTTGGAAATAAAGCCGGTCTCTACCAGGATCGACGGTACGTCTGGAGACTTGAGCACTGCGAACCCAGCCTGTTCCACGCGTTTCTGATGCAGCGACGTGATGCTCTGCAGGCTGCCCAGTACCGAACTGCCCAATTGCAGGCTGGAAGCGATGGTGGCGTTCATCGACATATCGAGAATCACCCCGGCCAGCATCGGGTCTTTGTCCTTGAGATTGAGCAGCGTGGTGGCGCCCAGCAGGTCCGCGCCGTTTTCACGCTGGGCCATAAACCGCGCCGTGGCGGAGGTGGCGCCGCCTTCGGACAACGCGTACACCGAAGCGCCTGACGCAGTCAGCCGTGGCGCAGCATCGGCATGCACCGAGATGAACATATCCGCTTTGTGTCGACGGGCGATATCCACGCGCTTGCGCAGCGGCACGAAGAAGTCGTCGTTGCGCACCAACTTCACGTCAAAGCCCTTTTCGCGCTTCAAGCGCTTGGCCAGCTGTTGGGCGATGGACAACACCACGTCTTTTTCGCGCTGACCCTTGGAGCCGATCGCGCCGGGGTCCTTGCCGCCGTGGCCGGGGTCGACCACTACGATGATGTCGCGCTTGGGATGGGCTTTGTCCACCGGCGCCACCCAGGGCGCCGGTTCAGCCGCGATTTGACGGGGCGCCTGGGTGGCGCGGGTCAGGTCCAGCACCAGACGGTGCCCTTGGCCGTCCTGGGGCGGCAGTACAAAACTGGTGAGCTGCATGGGCGCCGCCAGGTCCAGCACGATGCGTGTGTCGTTCCGGCCGAAATGCCCTGAGCGAATCGAGGTGATGCCGCTGTTTTGCAGCGCCAACTGCGAGAAGTCCCCACTGAGCCCGGCGCCGCTCAGGTCGATGATCAAACGCTCCGGCGCGGTCAGCGAGAAGGTCTTGTACTGCACCGGGCCGCTGAGGTCGAACACCAGCCGTAGCTTGTCGTCTGAACGCCACAAGCGCGCGTTGCGGATCTGCGTGGCGTGAACCGTGAACGGCAGAACGAAAAGTGGGCTGGCCAGGAGCAGGTTGAGAAGCTGACGTCTGTGCATGACAAGTACCGCGAATAGAGGAGCGTCCCTGCTCGACATGGCTGAACAAAGGATGGCGTACAAATTTCATCGTCGATGAGATTGTTATACTATAACATGTCTAATTATTTCCAACGATGGACCCGCTTATGAACGCGCTGACTCTGCCGGACATTGCCGCGCAGGCTTCACGCCAAGCCTTGCCACTCGACTGGGTCGGCATGTGCGGCATTGCCCTGCCCATCCTTCTTGATAACCAGCGCCTGAGCGCCACAGCCGACGCCGGCGTCAGCCTGGACGATGGCACCGCACGCGGCATCCATATGTCACGTCTGTATCTGGCTTTGGAGATGCTTGACCAGCAGCCGCTTACGCCTGCACTTCTGCGCACTGTACTGCAGCGTTTTCTCGACAGTCATGAAGGTTTATCTAAGAACGCTTATCTGCGCCTCAACACCGATCTGCTGCTCAAACGCCCGGCGTTGGTCAGCCCATTGGCGGGTTGGAAGAGCTATCCCGTCAGCATTGAAGCGCAGCTGAAAAACCAGATGTTCCACGTGGAACTAAAAATTGACGTGGCGTACTCCTCAACCTGCCCTTGCTCGGCTGCGCTCGCCAGGCAGTTGATTCAACAGCAATTTGTAGATGACTTCGCCAACAGGTCCTTGCAGCATGCAGAGGTGCTGACATGGCTAGGCAGCGCCAACGGCATTGTCGCCACGCCCCATAGCCAGCGCAGTAGCGCGCAGTTACACGTGCACCTGCAAGGTGAAAAGCTGCCGCTGCTGGAGCTGATCAACACGGTTGAAGCCGCCCTCGGCACTGCCGTGCAAACCGCAGTGAAACGCGCCGACGAGCAAGCCTTCGCCCTCGCCAACGGTCAGAACCTGATGTTCTGCGAAGACGCCGCTCGCCGCGTAAACCTCGCCTTGAAACGCTCGGACGCAATCAACGCCTTTCACCTCAAAGTGATCCACGCCGAAAGCCTGCACGCGCACGATGCCGTGGCTGAAAGCCGCTGGACGAGACACTCTGCATGATCACCTGCACCGCTTTACGCTGGGGCGCTCCCGGCCAACCGCTGACGCCACCTGTAGATTTCAACCTGGAAAAAGGCAGCCTCACCGGCGTGATCGGCGCCAATGGCACCGGCAAAAGCAGCCTGCTCAAGGTGATTGCCGGCCTGCAAAGGCCGCTGGCCGGTAAAGTCAGCGTGGAGGCACCACGACGCGGAGGCCTGGCGTTCCTACCGCAGCAACAGCACCTGGACCGCCAGTTTCCCATCAGCCTGCAGGAACTGGTCGCCGCCGGTTTCTGGGGCGTGCAACTCAGCCCGCAACGGCGCAGCCAGCGCCTGCAAGCCGTACTTGCAGACTGGTGCCTCAGCGGCCTGGAACAGCGCCCGTTAATGGCCCTGTCCGGCGGCCAGTTGCAGCGCGCGTTGTTGGCCCGCATGAGCTTGACGGAGTCGCCGGTGCTGCTGCTCGACGAACCCCACGCCGCTCTTGATGAAGAGGGCCAGGCGCTGTGCTGGAAACACATCCACGCCTGGCACGCGTCGGGCCGCACATTGGTGGTGGTCTGCCATGACCTGGCATCCGTGCGCCATCACACTCAAAACGTGTTGCAGATCAAAAGCACCGGCTGCTTGCTGGGCCCGAGCAAAGAGCTCATCCGACCCCAGCCCCAGATGCAGGTGGCTTGATGCACTTCGCCGCCCACTTGTGGATGCCCTTCCTCGACTTCGTGTTTATGCGCCGCGCACTGATTGGCGGGCTGGTGCTGGCGTGCAGCACCGCGCCGCTGGGCGTATTCCTGATTCTGCGGCGCATGAGCCTGATCGGCGACGCCGTGGCCCACGGCATCCTGCCCGGCGCCGCCCTGGGGTTCTGGTTCGCCGGTTTGAGCCTGCCGGCGCTGACCCTCGGCGGGCTCGGTGCCGGCCTGGGCATGGCCGGGCTGTCGGCGTGGATCACCCGCCGCACTGGCCTGCGCGAGGACGCCAGCCTCGCCGCCATCTACCCCATTTCCCTCGCCGCCGGGGTGCTGATCCTCGGCATCGCCGGTAAACGCCTGGACCTGTTGCACCTGCTGTTCGGCTCCGCCCTGGCCGTGGATGAAACCACCCTCACCGGTATGTTGTGGGTGTCCGGGTTCAGCCTGATCGCCATGGCGCTGATCTACAAACCGCTGCTGCTGGACACCCTCGACCCATTGTTCCTGCAAACCGTCAGCCGCCTCGGTCCCTTGGCTCATGGGCTGTTTTTGACCCTGGTGGTGCTGAACCTGGTGATCGGTTTCCAAGCCATCGGCGCGCTGATGGTGGTGGGGTTGATGATGCTGCCGGCCATCGCGTCACGGTTCTGGAGCCGACGCCTGCCGGTGTTGATCGCGGTATCGGCAGTGCTGGGATGCCTGTCGGTGTGGCTTGGCTTATTGCTGTCGTTCTACTACTCGCTGCCCAGCGGCCCTGCAATTGTGCTGGTGGCGGGTGCCGGGTACTTGTTGTCTGTGGTCTTCGGTCCGGTGCACGGTTTGCTGCGCCGCCCGCCCTTGCTGTCATCCCAATGAGGTGTTTGCCGATGCGCGCTCTACTCGTGCTGTTCAGTTTGTTGCTACCGCTGTCGATGGCCCAGGCCGCCGACAAACTCCAAGTCGTCACCAGTTTCAGTATTCTCGATGACATCACCCACCAGATCGGTGGCGACCACATCCAGATCAGCAACATGGTCGGCCCCGATGCCGATGCCCATACCTACGAGCCCACCCCGGACGATGCCAAGGCGCTGCTTAAAGCCAGGCTGATCATCAAGAACGGCCTGGGCTTCGAGCCGTGGCTGGACCGCCTGGTGGCGAGTACCGAAACCCGGGCCACCGTGGTCACCGCCAGCAAAGGCGTGATCTCTCACACCATGGAAGAGGACGGCGAAACCATCCTCGACCCGCACGCCTGGCACAACCTGGCCAACGCCGAAATCTATGTGAACAACATCACCAAGGCCCTGATAGCGGCCGACCCGGCCAACCAAGCCGATTACCAGCGCAACAGCCAAGCCTATCTGAAACAAATCTACCGCCTGCTGGCCGAAGCCAAAACCAGGTTCGGCGCCCTGCCGCCGGGCAATCGCCGCATCGTCACTTCCCATGATGCCTTCGGTTACCTGGGCCAGGCCTATGGCATTCAGTTCCTCGCCCCCCAAGGTTTGTCCACCGAGCGGGAGCCTTCGGCAGCCGAAGTCGCCGCGCTGATTACGCAGATTCGCAAGGACAAGGTCAAAGCGGTGTTTATGGAGAACATCAAGGACGCGCGTCTACTCAAGCAGATCGCCGACGAAAGCGGCGCGCAGATCGGCGGGACGCTGTACTCCGACGCCCTCGCCGCCGAAGGCCCGGCCAGCACCTTTATCGGTCTGTTCGAATACAACCTCAACACCCTGTGCAACACGTTGGGCAAGCCATGATCCGCAAGCCCCTTCAGGCGCGCGGCTTGACGGTACCGCAGTTGTTGCCCAGCCACTGAGCATGACTGTCCAGACTGCCCTTCTGCTGCACGCCCGTGGCGTTGAAGGTGCCGTTGACGGTGGTGGTGAATTCTTTCTGGCTCTGGAAAGTCGCCACGCCCGTGCCCTGGGCCTTCGGGCAACTGAAGCGGAATTTCCACTGGTTGCCGGTCTTGTCGGTCACTTCCTGGCGGCAGCCCGACTGCGGGTCGGTCAAGGGGATCGAATCGGACGCCACCTGCGCCGGGGTCAGGCATACCTGCACGCCTTTACCGGCCATGGTAATGCCCTGTTTTTCCAGCATGGCGCGCTGTTCAGGGGTCATCTGTTGCTTGAGCTGGCCGAGGATCAGCGACAGGTCCGGCAACTCCTGGTTATCGACTTTCATATTGCTGGTGGTCACTTCCCACAAGCCCGGCGCCAGCATCTGGGCCTGCGCCGCCAGGGGCAACGACAAACCAACAACCATGGTCATACACAGCAGACGAGCATTCATCGGGTAACTCCTGGGTAAAGGTGGAGCGTTAGACGCCGCAAAACAGCCAGTGTTGCACGGCAAATAAAATAGCGACATTCGTGACCGAACATGGTCTGTTAGGCACTGGATTGCCTGGAGTAACGTCGTCCATGGATTTTTTTGGCCCGCACCTGCTGGCGTACTTTATCGCCACCCTGCACTTCTTCGGCACCCTCGCCGCGATCCATGCGGTGCTGACCGTGCGGACCGCCCAAGGCTCCATCGCCTGGGCCTTGTCACTGATGTTTATGCCGTACCTGACCCTGATCCCTTACCTGATTTTCGGCCGCAGCACCTTCGATGCGTATATCCAGGCGCGCCGCCAGGCCAACCAGGAAATGCACAGCGCCATCGCCGCGCTCAATTGGCGCCCGTGGGTCGAAGAGGCCCTGGCCGCACGCCACTCCAGTGCCTACGCCTCGTTGCGCGCCATGCCCAAGCTGGGCCGCATGCCGTGCCTGGCCAACAACCAAGTGCAGTTGCTGGTCAATGGCGAGGCCACCTTCAGCGCGATCTTCGAAGCCATTCGCAACGCCAGAACGGCCGTGCTGTTCCAGTTTTTCATCATTCATGACGACGAACTCGGCCGGCAATTACACGCGCTATTGAAGGAGAAAGCCGCACAGGGCGTGGCCATTCACGTGCTGTACGACCGCATCGGCAGTCACGCCCTGCCCCATCACTACGTGCAATCACTGCGTGACGCGGGTGTACAGATCAAAGCCTTCGCCACCCGCAGCGGTTGGCTCAACCGCTTCCAGGTCAACTTCCGTAACCATCGCAAGATCGTGGTGGTGGACGGCATCACGGGGTTTGTCGGTGGGCACAACGTGGGGGACGAATACCTGGGCAAGAAGCCGCCGCTGGCACCGTGGCGCGACACCCATGTGCAAGTGACCGGTCCGGTAGTGGCGTGCCTGCAGGAGTCATTTGCCGAAGACTGGTTCTGGGCTGCACGGGAACTGCCGCCGCTGATCCTGCCGGACGCCTACCCCGAAGACGGCGTGCTTTGTCAGCTGCTGGCCAGCGGCCCGGCCGACGCGTATGAAACCTGCTCGCTGTTCTTCGTCGAAGCGATTCACGCCGCCGCCGAACGCGTGTGGATCACCAGCCCGTATTTCATTCCCGATGAAGCGGTGTTCGCTGCCCTGCGTCTGGCGGTGTTGCGCGGCGTCGATGTGCGCCTGCTGCTGCCATCGCGCCCCGACCATCGCATCGTCTACGCCGCCTCCAGCCTGTACGCCATCGAAGCCGTGCGCGCCGGCGTGCGAGTGTTCCGCTACACCCCCGGCTTTCTGCATCAGAAAGTGGTGCTGGTGGACGGCGAAATCAGCGCCATCGGCAGTGCGAACATGGACAACCGTTCGTTCCGCCTGAATTTTGAAGTGATGCTGCTGACGGTCGACGAAGCCTTCGCCCAGCAGGTGGAGCACATGTTGCTCAACGACTTCGCCCAAGCCCATGAGGTCAGCCAGGAAGAAAGCCTCGAAACCCGCCGGTTGCAACATCTGGGCATGCGCATTGCGCGCTTGATCTCACCGATTCTCTAACAGCCAACACGGTAGAAAAACTGTGGGAGGGGCTTGCCCCCTCCCACATCTGCCCCCCTGGTTCAGCGGTAGATATCTTCCCGCGTCCACGGCAGTTCATGGCTGCCGTCGGCATGAGGTTTGACCGCCAGGATCTGGTGCAGGTTGATCCAGCCCCGCGCGAACGCATAGGCACAGCCCGCCAGGTACAGCCGCCAGATGCGCAATGCCTGCTCCGGCACCATCCTGGACGCCGCATCCAGGTTGTCTTCAAGGCGCTCGCTCCAGTGGTCCAGCGTGCGCGCGTAATGCAGGCGCAGGCTTTCAACGTCGACCACCTCCAGCCCCACTTCACTGAGCTCGGCGGTCATCATTGCCAGGTGCGGCAGTTCGCCATTGGGAAACACGTAGCGCTCGATAAACTCACCCGCACCACGCCCAACCGGGCGGCCGTCGGTATGTTTGGCCGTGATGCCGTGGTTCATCACCAGGCCACCTTCGCGCACAGCACCGAACAAGGCCTTGCAGTACTGCGCCAGGTTGGCGTGGCCGACGTGTTCGAACATGCCTACGCTGACCACTTTGTCGAAGCGGCCATCCTGGGGCAGGTCGCGGTAGTCGAGCAGTTGCAGGTCGATCTGATCCTGCAGGCCCTCGGCCTCGACCCGCTCCCTGGCCAGTTGCAGTTGCTCCTTGCTCAACGTAATGCCGAACACCTTGACCCCGAACTCCCGCGCCGCGTAACGCGCCAGTCCGCCCCAGCCGCAACCGACATCCAGCAGGTACTCGCCCGGCTGTAACCGCAGCTTGCGGCACAGGTGGCGGAATTTGTCCTGCTGGGCCTGGTCGATGGATTCGCTGCCGGTTTCGAAATAACCGCAGGAGTACGCCATGTCCTGATCCAGCCACAGCTGGTAGAAGGCATTGGACAGGTCGTAATGGTAGGAAATGGCCGCCGCGTCCGTGGCCTTGTCGTGAATCGAGCGCACCGGACGACTGCCTTCGTCGTCATCCACCAGCGCGTGACTTAACTCGTCGCACACCCGGATCACTTCGGTGATGGAGCCCTCAAGCTCCAATTTGCCCACCACAAAGGCTTCGCCCAAGGTGTCGAGCGTGGGATGGGAAAGCTGAGGCACGACCGTGGGGTCCTTGACCACGATGGTGACGCTGGGCTCGGGGCCCAAGTTGAATTCATGGCCATCCCAGAGTCGAAGACGCAGCGGCAGCTGAAGATTCTGTAAGGCCGGTGGAAGTTGCGCGAGCATGAGTAGTCCCCCCTTGTTTCAGACGTCTGCTGTGAGGGTAGACCATCCCAAGACGAGTAGGAGGCTATCGATTCCATCGAGCACGACTATGGGTCTCGACGCTGCAGCAACCCTTCCTGGACCCACTGTTTCAGCCACGTAACAGCCTGCAGCGGGGCACCCTCTGCATAAGTGACTTCCAGTTCGGCGCACAGTTCGCCAAAGCACCAACCGGTCGTCACCATGCCGGCCAGGGCGCAGGCTTGCGCAACATCCAGGCTGCGATAGCGGCATACCTGTTCGTGGCGCCAGACCAGGCAAATCTGCGCAGGGTCCATGGCCTGGCTGCCGGGGAAAGTCGTCTCGTCCTTGCTGGCGCGCCAGATTGCCACCGAGTTGAAATGGCACAACAGCTGTTGCACAGACGGAACCAGCTCCACGCGCAAGCCAGGCCAAGCCTCAGGCGCCAGCCCGGCCAACTCCGCGAGGCTCAGCGGTTCGCCCTCAGGCGCATCGAACGCCAGGGTAAAGGCCCACTCCAACCGCGCCAGTTCGGCCAGTGGCGCGCTGTGCTGCGGCACCAGGTGCTCCAGGATAAACGCGGCGAACCGCGCGCCGAGCCAACGCAGGCTGTAATGCGCGGACGGGTAGCGGCGCACATAGGCGTCGGCCAGTGCGGCGAATTCGTCATCCCCCAGCCAGTAACGAATGGCGCTGAAGTCATGCCGCAGCACTTCCTGCAACCGAGCACGGTAGGCGTTGTGATAAATCGCCAGGCCCGTATCCACATCCAGGGTCGGCCCGCCGCGCAACGTGGCGGCAAACCCAGGCTCAAGCGCCGGGTTATCAGCCAGCAGGTGCTGCTCGAACGCCAACTGCCAATCGATCAGGCGCATAGGGCTCTCCTGGCCAGGGCCGATGCTCCCAGCTCACGGGCCTTATCCAACTCGTCGAGCAACTCATGAAAGGGTGGGAAACGGTCATCGCGTTCCAGTAACGTCGATACCGGCCCGATGTGTTCCAGCGTCTGTTGATACAGCGCCCACACGGGGTCGCACACCGGATGATCATGGGTATCGACCACATAGTCGCCATAGTCCAGGTGCCCGGCCAAATGCAGTTGGCGAATGCTCTGCGGCGGCAGGTTGCGGATGAAGGTCCAGGCGTCGAAACCATGATTACGCGCACTGACGTAAACGTTGTTCACGTCCAGCAATAACTGGCACCCCGACAAATGGGCCAGGGCGTTGAGGAATTCCCACTCGGTGAACTCGTCCGACCGGGCGCGCACGTAACTGGAGACATTTTCCAGCACCAGCGGCCGTTGCAGAATGTCCTGCACCTGACGAACTCGGCCAGCCACGTGGTAAAGGCTTTCTTCGGTGTAGGGTAAAGGCAGCAGGTCATGCAACTGGTGCGCGTCGCCGCGGCTCCAGCACAGGTGATCGGACACCCACGCCGGCTGGATGCGCTCGGCGAGCTGTTTAATCTGCTTCAGGTAATCGAGATCGAGGGCATGAGGCCCGCCGATCGACAGCGATACGCCGTGCATCACTACTGGGTAGCGCTCGGCAATCGCGTCCAGGTAATACAAGGCTTTGCCGCCCTGGACCAGGTAATTTTCGGAAATCACTTCGAACCAATCCACCGCAGGCGATTGCTCAAGGATCTGTTCGTAATATTCGTTGCGTAACCCCAGGCCGTAGCCCAGGAAAGGAAGCGAGGTGGCCATCGTGGACTCCAGGAAAAGTGTCCGCAGCGGTCGCAAAACACGCTGCGGTAACACCCGGCTTGCGCTTATTCGCCGACTTTGCCGCCAGCCTTATCGCATTCAGCCTTGGTCATGGTCTTGAAACCGTGGCCCTTGCAGACAGCCTGGCCCTTGCAGGCGTTTTCCGCAGTCTTGCAGTCGTTCATGCCTTTGCAGGCAGTGACGCCGTAGCAATGAACCGGCGCGTCAGCCGCTTGTGCCTGGGTGGCAACACCGGCAAACAGGGAAGCGGCAGCGATAGCCAGGGCAGCGCCGGAAACGGCTTGTTTGATATTCATGGGGTCATCCTCATTGTTCAGTCGTGGCGTCGGCCGGGCAGAGTGCTCGGTCCTGACACGCCACTAGAGTGAGGCCCCCCATCGGCGTTACAGCCACTCGCATCTTTTCCTGAAAATTTATTCTTCCGGTTTCAGCAACGGCTCCTGAAACCGCAGCAAGCGCCCGGCATTGCCCAGTACCAATAACGTGCTGAGGTTATGCAACAGCGCCGCAATCATTGCCCCCGCTGCGCCCAACCAGCCGAAGGCCGCGAACACGACGATGGCCAGCGTCCAGCCCAGGCCGATGATCACATTGACCTGCAGCGTCTGCCGGCACTGGCGACTCAAGCGCACACAGGTGCCCAAGCGACGCAGATCGCTGCCGATCAGTACCACGTCCGCCGAGGCCAGTGCGATATCCGCCCCGCCCGCGCCCATGGCCACGCCGACCACGCCGGCCTTGAGTGCCAGGCTGTCGTTGATGCCATCACCCACCACCATTGGCCGGAAGCCGCTATCGATCTCGGCCAGCACGCGGTTGAGCTTGTCCTCCGGCAGCGCCTGGGCGGCGACATCGCTGATGCCCACGTCCAGCGCCAGGCTGTCAGCGACACTCTGACGGTCGCCGGTGAGCAGCAATTGACGCCCAAGGCCCAGCTCGCGCAGCTCTTGCAGGGCCTGGCGGGCCTCCGGTTTGATGCTGTCGGCCAGTAGCAGCCAGGCGAGGAATTGCCCGTTCAGCGCCAGCCCGGCGATCGGCCCGTCATGGGTCGGCACGGCACTGGTCACGATGCCCAATTGCTCGAACAACTCAGGGCGCCCCAAGGCCGCTTCGCCCTCCTCGGTCTGTGCCACTACCCCAAGGCCCTGGCGTTCGCGGATGTCGGTCAACACCCACATCTGTTCCTGCGTCGCTAACCCCGCCAACGCCCGGCTGACCGGGTGGCTGCTGGCCGAGCCCAGGCTGGCTGCCAAATTCAGCAACACTTGCCGATCAGGCGCAGTGGTTTCGATGGATTGCAGGCGCAGGGTGCCAAAGGTCAGGGTGCCGGTCTTGTCGACCACCAGGGACGTCAGGTCCGCCAACTCCTCTAGAAATGCCGAGCTGCGAATCAAAATCCCATGGCGCGCCGCCACGGCAATCCCGGCAATCGCCGTGGCCGGCGCCGACAACACCAACGCGCACGGGCACGCCGCCACCAGCACGGCGAGCATCGCCTGGGCGTCGTTGGTCACAAACCAGGTAACGGCCGCCAACAGCAGCACCAGCACCATGTAACTGCCCGCATAGCGCTCCAGCAGCCGCGTGATCGGCGGCTTGGAGCGTTCCGCGTTCTGCATCAATGCAATGACTTTGCCCAAGGTCGACTCACTACCGGTACGCGTCACTTCAATACGCAACAAGCCATCTAGATTGATCGCCCCGCCGAACACCTGCACACCGGCGCTGGCCTCCAGCGGTACCGATTCACCAGTGATCGGCGCCGTGTCCAGGCTGGCCTGGCCCGACAGCACCACGCCATCGGCCGGTACCCGGTCACCGGCACGCACTTCGACGATATCGCCGGTGTTCAGTGTGCCGTTGTCCACTTCCTGAACGCTGCCGTCAGCCTGCACAAGGCGCGCGTGGCTGCGGGTCAGTTTGCCCAGGGCATGGATCGCTTCCTGAGAGCCGATCACACTGCGCTCCTCCAGCACATGGCCGAAGATCATGATGATCGGCAGCAACGCAGCGGTCAGCAGGTCGCCGGTGGCCCAGGCGCCGAGCATGGCCAGGGCGATCAGTTGGTCGGTGATGCCATGCAGGCTGGGAAAACGCAGGCTGTACCAGGCCGAACGCATCACCGGCACCGCCACCAGCAGCGAGGCGACGCCCAGCAGCAGTTGGCTCACACCACTCTGGTCCGGCGCCAGCCAGCGCCACACCAGCCCCAGTACCAACAAGCCCAGGGCCAGCATCGCCAGGGTCAACTGCCGGGCTGCGCTGCGCTGCTCGGCGGAGGTCAGCATCGCTGCGCTCATTGTTCGGCTCCCTGAATGATCAAGCGGGCGTCGTCTTTGGGGTCCACCGTGGTCACGGACCCGGCCTGGCCGAGCACCTTCGGCAAACGCTCGCGGTACAGGCGCAACAGCAGGCCCGGGTCTTTCACCTGCGCCAGGCTGGTCACCGTAGCGGTCTGCGCCTGGGCATTGGCCAGTCGTTCGCTGGCTTGGGCGTGCGCCACTTGCACCAGCCGGTCGGCCTGCTGGGTGGCGGCCTGGGTGAGTTTTTCAGCCTCGGTTCGCGCGTTGGCCACGGCTTTATCAGCCTGCTGACTGGCAGTGAGCACCGCATTGAACGCATTCACCGCCGGCCCCGGCAGGCTCGATTGCACATCCACACGGGTGGCTTCGATGCCCAGGCCCAGCCCGCTGGCGGTCAACTCGGCCAAGCGTTTATTGATGCCTTGCACCAAGTCGCCGCGCAGGCGCTCGCGGCGTTCGGCGGCGCCGTTGTCGCTGCCGATCAGTTCCGGGCGGGCCACCAGGATCGTGTCCAGGTCTCGCGCCGCCGTCAGTGCCACCGCGCTGCGGGTCACCAGGCGATCCAGCGCCGGCAGCACATGGTCGCCCTGCAGCACAAAGGCATAGGGCTCGGTGACTTTGTAGAACACCCGCACATCCAGTTGCACCACGCCGGCATCACCGGTCAGCAGGTACCCGGAACCGGCCAGGGCGTCGCTGAGCGGCGTGGCGAAACTGGCCACCCGGTCGGCCTGGATCGCCGCGTCCGAGCGCAGCAGGCCTTCCACCCGGCGCTCGAGCACACGGTCCGCCGCCGGCAGCAACACCACCTGCTCGAACGGCTGCGGCCAGGCCAGCAACAGCCCGGCATTCTGGACGCGGTCCAGCGCGCCGAAGTGCAATACCACGGCGCGGTTCTGCGGGTCGATCTGGCGCACATTGGAAAACGCCCACGCCAACGCCGCCAGCACCGTCACCGCGTACAGCGCCATGAAGGTCAAGCGCCCGGCCTGGATCCAGGGGCTGTCCGGGCTGTCACGCTCGGTCATGGTTGAACATCCTTGGGCCCGTCCACCAGCGCGCGAAACGGCGCGGCATCGGTGCGCAGGATGATCTTGGTGCCTGGCGTGACTACCGTGCCCAGGGTGTCGAGCGAGCGCAGCAGGTTATACAGCTGCGGATTGCTGGCGTAGGCGCGTCCGTAAATCTGCGCCGCCTCGACCCGCGACTGCGCTTCGATATCGGCGGCCTTGACCGTGGCGTCCGCCTGCACGATCCGCGCGTCACGCTCGGCGGCCGAACGGATCTGCGCCGCTTCGCGCTTGCCCACGGCGGTGCGTTCGGTGGCGATGGTTTCCCGCTCGGCGCGCATGCGGTCGACGGTGGCGGTAAGGGTCACCGACGGCAAGGTCAGCCGTTCGACCCCGACCTGCGCGACGCGCACGCCGTAAGTGGCGAGCAATTGTTGATCGATCTGCTGACGCAACTGCGCCTCGAAGTCGGCGATACGCACCTGGCCGGCGTCGGTATTGACCAGGCTGGACAGGTCGAAGCTGGCGGCGGTGGTTTCCAGCGCCGAGCCGACAAACGTACGAATCTGCCGCGCCGCCTCATCCGGCTGGTTCTGCACCGCGCGCATAAAGCGCTGCACATGCTCGGCGTCGCCCTGCACCTGCCAGGCCACGTAGGCCTGCACGATGATGCGCAGGCCGTCGCGCGTGCCCACATCCTGCAAACCGCTGGAAGTGGTGCGCAGGCGCAGGTCTACCGGGATCGCTGCTTCGAACGGCGCCGGCCAGCGCCAGCCCAGGCCCGGTTCCAGCAACACCCGCGACGGGTTGCCGAACCGGGTGATCACCGTGGCCTCGCCGGAACGCACCTGCACCAGGCTCGCCGCCGCCAGCGCAAACAGCACCAGCAACACGGCCCAGCCCATACGCCGCCAAGGGAACGGGCCGCCGGCGTGCTCCTCGTCATGATGATGGTGGTGATGATGGCCGTGGTGATGACCGTGATCGTGAGAATGAGCGCTCAACAGACAGACTCCTTATTGCACGGCTTTACGCGGCGCCATGGGGTCGGCCGGCAAAGTGAAAGAACGCAGATCGATGGTCGGCGCGCCATCGGCGCCCAGACGGTGATCCAAAATGAGCAGCTTGGCGTGGGCCAGGCCCTGACTGAGCTGGCTGAAATACTGCTCCAGCACAAATGCCCGGCCCGCCGTGGCGTAAGCCTTTTGTTCGGCCTTGAAACGCAGGTCGGCAGCCTGTGCCCCGGCATTCACTTCACGGGCGCTGGCCTGGGCCTGGTCGCGAGCGCTGCTGGCGCGCAGCAGGGCCTGGTTGGTCTGCTCGCTGGCGGCGCCGCGTTCGCGGGCGATCAGGGCCTGGGCGCCGATCTGTGCGGCTTGCACGGCGTGATAAGCATTGGCGGCGCCGGCCGGTGGGTGGATGGCTTCCACCACCGTGGCGAGAATTTCCACCCCGCTGTCCAGGCGCTGCAAATCTGCCTGCACGGCACGGCCAATTTCATCCGCCAGGCGGGTGCGCTGCTCACCGAGCAATTCGTCGAGGGTACGCGAGGCAAAATCGTGCACGAGGATACGGCTGGCGGTGCTGCGGATCAGCATCGGCACGTCCGCGCTGTTGTAGGTGGCGGCGAGCGCGGCCTGATCGCTGAGGCCGATGCGGTAGACGAAACGCACGTCCATATTGACGATTTGGAAGCCCTGAGTGTCGCCACGGCGGCTGGCGATGACCTGGGATTTGTCGTTCACATGACTGCCGTCCCACAGGCGATTGGCGATCAGCGGCGGCGGGCCTTCGGCGGGCGCCAGCGCCGGAGCCGCGGCGTCGCTGGCACTGGTCGCCAGCTCATGCACCACGCCGTTTTCCACTGGCAACACACGCCCTAATGGCCAGGGCAACCCGGTGTGCAGCCCGGGGCCGAACACCTCGACCGGTTTACCGAAGCGCTCATAAATCCCACGGCCTTGCAGCGGGACTTCATGCACGCCGGTCAGCGCCCAACCGATCGCCAGAACCACCACCAGCACCGGCAAAAACGCCCGGCGCATGTAGGTAAACGCCCAGATCTGGCGCAGATCGATACCGAAGCGATTGTGCAATTCATGCTGCAACGCCAGCAACGGGCGCGGCGGCCAACGCAGCAGGCTGGCGATAAAGCTCTGCGCCATCAGGCGCGGCTCCCGCCGTGGCTGGCGCGGGCTGAACAGCGACAGCACGGCCCTGAACAAGAACTCCAGCGCCACCAGCGCCGGCAACAACCCCACGAGGGTCGCCAGACGCAGCGGCCATACCGATGCCTCACCGGCGAACAACAGGCAAACCGCGCTGACCACCAGGCAACTGATCGCCACCCGGCTCAACTGTGCCAACTGCGCGGCTTCGGGCCATTGCGCGGCGGTTTCCTGGGCCAGCCGACGCTCGAACACCAGCACGCCAAACGCCAGGGCCAACGCCAACGCGGCGCCGATGCTGGCGGACTGGCCGACTTGGGCGGCCGGTAACGCCAGGTTCCAAAACTCCGCGACGCTGATCAGCGCCAGCAGAGACCAGCCGCACAGCCACAACACCGGCGTACCGACCTGGGCCAGCAGCCCAGTGCCGAAACGCTCCAGCAACCGTGCAGACCAGCCGCTGGCCGCCCCGCCGGATTCGACCGACTCAACGGTCGGCTCCAGCGCCTGCGCGCGCCAATCCGCCACCCACCACGCTGATTGCAACCCCGCCACCAGCACCAGCAACGCCGAGGCGCAATTGATCAGCACCACCGGCCAGATCGACAGCGGCGCAAACAGCGCGACAAACAACGCCAGCACCCAGCCGATCACCGCCAGCACCGTCAGGCTGATACCGGCCTGACGCAACCGCCGGGCATGGAACAGCCCCTGCTGAAAACGCGGCAGGCCCTCTACCGAAGCGCCGTCAGCTTCTAGATCCACTTGCATCCCAACACGCCCGCTCGTACACAATTCGTTACGATATAACACACAGCGTGAAATTTTTGTTCGGTAACCCCTGCTTCAACATTGCCCACCCTTGAGCTTCATTGCCGTCAGGAGCGTGATTAACCCCCCATAAACACACGCTATCGCTGGTGCAGGCCCGGAATAATCGGCACACTCCAGCGGGCTCACGGACAAGGAAGCGTCATCCCCCATGATTTCGATCTATCAGCTCAAACCGCGGTTTCAAAACCTGCTGCGTCCCCTCGTGCAGCGCCTCTACGACAACGGCACCACCGCCAACCAGATCACCGTGCTGGCCGGCATTATTTCGCTGCTCGTCGGCCTGTTGATTGCCGGCTTTGCCCAACACCTGTGGCTGTTTGCGCTGATCCCGGTGTGGATGATCCTGCGCATGGCGCTCAATGCCATCGACGGCATGCTCGCGCGCGAATTCGGCCAGCAATCGCGCCTGGGTGCGTACCTGAATGAGCTGTGCGACGTCATCGCCGACAGCGCCCTGATCCTGCCATTTGCGCTGATCCCCGGCGTCAGCCTGGCGGCGGTGCTGCTGGTGGCGTTACTGGCGGTGTTCAGCGAATACGCTGGCGTGCTCGGGCCGATGGTCGGTGCATCGCGCCGTTACGATGGGCCGATGGGCAAAAGCGACCGGGCCTTCGTACTCGGCGTGCTGGCCACCGGCGTGGCGCTCGGCTGGCTGGGCAGCGGTTGGGTCGACACGCTGATGTGGCTGGTCGCCGCACTGCTGGCCTACACCCTGGTCAACCGCGTGCGCCAAGGCCTCAAAGAAGCTCAAACCACCTCCCCTTCTGCATAAAGGATTCTGCGATGCGCGAACAGCAACAGCACACCTTCAGTACCCATGATGGCGTCGAGCTTTTCTACCGGCACTGGCCGGCCACCGCCCCAGCGGGCGGCGAGCCGCGTAAGGCAATCGTGTTGTTCCATCGCGGGCATGAGCACTCGGGGCGTATCGCGCACCTGGTCGATGAACTCGACCTGCCGCAATTCGACTTCTTCGCCTGGGACGCCCGTGGCCATGGCCAGTCGCCCGGTGACCGCGGTGACAGCCCCAGCTTCGCCACCAGCGCGCGCGACGTGCAGACCTTTTGCGACCACATCGGCGCCACCTATGGCATTGAGCAAGAGAACTTCGCCGTGGTCGCCCAAAGCGTCGGCGCGGTGATCGCCGCCACCTGGGTACACGATTACGCGCCGAAAATCCGCGCGCTGGTGCTCGCTTCCCCGGCGTTCAAGGTCAAGCTGTATGTGCCGTTCGCACGCACTGGCCTGGCCTTGATGCGCAAGTTTCGCGGCAACTTTTTCGTCAACAGCTACGTCAAGGCCAAGTTCCTCAGCCACGACCCGGAGCGCGTGGCGTCCTACGACAGCGATCCGCTGATCACCAAGGCGATTTCGGTGAATGTGCTGCTGGGCCTGTACGAAGCCGCCGACCGGGTGGTCGCAGACGCCCAGGCGATCCAGGTGCCGACCCAGCTGCTGGTGTCCGGCGCTGACTTTGTGGTGCATCGCAAACCGCAACAGCAGTTTTTCGACCGCCTGGGCAGCCTGAAAAAAGAACTGCACATCCTGCCCGGGTTCTTCCATGACACCCTCGGCGAACGCGACCGTGCGGTAGCAGTAAGCAGCGCCCGACGCTTTATCCTGCAGAATTTCGAGCACCCGCTGGACCGCGCCTCGCTGCTGGACGCCGACAAACTGGGCGCCACGTGCGCCGAGTCCGAATCCCTGGCCGCGCCGCTGCCGCACAATTCCCCACGCGACCTGTACTGGCGCATGACCCGTGCGAGCATGGGTCTGGGCAAGAACCTGTCCGAAGGCGTCAAACTGGGTTTCGATACCGGTTTCGACTCCGGCAGCACCCTGGATTATGTGTACCGCAACACTCCCACGGGCAAAGGCGCCCTGGGGCGCATGATCGACGCCAACTACCTCAATTCCATCGGCTGGCGCGGCATTCGCCAGCGCAAGTTGAACGTCGAAGAACTGCTGCGCCTGGCCATGGCCCGGTTGCGCGATGAACAGCGCGAGGTGCGCATCGTTGACATCGCCGCCGGCCATGGCCGTTACATTCTGGAGGCTTTGCAGGGTGTATCGCCGCTGCCGGAATCGATCCTGCTGCGCGACTACAGCGACATCAACGTGCGCGACGGTGGCGCATTGATCCGCGAAAAAGGCCTGGGGGATATCGCGCAATTCGTGAAAGGCGACGCGTTCGACCGCCTGGATTTGGCGGCGCTGACCCCTGAACCGACCCTGGCGGTGGTGTCCGGGCTGTACGAATTGTTCGCCGACAACGGTATGGTCGGTGGCTCGCTGGCCGGTCTGGCCGAGGCAGTGGAGCCTGGCGGTTATCTGGTCTACACCGGCCAGCCATGGCACCCGCAGCTGGAGCTGATTGCTCGTGCGCTGACCAGCCATCGCCAGGGTCAGGCGTGGGTGATGCGCCGTCGCAGCCAGGCGGAAATGGACCAGTTGGTGGAAGCCGCCGGGTTCCGCAAGATCACCCAGCGCGTGGATGAATGGGGCATTTTCACCGTGTCCCTGGCACAGAAGATCTGACCATGCGCGAACCCGGCCTGTTAAAGCCTGCGGTCCTGTGGCTGCTGCTACTGGCGCCGCTGTTTTTCAGCACCTACGGCTTTGCCACCTGGGTCACCAGCCAGCGCAGCGATGTGGGTACGCTGGT